>JAABUL010003124.1_pt1 | contig 25357 bp, 16 predicted proteins | sample 5559151 | NCBI WGS metagenome assembly JAABUL01 (sample SAMN10711876, study PRJNA513368) | rock metagenome | isolation source: Antarctica rocks | place: Antarctica: Victoria Land, Pudding Butte sud | reverse complement strand
GCCATCAAAGCACTGAAAAAGTATGGCCCAGAAGAGCCGCAGCTGTACCCGGCAGCCCTGGCGTACTTCACCTCCAGTCCGAAGATCCTAGAAGAAGCTGGCGATGAGCTGGACGCTGTCTTAAAGAAGATTGACGAAGATGATTTGATGGCGCCATTACAGGTCATCCAGACGCTAAGCACCAACGCTGTTGCAACAATGGGCATGGTGAAGAAGTATTTAAGTGACACCATTGAACGGGAAAGGAAAGAGATCACAAATGTATGACCCCCTTCAATCGATTCATGCTCCTATCTCATATAATCTTCCTGCAGAACCGCCGGCTCATCGAAAGCTACCGCACCGAGACCGAAGCCAAGCGCAAAGAGCTGGACGACCTGAGCAACAAGCCCGTCGTTTTCCAAACTCGACGGTGCGCCGCTTGTGGCAGGAGCCTCGATCTACCCACTGTTCACTTCCTGTGCAAACACTCCTTTCATCAAAGCTGCCTAAACGAAACGGACGGTCAGGAAGCGGAATGTCCAAAGTGTACTGCGTCGAACAACAATATCCGTGCTTTCAGAAAAGCTCAGGAAGATTCTGCAGATAGGCATGATATGTTCCAAGATGCACTGCAGCGGAGCCGAGATAAGTTTGGGACCATAAGTGAATTCTTCGGAAGAGGCGTCATGACGACGCCGAATGTAGATTAGGCTGCTGCAATAACATGACTCGTCGACATGGGAAAAGCTCCTCACTAGCATTCTGTGTAACAGGATGGCTAAAAGGATTCTTTGTCTGCTTCACATTCACGAGAAAGCAGCGTCTGATAGGTCAAGCATACGGCCGAGGCCAATTCCGCGTCCACGGGATGAAGGTGGATTGCCTTGCGTGATTGGGGAGTAATCCAACATGGGCGTCTCCCATAAGATCTTGTAGAGCACCTGAGATAACCAAGGACCAAGCAAAAATCGCTCGCAGTGGCCTCGGGCAGAATCTGCGTTGTTTGAAGTGTTCTCCCAAATTCATGGATGTTGAATTCTGCATGCTCGTGTACCTTGCTAAGTACCTTATTGGTCTCTGTCCTCCAACATGATCTCATGACAGTTATGTTCGCCAACATATTTACGACTCGGACAGATTTTATTTCTGTCTGCAGCATCTGATACTCTGCGCACGTACGGGCAAATACCGAATTGCTCCGAGGGCCTACCATTCTTGTGTAACGGATGGCAAACCTTTTATAGCACTATCTTGATTGAACGAGGACGCAGAGGTCCCAAAATTGGAATCGTGTTACGACAGCAATGCCCCTCGATAGGAATAACTCAAGCTGCAACTGGCTACCGACAATACTGAATGCTTCGATCGATTTGTCATTGCGGCCGGGCGTCTGGGTTATGAAAACTATAAGAGAGGCCATCTCCTGGTGCTGAATCCTTTTCTCTTTCATTATTCGAATACACAATTTATCTCTTCACGACTTCCAGAGCCCACTTCAATAGCATTTTTTCGCTCTCTAAGTGCAATATCAAAGCCGACAAGACTCTAATTCTGCTTCTCACTAAACATCCAGCAAATAAGCAGATCAAGCCCCTGTCCACCCGTCACAAGATGAGTGGCCACGCTGCAAGAGATGATTCGGGAGATAAACCCGATCAGTATGTCCAGATCCAATCCATGTTGACCAGGCTGACGCCCGAACAGCAGCCAAGAGAGGTCGGAAGCTGTGAAACAGGCACTCCAAGGATACAAAGACAGACGTGACCATCGTAGGGCGTGACAGGAGGTTGGGATATGCATGACGAGGATCGCAGGATCAGAAACAAACGTCTACCATCTGGCAGGTAAGTATCCACAACGATGACGAATCTCTACGATGGCTGACATGTTTTTGTATCGCGGCAGCGACGATCCATCCACAAGCGGTACTGTTGACCCAACTGTCATGGACGATGCCGAGAAATTTGAAAAAACGTACGTCGACCTATCCCGACATTGATAAATTAGTATCTGATAACTTTGAAGCAAGCCTACCGGGATGAAGTCTCTTGCTCAGGCAAACAAAGACAGTAAACGGTACGCATTCGCCTACTGTTTACCTGCTGAGTGATACTGATATCTATCGCGCAGTGGTGCTCAGAAGTAGTCTATCGTGCACTATTGCAACAGCAGAGCGATTCAAGGCGGATGACTTGCACAGCAAGGACGGACGGTCCTTTCGATGAGAATGGCAGTAACATGTGATGATTACATGACGGCGAAGGTGGACTTTTCGGGCATTTCAGGCGGGATTACACATTCATTTCTAAATTTTCTACTGCATGACTAGCGAGATTGGTTTTATGAGAATGGCTTGCGTAGCAAGGCTGCACAGTCTTTTTCTCTGGGATGGGAATAACGAGTGACGATTTTCATGCTGGGGTTGGTGGGAGTTTCGGGCATTTCAGGCGGGCTTTGACGGTCATTTCTCTAGCTGTTGACTATACCAGACATATAGCAAACCTTTTGGGCCCTTATTTACCATAGTCTTCGAGATTGCCTGCGGTGAATTGGTATCCTCTTCACCAACGTTTCGAATTGGAATGAAGTCGTCAATCGTTCGACTGGCAGAGATCGGCAAATATGGCGCTTTTGGAAATTGGTCAATCGAAGTCTCTCCTAGTACAGGATAGCATGCCTAAAGTTTGATAGTTCAGGTATTTAGTAGTTACCATGAGTCACGTGATCACATATCTTTTGATAGATTTTGTTCTAGCTCGTCTTGGCGGTCTTGGCAGATGCACATGGTCTCATTGCTTACCTTGCTCTCTGATATACACGAACACCTACGTCCAGGCATACCTACTAGCTAAGCACAAGATCAACGGGCTGAAGGGCTCTGAGAGCACTCTAGACACGGGACCTACGAAGCTATGGCCGCATCCAACAAGAAGACTCAGGCAAAGCATTCTCGGATGTACTCGGAATGTATTGTTATTGAAGACCTGCCAACAAGGTGGTGTCCACGATGCGAGTCGCTAGGTAGTCTCTCCGGCTCAAGCTGGTGCAGGAGTCATGAGTGGCACTCTTATCCGCCCTTGGATTCCTCCACTTCAGCTGACAAACGAAATGGGGACAAACACGGTAGCATTCATCGCGTCCAAATTTTATCAGTGAATGTTATATTGCGACTTTTAAGTGACGGTAGATACCGTCGTCTAACAGTACCTATGATCTTTCAGCTCTAGGTGCCGAGCAAGCTCTCGGGTCTTATCAGCCGACGTATTGTGTCCGGAATGTCGTTGTGACCGCCCGTACTGACGGACCAACGGCCGAAGTGACGGAAATTGACCTCTGCATACTCCTGACTATGCTCAAGCATGTCCTCTCGAATTGAAAGTATACCATCCTCGTGGCTCTCGCCCTCATAAGTGTACGTCGAGTGAGCTAACCCCTGCGCCTCATAATAACCAACCCGAGCGGACCTCGCCACGAGTATTTTGATGACTATCTCTTCAAAACGTACCCCCATCTTTTCGGTCACTAATTCTTCAATGAATTTGCGAGCAGCATTATTGGTCAGACGGTTGCGCTCTCGATTGGCTTGTAAACCTACGATGTATGGCTGGTAGGCAATGACGGTCAAGTATCTGAGGTCGCAGAATCGAGCCAGAATGTTTTTTGTGCCGGGAGGGTCGCTGAGTTGAAAAATAGAGTGATCCTGGTTCATTGAGTACTAATGCAATTATTAGCAGACTGCAAGGGTTTCTTATCATACAACATACAAGGGACAAATGCACACATACCGTAAGTAGATCAGGGTTGATACCTAGCGTCAGGTGTCTGAGACGAAGACTAGAAGGATATGTGATCTCGAGTAATTTATGAGCACGCCCTCGATGCCAAGCATCATCATGGTCTATGTCGCCGCTAGTGTCATCTGGAATGTCCAATGCTCGCAATGTGGGTGCGTGTTTCTGGATGGCCATTAAATATTGACTTTCCCGTGGATCACACTTGAAATCCAGCGACTCGAGGCTGCTGAGCAAACAGATCAGCAGCATAAGACCCAGCTGGCACAATCTGGATATTGAGTGCAGGAGTTGGTCTTGAAGCTTCTCAGCTGCGGAAGTTGATCTGGCCGAACTTCCTCCAAGAAAATACCAATAGTCATATTTTTCAATTCCAGGTGGGTAAGTTTTGACAGATCCCACTGTAGTGGCACTGTTGTTGGGTCAGGTCGCCAGTCGTACCTCTCCAGCACCAATTCCTGGATTGCACATATTCGAGCACTGACATGTGCGAGTGTTTCACCACCGACGAGGTGAAGTCGCTGGAGGTTTGAACTAGTCTCGAGAAGTCCACCAACAAAGTCTTCTACTGCAGCACGGCTCAAGTCTCCACCATTGCTATTGTCCACGATCTTGCATGAGGCAAGCTGTAGCAGTGGAAACTCCATGGCAACCATGATCGTGGAGGTCGACACAGCCAAAGCGAGCTTTGCATTTGGCCACTTCTCACAGAGGATTCTGAAAACAGGTGAAATACCTTCAGATATGAACGAGCCGTTTCCGGATGGCTCAATTATCGACCAGCTGGGATCAATTTAGCCTCACCTAATAGAGTCGGAAAAGGGATTTACCTCAGACATCGAAGTTCGTCAAGAGACCCCAGCAAGTTTCCGACCAAAGGCCAACTCAGTCGGTGATTGTCAATACCAACGCCTTTTGTATAATGACGGACATCTCGAGCCACCTGAAGTTGAGCCTCGTCATCGATATCGTTCCCAAAACATTCGACGACACCATTGGTCAACACAAGGTGGCGGTACATCATCGGTACGACCAGAGCATCGACTTGTTTTGAGACGAGGCGGAGCCTAGGAAAAGTCGCGAGGTGACACGATGTCCAGGTCTTCCAATATCATGATAAGCAAGTCTAACGGTAGGCTGACGCCACGCGTCTTCCTTGATCGATTTGTCCCTATGGCCGGCGAAAAGTGTTTGAAACACATAGCTTGTTGTTCTTCTTGAACCTCTGGGATGGCTTCAATCTGAAGACAACTTGGAATGAGGGAAGGTTAGGATGGTGTGTTAGAAGACGACCTGAAGTGAGAGAAGACTGTATTGATATGGTGTCGACGAATATATTTAGTGTTACACGAAGTGTGAAGAAGCAATTGGTGTCAACAGCAGGTCTTGGCATGTCGCAATGTTGCGGCCGAGAGCGAGCACCTATTATGCACACTACATCGAGTTGGAGCGCGACGCATCTCTTTCGACTCCTGGTAAAGCAGCCCAACAAGGAAGCCTGGAGAGCTTGGGTTCAGTGGTAACATCATCCAATGACTGCGACGTCTGTACAAGATCTGGTACGGTCTTTCTCGGCCTGCTAGCTAGGGTGTTGTTGTACAAAGTCAGTAGGTAAACCAGGTGGATTGCGTGCTCGGACCACCTCGATTCCGTTGCTGAAGTGCCGAAACGACATTGATGGAGATGTTGAAGACAGTTCCTGGATGGCTTCGCCGACAAACTCGACAACATGAATGAAAGCTCGAAGACGTTGAAGATATGTTTGTGATAGTAAGGCCTGCGGTGGCCGTCTTCGACTGTCACAGAGAATTGAGCCACAACGACTCTCGAGCTCAATCCCAATATCCAAAGCTATGAATACCAATCCACTCCTGACTATGCTCATGCATCTCCTCCTGGATCACCAACTCGCCTCCCTCATCTCTCACCCTCTCATACAAGTATGTCGAGTGAGCCACCTACCGGTACTCAGCTTGGTGATTCGCTTCCACCCGAACAGCCCGCTCCTCAAACTCTACGCCGCGTTTAGAGTCTCTCAGCGCTCTGAGTAATCGCAAAAAGAGCTTTCGAAGCCAGAACGTACACAAGCCACGCAACAGCCTACCCTCACATCTTAAAATATTAAGAATCAAAAATTAGGCATCTACTAGCCATGTCCCCTCACCTAGCTATAGTATTCAAATTACATAAAACCACCCGTATCGACTCACACTATGACTCTCTACCGCCATGATCCACCCCCTCTTTAAAGTCCCCTCACCCTCATAAAACGCCTATACATCACCCTAAACTACAAAACAGCATCTGCTGCCTCTCAGCCATCACAACATCCTCATATTCTTCCCACACAACAGAAAAAGGCTCGATAGTACGCATTCAACCTGATGCAACGCAATATCATGCCTCGTCATCTTCCATTCAAGATACACCAAAGTCAGGGAACAGCGGCATTTGTTGTCGATGAAACAATCAGCTCCAAGTGTGTTGTCTTGACGCTCTGGTAGTGGGTAGACTGATGCAGTGCCTCTCATACTTGAGTGCGGACGCTTCATTCAGTGTATTCTCTAGGGTTTTGTCTGATTAGCTCGAGGATCAGGAAGCTTGGAAGAGAAAGGAGTGGACTGATAGAGCGAGGGCAAAGAAAGTTTCATTAGATATATTGTTATGTAGATGAATAGCTGGCTAGGGAGATGGTTTTGTCGCAAGTTTCATTTTGCATTCTGGTGTAGCAGAATTGATGCTGTTGGTTTTGTAATAAGATCAGCTAGAGAGGTAGGATTGCACGTGATGGGGAGCTCTGGTGTTGCGCGGATTGATGGTAAGATCGACTGGTGTTGGCGAGGTATGCGTGTGTCAAGATGTGAGCGGTGATAGGAGGGTTGAGGTAGCGGTGCAGATTCTTATGAAGGTATATTGGGCATGGCAAGACCTGGGACCTCTAATGGGGAAGATTAGAAAGTTTTCGTTAGTATCTCTGAATCTTGGTGAGATTTCCATTAGAAGTTTGTACTCCTATACACAGCGATGGGGGGGAGGTTTCCAATACACATGTCAGCTCATTGGAACCCAGATCTCATGGCGATGTGTGGAGACATAGGGTTGTAGTATAAGCTAGATAGTGATGTTGAGATGCCTGAGAAGGGAAGTAATACGTTCCCACAGAATTTCCCAGGTGATGACAATCAAGCATGCCTCAACGCTCCATCTCAGTCGCCCGAGTAACTCCCTCGACAGCCCGATGACTTTGTCCGCCCACAGCTGCTCCACACTCTGGACAACGAGCCTCCTCCATCGGCATGCCACATTCTCCAATAGCAAACTATGCCGTGGTCAGTATAGCCTCAAGAGACGTACAGAACAGGCAAAACACTTACTGGATGTCCTCTTACACAGTTGTACCAGTGGCCAGAATGCGTAGCGAACCCTCCAGAAACACCGATCATAGCACGTTTGATGGCCGCAAGCTCCTCGGAGGTGACTTCCTCGTACCATGACTTTCGAAGGAGCTTGAGAGATTCATCGACAGCAATTGCCAGATTATCTGCGTTCTGAAATGGCTGTGCACAGAGCTCTTTGGCCCTCACCAGAAGCTCTTTGGCAGCCTGGACGTAGTCAGGGTCCTCTTCACCGGACAATTTCAATGATTGGGAGTATGCTTCGTTTGAGCGTGCGATCCTGGCATAGTAGAGTATGGCTTCAACGGCAAGCTTGGGGAGATGTTCTTCTATACACTCATGTATAAATGCCATACAGCGGGAGAAGAATGATTTAGCAAGCCGCTCAGGGGAGCCTCCTGAAATCTTAGACGAGGATCCTGCTGGGGCTAGCTTCATGACTTGAGTAACTTCGAAGCGGTCCGTGAGGATGGCACATTCTGCCTGTAGTTGGGCAATGCGACCACCAAAGGTAACGCGACGGTCGCGTGCAATGGCTGGGACGGAAGCTATGAAACCCAATTCCGCCATACTCTCGTTGAGAGTCTTCTGTCTTGCGGCATTGACGGTGGCGTCGTGAAGTTTCTGCGCAGGTTGGTGCCTGTCTGCGACGCGCTCGCGAAAGTCCTGAATCGCTTTCTCGAGGCTCCGAGATTTGGCATGTCTGCCGGTCAATTGCTGAACGACAACCGATGTATTCTGTTGGTCTAGCGTCTGGCGAATGGAAATGATGAATGTCTCGCGAGATTCTTCCAAATTAAGCTCCAATGCTAAGATCTGCTGCTCTATTTCTCGTAGTTCAGCCTTACCATTGGTGAGAAATCTCTTCGACATCTCATCGATCACAGCTCTGTTGATTACTCTGTTGTATCGTTGTGTAGAGTATTGTCTGACAGGTTGTTGGCAGTCAGGGCACCGCGGTATTGAACGAGCCAGTGAAGTTGATACGTCTTTGAGTGCGGTAAACTCGCCATCGACAGCTTGTTTGTATACATTTGCCATCCCAATGTGTCCATCAAGTGACTCTGCAGTCAAGAAGTGGCCGCATCCGAGGATGACTATTGGCGTCTCGTCGAGGTCGATCTCAGCATAATTCTTCATCTCAAGTAGATCCACTCGTTCTTCTCTTCGGTCTGAGCATACTTGGCAGTATTCTTCCGGGCACTCCTCGCCACAAATTCCTGGGCACTGATGGCCGCAAGGCAACTTGAGTGGACACCGTAGATTGCAAGGAAGTCGGGTACACGGGGCCGCACATGGCATAACGCAGGATCCCTGATGCTCGCAGGCCCACGTGCATGGCTCGATGCATGGTGCGCATGCTTCGTGACATCGTAGAGTGCACCGTGAATGTGCACAGCGGACCTAAACAAGTTAGCCTTGATCCATTTGTGCAGTACAGAACCGTCAGGGAAGATATAGTCCTGGGGCCCATTCCCATCATTGCAAATAGACGGTGGTTGATGATCGTACTCAGTAGCCCTTGAAAGCACGAGAACATCGAGACGACGATAGCGAATTAAGAAAATCGATGTGTGCATTCCTGTTATGCAACAGCGACAAAAACAAAATATGAAAGAACATACCTCGCAGGCTGATAGACAAGGACCACAGTCTTGACCATCGTGACAAAGTCTCGGGCAAGTGTGATTGCATGCTCCGAAGCGTCGACCGCAGATCTTTGAGCACGACGAATGCATGACTACAGGTCTTCCTTGGGAGTCCTTCACACTGCATCGTCCACAAGTTCCGGGACATAGGTGTCCGCAACCCAAGGTCGACACGCAAGGGGTGGGGCATTTGAATAATTCCGAGGACACGTCGCGCAAGCACTGGACTTCCACAGTATGCTTGCATCCGGGGACCTCTTTGTGAACGAGGACAACACATTTTATCAAGTCAAGGTCTTGCGTCAGATAGCAGGGAACATGGTCCTTCGAATGGGTACAGGGAAGCTGCACGTCATCAATCCTGGTCTCACATTGGCCGCAGTCCTCGCCGCACGTCGACTTTTGACACATATGGTTGCAGGGTTTGTGGAGGCGCTGGCATTGTTGAGGACATGAGAACGCGAGATGTAAGCTTTCCGAGTGGCATTTCGCTAGGCATCTGTGACCGCAATTGGGAAGGCGTCTATCGCAAGGAAGCTGACATCCACCCTCTGGGCTGAACCTGGCGAAGTCATCAGGCTCCGAGATGTGAATTTCTGTATCGATATGTCGGGGGCAACAAAGACCGAGAGCTTTGCCTACGCAGTCTGCTCCTTGAAGCATACCTTGGACACGAGACCACATGGGCTGGTTGGAGTAGGTATTCATGTTACCGATGAGATACATACCATGTTGAGCGCGGCTAAGAAGAACATTAATCCGATTAGTGGTCTTTAAGAATCCGACTTTTCTCTCATTGTTGCTTCGAACGAGTGATACGATGATGACCTTGGCCTCTTCTCCCTGGAAGTTGTCGACGGTAGCCACACGTAGAAGGTCACTCATCTGTTTCTTTTCGAGAAGCTTAGCTGGAGAAGCCATCTGGGCGACTGCGTCGTCATTCTCCGAGCCAATATCATCGCCGATGTACCCATCTTTTGTGAGTGTCTCTTGATCACGTTCGCTAAGCACAATCTCGAAGTCATTGCGCATCTTCGAACGTATCTTCTGTAATTGTCCAGTGTATGGGGTGAGCACAGCAATGTCGGTGCTGTTGTATACCCCTTGCCTCAAAATATGTCGAACGAGTGCGTGTATCATATTCACTTCCCATAGATTACTATGTGACTTCTGGTGTGCGTCCGCTCGGGCGCCTTCTTCGTAGTTCTCATGGTTGAGCCAGAAAACGTCTTTGCGCATGCCGACAACCGAGGGAAGAGTTTTGGTACTAGTATGATCTAGCAAGCGGGGATACATCGTTTCCCTAATCAAGGTTGAGATTTCAGGACGCATACGCCGCTGAACATTCAACTGGGCCACAGGGAATGAAGGCCTGCCCCGTTCCCCAACGGAAAGCCGCTCGAATTGACTTCGATCAAGTTGGTATGAAGCTCCTTGCTGGCTTTCAAGCGATAGGTTGTAATTATTGATCTGGGGGCGGAGCTGCTGGTGATCCCCAATTTGGACAAAGTGTTCCACGCTTGGCAGTAAGGCGGACAGTATGTGAGGTTCCATCACCTCGCCGGCTTCTTCGCATATGACCACCTTGCTCCGAACGTGCTGCAGAGTAACAATCCTCCTGGCCAAACCTGTTGTTGTGACTCCAATGACGTCGGCTGTTTGCAAGACCCGACGATCAACTTCGTCATGTACCCTGGTCAATCGTTTTTGCAATGTGTCAACATCCTTGACCAACTCAAATAACCGATCCGTTGTTTCGCTGCGGATGTCTTGTGTCCAAAAGGCAACAAGCCGGCGCCTTTGGGGCAGAACAAGAGAATGGACATTGTCCGTAGCTTGAATTAGTAGCTGCTCTATCGACTCATTTGCCACATCCTTCGTTGACTCGAACAAAGCGAGACCGTTATCAGCGCACCATATATCAAAAGGATCCCTTCCAACTTTCTCAAAGCCATCTTCATCGAATCGAGAGAACTGATTATGAATGCGAGGATGTCCCTTCAGGAGGTATCTTTGAATAAAGGCCCAATCGCATCCTTTCCTTGATGCTTGAAGTGTTCGCAAGAGCTTTTTGATGGCTTTTTGATGTTCATCGAGTGCTTTGTAAGTCATTGCGAGCTGATAGCCCTCACTTCTGGTCTTAGACTCGCCCTTAGAAATTACTCGCAGATTCTTGCCTTCGAGTATCGTTGACTGACTTTGCCCGCCAATTCGAATGACACGGTCGATGCCGATTCGGATGAGATGTTCTAAGAATTGATCCAGGGCGTGGTTTGTGTAGCACCTGGAAGAAGCTTGTCAGTATAGGCTCTATGCTGTACGATTCCATAAGCTTACACTACGACGATCGGTCCCAGGTCTGCTTTCGCCTTGCAGGCAAGAAGAACTTGCATGAGCTGCACACCAAGATAAGACTTTCCTGTCCCAGGTGGCCCTTGAATGAAAGCGAATTCGCGGGTGAGGGCTGCGAGTAGTGCATAGCATTGTCCTCGGTCAAGCGAGGTCTGCGCTTGTAATTCGTCAACTATTGCAACGTTGTTGATGGGAACTCTTGCTCGAACAAAGAGCTCGTCATTCGGATCTTTCAGGATTGGCTTTAATGAGAACTCAAAGCCCACGCCTCGAGCGTACAACGGTGGTGGTATGTCCTGATCGTTTGACGGTCCTTCAAGGTTGGAAAGGCGATCAGGTAAAATCCACTGGCGAAATGGCAACCGACTCAAGCGCTGCATGTCTTGTATACTCTCCAGGATCGGCAAAAAGGTAGCAAGTATGATTCCTGGAAACTCCATCAAGAGACCAGGCGAGTTGTGGCAGCTCAAATGGATCAGTGAATCTAAGTCTGTCTGACTTTGTGAAGCGAGCTTCGCTGTGATTGTAGCTTGACTGGTGTCGGAGCTGAGACCATGGTCGTGTCTTGGGTCCGTCTCCTTCTGTGTAACTGTGAAGAACAGGAACGAGCACCTCGTGTCGTGTTGGAAGAGGAAGCAGAGTAAGATGCCTTCCTCCAAGCGCTTGGACGCCTCCCACCACTTGCGCCTCTCGCCCGGCGACTTCTTGCGAGCACCAAAGGGTTGGAGGAAGGATATTTGAGCTTCGAGACCTCTTTTTTGGTCGATAGATATATATGTTACCCGCGCCTTTGGGTATGAGTAAGCTCGTACATTCCCAAGACTGAACTTTGGAGTCTTAAGAACAGCTGAGTCGTTCTCAACGGCGACGATGGCTCCGCCAAGGACGTCGCTTAATTCACCAAACACATCATGTCGTAGGAGGCGGAACTGAGTGTCAAGGTGGCGCTCTACACAATCGGAAAGGAAGTGAGGCTGGTCCAGGTCCGTGGAGGGTAGGAATGTAGGGCAGTCACTGCGGATTTCGTCTTCAGTCGGTATTATTTTGATCTTCGTGATGTCGACTCTATCGTTGTCGTGGCGATCCGAAGGCATGATTTGGTATCGTGGGTAAGTGGAGGCGACCACACCCGTAGAGACACCTTCGGTTTGTGATTCCTCATCATGCTGAAGCAATCCACGAGCGCGGATGATCATTCCGCGAAGCTCTTCGATATTGTTGTTCACCACATGGAAGGCCACAGAGTTCTGGTCAAGGCTAGTTGTTGTAACAACGTTCTCCATAGCTAAGACCAGATCCAGTAAGTCGTCGTGAAAGATAGCACGCTGCTCTCTTCTGAGTAATTCGCGCAAGGCGGTGGACATCGAGATGAGAGTCGTTTCCAAAATCACAGTCGATCCTTGGCTTTCCGATGCTTGGTACTGCTGAAGGAGTGCTGCGCTGAGACGCTGGAAGAATGGGATTGCTCGTGAACCATTGCTGCCGCTAAAGTAATTGTACAAACCGCCAACAGATGTATCAACAGACAAGCAGTCCAACAGTGCCGGGTGAGTAATGACCAAGATAAATGGCTGTGCCAGTCCTACGAAGGTACTGAATCCCTGGCCCCGTACCACCATGCCAAAGAGTGCTTGCATGTGATCACGTCCATAGTTATCCTGGTCGTCAAGATCGCGCGGGAGCATCTGCTTACAGTCCCGATCGGTTCCATTCAGGATTGCAAGGGCTCCGGTCCACAGTGTTCTCATCGTTATGGTATCGCCAACCTCTGGCGTACGCTTGATTAACCTCTTCCACGAGTGATAGTCATCTTTGGCTTGATTTTGCTCAGGCGTTTGGTCGGGTCTCTCACAAGGCCCTCCTCTGCCCTCTCGTCCTCCTCTGCCCCTGCCTCTGCCACCTACTCTAGCCTTTCCGTACACACGCCTTCCCACCCCACCGCGACGATTCCAGTCCCTACTGTCGTCGTTCGATGAATCCATGCTGTTATGGAGTTGGGAACCAGTGGTGATTTCAAGATGGAAAGATCTAATGAGGGGGTCCAGGTTGGTCTCTTAGTTGGATCAGTGAATCATGACACTTTGCGCTTAGCTATCAGCCCGAGCCAATAGAATATTAATCCGGCTGCTTCTTCCCCCGTTGGCCGAATCAGTGAAGCAAAAGTTGGTTCAATAAAGACCGAAGCCCGAAACGCATCACGGAGATAAACAAACGAGTCATCACCAAACACGAGCTAATGACGCCGGATACCTCATGTAGACAAACCCTAGTCACAGATCACTTCACTCACACCACAACTCAGTACTAGCGAAGTGGCATCTGTTCCATTCGCCGCAAACAACAGTCGCTTGACTGCCTGTCCTTTCTCTTTCACCTACCGCCTTGTCGAAATGACCGAGGACCTCTGGATCTCAGCGTAAATATCTTTGTGTACTCGCGGTATCAAGTAACACACATGTGCCATTGGTGACTTCCAAGGCTTGCCGGGATCTACGCAGCCTTCAACTCACCAAGATCTTCTGGCTCTGTCTATGGGCTATGGAGCAAGCACTGAATAACCAGAATATGTAGTCTTTGACAGTGGCTCGAATAAATAGCGCACCAGAGGATATGTCCATGATTGATACCAAAAAGCCAATAGTACAGAGATATGGCCATACTATCGTACCGCATCACAAGCCGTGATGTTCAATCCTAGCGTTAATAAGGTAGGAATATGGATGCCAGAAGCCAATGCAGCTTCCCGTATCGGCAGTAGGTCTCAACTTACGTATTCATCAAAGCACCTGTCCGTCAATAGTCCAACACAAACGGCCTCGTCCGCCAGGCGGACTTTACCATTCCTTGATCGAAGGGCACGCAAGGTGGCTGGTCCGCCAGGCTCCCGCGGACCCAATGCATTGTACCGCATTGTAATGGGTCGACTACTTTCTGCTGCAACTGAAAAAGCGGTAATCGGTCTCCAGGCCGAATGTGAAGCACAAACATCGGCCACATGCATGTAAGGTCTTAAAGGAGAACGAAGGAGGCAGAGCGATTTGAACCCCGTTGCGCCTTGTAGGTCAAAATTGGGCCATCTAAGTAAAGCAGGTGCCTTGAGGAAGACGCATATCTACCGCATGTTCTTCAAGAAAGGACATGATGCGGGTTTACAATTCCTTGCCAGAGATGAGGTGGTATGCGGAGCTAGCCATTACAACGCTAGCTCAGCCCTATAAGTCTTGGCCCTTGGCAGTCTTTGCTGCCGGACGTCAAGCCCCTACATGACGCAAGGATCACTCTGTGACCATATACATGCCCCATGTTCGCTACAAATAAAACTCAACATATCACTATCACAGAACCTCGTTCTCCGTCCTAGAAAGTCTCGCAATATCTTGCCATCCCCGCATGTCTTCCCCTCAGAACAGTATCAACAATTGGCAATTCACGATAACAATCCACCTATCCCACTATCACCCTTTCAACGCCTTCACCATGCTCCGTCTAGGAGACATCGCGGTCAGCAACTTCCTCGATATGGGGCTCGGCTCCGCTGCCCCAGAAGCTCCAAACGCAGGGCAGTCGTCGGGCTTCTCGCGCGCCATTCGGTAAGTCCAAAACAGTGCCACAAGCATGAGCTTTTCGTTTCGGAAAGATTACAGCACAAGCCAATGATACGGAGCAGAAAGTAACGACATAAGCGACCGAGGACCATTGCATGGTGGAGATGCACGACAGTGGCCGAAATCTTGGTTTAAGCTTGTAGGTTCTGGTTGGAGGTTGCTCCCCGTACCCTCAGTGTCGGCAATGCTTGCAGTCTGCACGTCGATGTCCAATCAGCTAGCCCTAATGCAATTGCTAATTGACGAGCATTGGATGGGTCGTACACACTGTGTGCTCGATTCTGATTCTCGAAGGTTAGCCTACTCTTCATTGAACTCGAGACCTTTCGCCAGGATCATGGACTGCTCCCTCTTTCGGGATGATGCAGCGATGTTCCCGATTTCATGAGGAATTGAGAAGCCTCGAGTGAGGAAACTTTCTCTTGGCTTTGTGATGACAAGTTGAAGGGATCTGAATCTGGGATCAACCGCCGGTCGGTCGGCGAGAGACTCAGAAGTAGACGCCGCTTAAGTTTTGCAGAAAATGCGTACGTGGGTGGATGTACTCCACAGGCTTCTCCACAAGCTTCCAAAGTTTGCTCTCTACAAGAGGTCGAGGACTGGGTTTAGATTCCTCGCACAAGTGATCTATCCAGTCTTGGATCTCTTTTCGACGGAGAGCTTCTAGGTTTGCACCACGTGTGTGATTCAGGTTCAATTCTCTCTTCATCAAGTGTTTGGGGTACCTCAGTGTGCTGTAGACCGCCGACGGGGTTTCGAGCATCATGCGAAGAGCTTTCATTACGTCTCTTGCTTTCGGCATCACTGGAACAACCGAAGTCAAGAAGAGGCAGACGTCAGCGGAAGGTTGTTTAGAAATGACTGGTGGAACGCATTGTCCAACAACAACCATGAACTCATAATCCTTTCTGACCTTGCGAGCAGGCCGAGGATCTACCACGAAAGCCGCTCCTGAGCCTGACTTGTAGACGTCGATGAAGTCAGCACTGATACTGATCGGGGTGCTGCTCAAAGGCGGCCCATCGAGTCGGTTGGATTCCCGGATGAAAGGTTCTGAGACTGGACGCAAGCCTCGTTTGTTCTTGTCATAGATGTCATGTACTATGGCATTGGTTTGATCCCTTTTGGCTTCCCTTACCCATCGTAGCGACCCAGTCAAGGATTCGATCATGCTGCCATTACCGCCTTTCTTGTCCAACTCCAGCGAAAAGGCACTGCGCTGAATTGCGGCTTGGATGTTCTCTTTAGGCGACATAGACTGACTTCTTCTGACACGATCGATAACGGTTTCCTGGACGCACTGCATCCTTTTGAAATCCGAGACTGGCACCTTATCCCACTCAGCGAACTTTACAATAACATCCAAATCGGCCTTCGCCACGGCGAGGTAGGACAGTTCTCTGACTTGTTCCCAATTGTCAGTAAGTGAAGATCTGAGAATTATTCGAACCACGAACTCGGTATCTGCGGATATACGATTCTGCAGATGAGACGCGCCTCCGGTCCACATGTCCTCGAGCGTATTCAATGTTCTTTCGGTAAGTATTAGAGACTTCTTGTTCAGAAGTGCTCTCAAAATTCGGCGGGCGAATGGCTTGATGTGCTCCTTTTTGCTGAGAGAATGAAACATCGTCCCGGCATTGTCTCCAGTGATGTACAGTGCCAGAAACATGGAGTCAACGAGGCTTGCCTGGCGGACGACGCCCTTGGTCGAATCCAGATTTGGCATTGGTCGACCAATGGCCATACTCTCGTTAGCTTCGCAGTAATTCATAACACCAGAAGCATCAGCAGACGGGACTCTGTTCATCCAAAGTCTCACAGGATCTGCCATGGAGAAAATATCACTATCAGTGCTCACACTGACACTATCGCTGAGATCATCGATTGATAATGATTTGAGATGGTGGAGGATCGCGGGTCTGTACACGTCTCTTGCCCAGTCGAAGACGTGGTCAAGTATCAGAACAAGCTGAAGGGCCCCGTCGTGACAATTCAGTCTTCCGCTCCAGAGCTCGACTATACGCTAGCAGCAAGTCAGTGAAGTCATGGATCATAATTGCATTGAGGACTCTCTGAATATCTTACGTAAGTAGGTTCTTCAGACGACCTGTCGACGAAGCTGGCTGCTACTCGCCATGAGTCGCCTCTGTTGGCCAGAAACCATACCAGAGGACCACTCCATGTGGACTGAAGATCAGACTGATTCTGTAGATCTTCTTGCAGCCTTAAGAGAGTCCGAATCGAGAAGGCTGTTTGGGCCTCGATTGATGCAAATCCGTCACCCCTCTCGGATTTTGCTTCGAGAACTAGAAAGGGAAATAAAAGTGGATCTGGAGACACTTCAAATGGGCTGCATCTGATGGTCTTCTCAACTGGCACCTCTTCTGGATCGCCTCGGCATCTGCGTTCGGAGGACAGTGCTCGCTCAAAATTCTTGGTCTCCCTCAGGCCATAAACCCTGTCTGGGCGATCTCGTTTTGCCAACTGTAACGTTACCATGGGGTCATGGATAAAGACCTCCTCCGCACGGTCCGAGAACAGCTCGTTGATGCCAGGCTCGTTGCTAGGCAGGGTCAACTGAGTCTAACCTTATGAATGGACTTTATGGACTGACAAATCATGTTGACGGCTATTGGGTTCACATCTGCAAGGCCTTCGCCGCATGCGGCGGTCTTGCAGCGAGCGACCTCTTTTGTCATTTTCAATCTGAACCTCGATTTCAGACCTCCATAGCCTAGCTAGACACATGGGACTTCCAATGACGGGATCAAGTCAGCGCTTTATAATTCTGTTGGACGATAGCTTGCGACTTACCAAGCCACTTCAACTTTGAAGCGTGAGAATACTTCAGGCTCTAACGCCAATCTCCAGCCAGCTTCGTTGACGTCTTCATGATAGCACCTCCTAGCCACTTGAACAATCCGGTTGGCTCGCTGAATTGCGTAGGCCCCCCAAGGCTCGTCAGCAGGTCTGGCCTTTCTGATGTCCTTGTAATTATCGTACTGTTCAGCGCCTAACTTCTGTATGTTTTGGAAGAGTATCTTGTAGACCGAGGGCCAAGATTCTGTGTTTACGCGGCCATCGAAAGAGATTTTGAACTTTTTCGTGAGCCTCTTGATCTCTCTTCGCTGATATCCTGCCATCTTGGATATCGTCAGACGATCGAAGAATTCTGGAGAGCAGAGAGTCGGAGCGAATTATATGGCCTTCTAGCACAGCGTGGGATCGTGCCAACATCCCGCGTCAGGGTGCATAGCCCCAGACGCAGTTGCAGGCATCGAACTCGGAAGTTAAAGCTCATTGGCTGCCAGGGTGGCTAAGCGCCGGGCCTATTGGAGACACCTTTCAGCTGTCCCTCACGAGGCCAACATCGCACAGACCATGTTTGATTGATGTTTTAGATAATCGGCTTTGATGTGAGATCGCCCATTGGCATCATCTCTGTTGAAGGGCTGATCTTTTATAGTGAAATCGTCCGAAACACAGTTCCAATATATAGACTCGGCGACCCTCGACATCCATTGCGCGGTTAATCTCCGCGACCCTCGACGAATAGTATCACACCGCAGATTCGGCAGTGGTCGAAAGATTGGATGTCGATGCCCCCAGCCTGACGCAGCTCGGTTGTACATCTGGGTCTTTTGCCCCTCAATGCAAGGCTTCCCCGGCCAGCTCGACAGCCATGTTTCAAGCGAGCGGCTCCTGTTCTAAAATACAGTGCTTTGCAAAGGCGTTGTCCCGGACGCTAGTGGGCCACACGTCGCAGAACCTCCCCTATTAAAAATAGATAGTAAGGCCTTAATAATATATAGTTATATTTATAGTTTATAGACCTTTTAATAGATCTTATAAATAGTTTTATATATCTTATTTTTAATATTTTAGACCTCTAGGCCTAGTCTACTATCTTAATATTATTATAATACTATTATATCCTCGCTATTATTATTCCTACTTAATAGTAAGACTTCTATAATACGCCTTAATATACTATTTCTATAGTAGCCTTATAATAATATAGAGACCTAGTTTATATAACCTATTATAAGATTAGACTTATTAATATATAATCTTCTACTATCCCTTATTTTATAATTATAGAACTCCCCTTATTATTACCCTTATTATCCTTATAATAGCTAGTAAATATAATAGTAAGTAGCTATTAAAATTTATATAAATATCTTATCTTAAGCTTAATTTATAATTTATAAGGGAGCTTTAAGCTTTAATTTTAAGAAGAGGTACTTAGAAGTATACCTTTAATAATAAGTTTAAGGGTATTATTATTAAGCTTAAGGATAGTAACTTAAGGCCTAATAATATACTTAAAATACTATTAATCAAGAGAGCTACCTTTATTATAAAGATATTATTATTAAGATTATATATAAGGCTCTAACTTATCTTATAAATATTAAATCCTTAATTTAACTCTTAATATATATTATCTCTTAAAATATTATAATTAAGTATACCTCTTCCTTCTCCTCCTTCTCTTTTAAGTTAAGGAAGCTTTTAATTAAGCTTTAAGTAAATAATAAACTTATGATAATATATTATAATTACTTTTTAATAAATACTATTTATATTCTTTAAACCTTTTATATTTTTTAATTAATTTAATTAGCTTTACTATTAATTAAAAGAAGAGGATAAGGAGGAAGTAAGATTTATATAAGAGTATTTTATTAACTTTTATTAATTTAAATAGGCTACTTATTATTATAATATAGAAATTAAGGTAGATAATCTTTTTATAAATATAAGAATAATAGGTAAATTAGATAAATTATAAATTAAGGCTTAAAATAATTTTATTAAATCTACAATTAATAATATATTAAATAAGGATAAAAACCTTAATATTAATTAAAATTTAATTAAGATCTTAAATTCTATTACTACTATTAAGGCTTCTATTATTATAAAAAAGATAAGGGTAATTACTCCCTTATAAGTTATTATTATAAATAATATAATACCTTCCTTTTAAGTTATTATTATAAATAATATTATACTTATAAAATTTACTATTTATTTAAAATTAATACTTAAAAAGGATACTTTAAATAATAAGACTAAGGAGTAGTTATATTTATAAAATCTTAATATAAGTCTACCTTTCTTTATATAAAAGTTTAAATAAGAATAACTTATATAAATACTTTTATTTAATTATACTATTAAAGCTTATTTAACCTTAATTAAAGTTACTATTATATATAATAAGCTAATTAAAGTATATTAATAAATTATTAATATTATAAATAAGTAATAATAAAATAATATAAGATAAGAGATTTAAAACTTTTTTAATAAAGGTTTTAATAACTTTAAAGTTAAAATTATATATTAATTTAATATTTAAGTTATAAATAAATTTATTATTATAACCTTAAGATTATAATAATAGCTTATTTACTTTAATAATTATATTATTACTCTTATTCTAAATAATCCTATAAAAGCTCTTATATAAGAGTATAAAATTAAGAATAAAAGCCTAAGTAAAAAGCTATATAATAAGATTTTAATAATATAAAGATATATAAATAAAAAATATTAAAATAATAATATATTTAAAGTATATTATTAAATTAATAACTCTTTTAATTATATATTCTTTATAATTAAATAGGTTAAAGTCTAGGCTAGTACTATTTTATAAGATAATATAAGAAGGATTATAAAATAGATCCTACTAATAATACTTATAAGTAATATAAGGATATATATAAAGAAATAATTAAAGTTAAATAAATAAAAGGAATAAAAGGAGTAATAAATTAAAATACCTTTCTTATTTAAAAGTTATCTTTAAATAACTTCTTTATATAATTAATATAATATTTTTAAAGGAATATTTTAATAAATTATTCTTATATTATATCTTCTTTATAATAAACCTTTTACCTTATTAATTTAGCTTCCTCTTATACTCCCCCTTATTTTCCCCCTTATATTATAAAATATATAGACTTCTAAGTTATAAAAGGAACTTAAAGAGTAAGCTTAAAAGTTATTTAACCTTTAATCCTACTTTATAATTATCCTAATAAGAGCCTCTTAAATATTTAAATTATTTATAATACTTAAGCCTTCTATTATATTAGGATTAAAAATAGATTTTTAAGATTATCCTATTAAAGATAATCTTATTAATTTTATTAAGTAAATAAAGAAGAGGAGGCTTATAAATAAAATAATAGATTATAATAATATATATAATAAGCTTATAAATAAAGATCTTACTATTAACTTAATATAAGGGTAGAAGTTTAATAAGAACCTATAAATAGCTCTTAATATTAAGTATAATAGAAGGATAGAAGTTTAATAAGGACCTATAAATAGCTCTTAATATTAAGTATAATATTAATATATATTTAACTTAAGGTATAAGTTAATAAGATTATAAAAGAGATATTAATATATTATATAATAAACATACCTTAAAGCTTTTTAAATAGCTTTTACTTTATTACCTTAAACCTTTAATTTAACCTTTTAATACTCCCTTGCAAGAGCTTTATATTCAGTAAATTAATATATAAGAATAGCCTAATCTTAACCTTTATTAAGTAGGGGGATAGTATAATAGGTAAAGGTTTTAATTATAATAATAATACTTATAAAAATTAATAGATATTATCCCTTAAGTCTAATAAATTATACTATTATTAATATAATAGTAATAAGCTTTTATATAATATTTATAGAGAATATAATATTAAATTAGCTTATAATCTTTACTTTTTATATATTATCTCTTATATATAATACCTGACTTTTAAAAGAGATTATTAAGATTTATTTACCTTAATTAAGCTTTAATTATAAGTTCTAAAAAGCTACTAAATTATCTATCTTCTTTATATAAAATAATAATATCTTAATACTTCTTAATCTATCCCTTTAAGATAGTAAATAATATCTTAATTAGATTTAAGTCTAATAAGTATAAAGGTACATAAGCTAATTTAATACTAACCTTATCTATTATATTAATTAACTCTTAATTTTAATATATACTTACATTATTAATCATATTTATTAGTTATAAGTTACTATTAATAACCTAGTTATAATAAGAGAAGACTTAAGTATATATAAAGTTATTAAATATATTAGCCTTAATAGAGCTTTAGTATATAAGGTATAAGAGGTAGCTATTAATTATAAATATAAGTAAGATACTCTACCTCTTTAATTATTTTAGACTTTATATTTAATATAATATTTTATTAAGGGGTACCTATTTATAATATTTATTACCTAAGATCTTACTATTAATATATAAATAAAGAGGTAGTTAATAAAGCCTCTTATTAATATACTTATATATAATACTCTTATTAAGGAAGATAAGTTAATTAACTTATTAGCTAGCTAGATATATAAATTATAAGTTTTTAAGGTCTTAATTATATTATCAAGCTATTTTCTTTATATCTTTTTAAACTAGCCTAATTATTATAAATATTATTAGATTATTAACTTATTAATAATAACCTTAAACTTATTATATAAGAATTAAGTTATCTTATTGAAATAAGCTATTAAGTACTAATCTAAGTAGATAAGAAGCTCCTCTTATAATAAGTTATTAATAAGATAGTTATATCCTAGCTAAGGTATTATAAATAGTATATAAATTATATCTTACTCCTCCTAGCTCTACTTTATATACTTAAGTATTTATATACTAACTTTATATATAATAGTAATTTAATTATTATTATATTTAAGCTTAAACTTATATCTAATATACTTCTTAACTATTAATATAATAGGTAGAGGTATAGTAATAGCGTAATAATAGCGCGGTAATAGCAGTAGGATAATAGGCTAGGTCTAAAATACTAAGATTAAGATATATAGAGTTATTTATAAGATCTATTAAGAGGTCTATAGATTATAAATATAATTATATATTATTAAGGCCTTACTACCTATTTTTAGTAGGAGAGGTTCTATAATATATAGCCTACTAGCGTCTAGGATAACGCCTTCCTTAGCGGCTAGGGGTAGGATATCTATACTATAATAATACCGTAGTATTATACTTTACTCTTGATTAGGTTTTCCTAAAAGTATATCACCTTAAAATAGTCCCTTGAAGGATATATATATTTAAATAAATAGTTTCATAGGATTAATACGTAGTAGACTCCTTGTAATAATACTTAAACCTTAAAATTTAGCGTAGTATTTAAAACCCCGCTTTATTACCTAGAGGTCGCCTAGAGTATACCTGCCTACCCTACGTCGCCTACGCCCCTTATCGCCTAGACCCTCTACCCCCCGTATGAAATTCGGCTGAATCGCCCGAATTTAAGGTTAGATTTCGCGGAACGTTAAAAGGATAGGTAGCCTTATACTCCTAAGTAGTAGGCGTAGTAGCCTTAGTAGCTATTAGTGACTTATACCTACTCGTATAGTACGAGACTAGGTATATTAGTTAACTAGATACGGAGTATAATAAAGACTATTATTATATAGCTAGTATATTAATACCTTTAAGAATTTTAACGCTTAAAGTTTATAACGTTAATGAGTCAAATTATTATACTAGAACCGTTAACTATTTACTACCGCCTGTAGACCGTCCGAGTAACCCACTGCTGGCCGCTAAGGTTTGCAAAGCACTGTAAGGCATTGACACCCGGAGCGGAGGTTCCGATGGTAACGGACACAATACATCCACCACATAAAGATTCAAGGTCATCTAATCAATGTTGCACACCATGGATTTTCTGACCAGCAGTATGAAACACACAGTCGAGGTATGGCAATGAGATCAAGGATGAGGGCGAGAATCTGAATATAGTTCCCGAATGAGTCGCGCGGACCTTAGGTTGGCGTATACAACATATCGAGGCATCGATTGTGTTCAAGGAGGGATCATGATATGGGGGAGCGGACTCAATCACGTAACTTGCGCGGATCAGCGAAACGCGCCACAGTCTCGTCGCGCTCAATTTATAGATTGTAGGCGCCCTCCTCGATCATGAAATACATGCTCTCACACATGCTTCATTCGTTTGCAAACGTCTGTCCCTCTACAATTGAGGCGGATGGATATAGCAAGACCCTTGACACGACAGTGTGAGTGTTTGCGCACGCAAGTTAGATCAAGTGCGACTTCCACGAACCCTATTGTCGTAATACCAAAGCCGGAACTGTTCAAGCCTCGTCCTTGTTGTTTCCGAGCGACCTACACTCTTATCCACAGTCGTCTCGCGCCCGCCGGGAAACCGAAGCCTCACTCAGATCGCTGCGGAAAAAGCTTGTCGTTGTACTTGTCGTGGATGCTATCACTGCTCCCCTTGGTGTCGTCTTCTACGTCCTGGCCAATCGATAAGTGTCCGCAGATGATGGCTGTATAATAATATGGTGGAGATGTCACAGACCAGGCGGGAGCTCTGGGGCTCCGCCTTCAATCTCGTACAACATAGTGAGCTGCAAGTACCGCACCAAGATCTCCCTCAATACCGTCACACGCCCAGTAACACCCACTCAATACACCATCCCCACATCCGTACTCCTCTCCCCACCCCCACCTCCACTCCCCTCTCCCCAGCCCCTCCCTCACAAATAACAAACCCCATCATTGCTCCCCGCATCCCTCATCAAAACATGCTTCACTCTCCCCCAAACCGATGTCTTCTCCCTACACAGGCCAAATATCAACAACACAGCACACATCCCCCCTAAAACCGATATAGGAAAACTTACAATGTAGGATCCGTTTCAGTGTATCTAGGCGGATCCTGCCACTCCTTCACCCCAATCTCGGAGATCCGGCTGCCGTCGCGGTTGAAGGTGCGTTTGCTGGGGAGACATTGGGGCGGGGTGTGGACATTGCTGGGATGGTGGGTAGTGGGATGGTGTGGTGTGGGGATGGGGTTGGGGGGTATGGATGTGGCGAGTTTATGTGTTGCGAGGGTTGAAGGGGGGCCTTGTTCGTTCTTCTATCGTTTGCGAATGGGAGTTGACAACGGGTGTGAGGGAAAGAGGAGAGAGATGACTGGTGAAACCCATTGGGGCGCAGCTACTGTTGTAGGTTGGCGAGATGGCGATTGGATCACGTCGCTTATTCGGAAGCAGCTGCTCGATATGCACGTGATGGGCAAAAAGCGCCTCCGCAGCAGTGATATCGACGATTCTCAAAAGCGAATTCATCCAGAGGCCTCTCAATTGAGTTGTGTGGCAAATCGGGCCGTTTCGAAGGAGCTGCTTTTTTAACCCTTGCCTCCGTTCACCTACATCAAGGAAGAAGCTCCTTCTGATCAATTCTTCTAATACACATCATAAGGGTATCTTCGCCATCGCTTCCCATTCAGTTCATTGCTCTTGAATATCACTGTATCTCGAGAACCCCGTATTTGTTGCTTCGCTCGTCCTGGATCAATGTATTGATCATGATGTTTGCCTCAACGTATTCGTTAAGAGCGATTTCTTATGGTTTTCGATCTTTTCAATACTCTTTGGCATCGTTATTTCCCTGAACTTGATCATGAAATCACTCTCATCAGTGGCTAGACAGTGATCAGCGATAGTACTCTCCAAATCAG
>JAABUL010003122.1_pt1 | contig 25371 bp, 25 predicted proteins | sample 5559151 | NCBI WGS metagenome assembly JAABUL01 (sample SAMN10711876, study PRJNA513368) | rock metagenome | isolation source: Antarctica rocks | place: Antarctica: Victoria Land, Pudding Butte sud | reverse complement strand
CTTTGAGGCCACCATCCACATCCTGTCGCACGCAGCCCCCGATTCCCATGGCCTCGACGCTCCTCCCCCGCTCGATGACGCGCTAGATACGGCGTGGCCGCTCTCATGCCGTATCTAAACCGTATTGGTGCTAGGACTCGACCCCGGCTTCCGCACCGGCTGCAAAGTAGCCGTGGTCGACCCGACCGGCAAGCCGGTGGCCCTCGACACGATCTACCCGCACCCGCCGCAAAATCACACCGAGGAAGCGCTGAAGACGCTGCAACGGCTGGTCCAGGCGCATGGCGTCGGCGTCGTCGCCATTGGCAACGGCACGGCCTCGCGCGAGACCGAGCACCTGGTGGCGCGCCTGATCGACCGCGTACAGGACAAGGACAAGGACAGAGCGAAAGAGGGGGATAGCGCGCTGGCCTACGTAATGGTGAGTGAGGCGGGCGCCTCGGTCTACTCGGCGTCGCCGGTCGCGCGCGCGGAGTTCCCCGACCTGGACATCACGGCGCGTGGCACGATCTCCATCGCGCGACGGCTACAGGACCCGCTGGCCGAGTTGGTCAAGGTGCCGCCGCAGTCGGTCGGCGTGGGTCTCTACCAGCACGACGTCGACGAGAAGCGGCTCACGGGGGCGCTCGACCGCGTCGTCGAGTCGGCGGTCAACTTCGCCGGCGTCGACGCCAACACGGCGTCGGCCCCGCTGCTCGCCCATGTCGCCGGCGTAACCAAACGCGTGGCCGAGAACATTGTGGCTTACCGCAACGCCAATGGGCCGTTCCGCACGCGGCGCGACCTGCTTAAAGTAACGGGGCTGGGGCCGGCCACCTTCTTGCAGGCGGCCGGCTTCATCAAGATTCCTGGCGGCGCCGAGCCGCTCGACGACACGTTTATCCACCCAGAGAGCTACACGGCCACGCGTGCGCTCATCGCGCTGTTGCCCTCCGACGCGGTGCAACGGCTGCCCACGCGGGCGGCGGAGTTCCGCGCGGCGCTGCTGGCGGACGAGGGGTTGCGGCGCGACGCGGCGTCCGAGGTGGGGCTGGGCGAGCCGACGCTGCTCGATGTGCTGGAGAACCTGGCCAAGCCGGGGCTCGACCCGCGCTCCGCGCTGCCTCCGCCGCTGCTGCGCCGCGACGTGCTCTCGCTCGACGACCTGAGCGAGGGCATGGTGTTGCGTGGTACCGTGCGCAACGTAGTCGATTTTGGGGCCTTCGTGGACATCGGTCTCAAGAACGACGGCCTCGTGCACCGCAGTGAGCTTGGTCAGCGGGGTCAGCGTCCCGTGCGCGACCCGCTGGAGGTCGTCTCGGTCGGCGACATCGTGACCGTGCGCGTCCTCTCCGTGGACAAGGAGCGCGGCCGCATTGCGCTCAGTATGCGCGATACGGGCGACCCGGGCGCGCCGTAATGTGGCGTGCGCCCTGCTCCCTCAAAGGACGAGGGGAGACGAACCGCACACGATAGGACGACCCCCTCTCCCGCGTCAGGGAGAGCCGGTTGGGCTGTCGGAGCGCAGCGGAGAGAGACCAATCCGCATGGGCTGGGGGTGAGGGCCGCTCCCTTTCACAAGTTGACAGGGACGGGGAACAATGCTACGCTCACGGTACGCTTTCGGCGCTCACATGGGAGGCCCCACGCTATGCGACAATTCATTATTCGCCGGTTACTCCTTATCGTCCTCGTTCTCTTTCTGGTCTCATTGCTCGTCTTCTTCATCACCAGCGTGATTCCGGGCGACACCGCTCAGGCTATCCTGGGGCAAACCTCCACTCCGGCCACCCTGGCCGCGCTCCGTCACCAACTTGGGCTGGACCAACCGCCGCCCATTCGCTATCTGCAGTGGCTCGGCCACCTGCTCACGGGGAACCTGGGGACATCGCCTACGATGTCGCTGCCAATAGGGCCGCTGATCCTGAATAAGTTGGGCAACTCCTTGATCCTGGCTGTAGCCGCCTTCCTGTTTACTATCCCGCTCTCCCTGCTGCTCGGCGTCATCGCCGGCCTCAACAAGAACCGCTGGCCGGACAGCATTATCTCCCTGGTCACGCTCGCCGGCGTCGCGCAGCCGGAGTTCGTCACCGGCACCTTTCTGATCATCATTTTCGCGACCTGGTTACACATCCTGCCCGCGACCAGTTCGATCGGCAGCGATCAGACCCTGGGGCAGAATCTCGCCGCTTTGGTGCTGCCCGTGATTACGCTCTCCCTGGTCCTGCTCGCCTACATCGGGCGCATGACGCGCACCAATGTGATCGACGTGATGGAGACTGACTACATCCGTAGCGCGGTCCTGAAAGGGTTGCCATATCGGCGCGTCGTGCTGCGCCATGCCCTGCGCAACGCGCTACTGCCATCGATCACCATCATCGCCTCCAACGTTGGTTGGCTCCTGGGCGGTATCGTGGTGACAGAGACCCTCTTCGGCTACCCCGGCCTGGGGCGCCTGCTCCTGTTCGCGGTACAGAGCCGCGATGTCCTGGTGATCCAGGATATTACGCTGCTGATCGCCGTCATTTTCGCGTTCTCCAACTTGGCCGCCGATATCCTGTACGCCGTGCTTAACCCGCGCGTGCGCTACGCATGAGTCGTGAGTCGGAAGTCGTGAGAAGGTACTGAACTATTGACCCTGAACCAATACGCCATTAACCGCCAACATCCCTCCGCGATAACTCACGACTTCCGACTCACGACTCGCGACTGACTAATCGAGAGCAAGGTGACCTATGAACCTTACGCAGAAGCCCCGCACGCCCCATATGGGCGTTCGTCCTACCGGCGTGCGCCCGAGCCGTCGGGGTGGGAACGCGGCCTGGTGGTGGAGGCAGGCGCGGGCGCAGCCGCTGGCCGCGATTGGGGCGGCGGTGATACTGGCCTGGGTGCTCATCGCCATCTTCGCGCCGGTCATCGCGCCCTACAGCTACAAGCAGGGCGACTACATCATGGCGGCGCCGTCACTCCAGCATCTATTTGGTAAGGATAACTTCGGGCGCGATGTGTTCAGCCGGGTGCTGTACGGTAGTCAGACGGTCCTTTTGCTAGCCGTGCTGTCGACGCTGGCTTCCCTGATCTGCGGGACGGTGATCGCGCTCTGCGCCGGCTACTACGGGGGTATCGTCGACGAGGTGTTGATGCGCCTGGCCGACGCGGCGATGGCGCTCCCCGCGATTTTGCTGGCCCTGCTGATCCTGGCCATGCTAGGACCGAGCAGCATCGGGCTCTTTCTGTCCACCGTGATCGTGTTCACACCACTGGTGGCGCGCGTTGTGCGCAGCGCCGTCTTACCCCTGGCCGGGCGCGAGTTTATCGCGGCGGCCAAGCTACGCGGCGAAAAGGGGCCGTCGATCATGCTGCGCGAGTTGGTCCCCAACCTGTTGGGCGTGCTGGCGGTGGAGGGCGCGATCCGGGTCGGCTACGCCATCTTCCTCATCGCATCGCTTGGCTTCCTCGGCGTGGGCGTCCAGCCGCCGACGCCCGACTGGGGTGTGATGGTCTACGACGGACAGAACTACGCCACCCAGGCGCCCTGGATGATCATCTTCCCGGCCCTGGCGATCTCCTCCCTTGTAATCAGCATCAACCTGGTCTCCGATGGCGTGAAGCAACTGGTCACGGCCCTGGATCAGCGCCGTGGCGAGACCGCGCCGGTCAACCTGGATCGCGTAGTCACAGGGGCCACGGCGGTCGACGCCGTAGCCGTACAGGACGCCTCATGAACGCCGATACATTGCTCGAGATCCGGAACCTCTCTGTCACCTACCGGCAGGGCCGTACCGCTATCCCCGCGCTGCGCAACGTGTCTCTGACCCTCAAACAGGGCGAAGCGTACGGGATCATCGGTGAGAGCGGCTCGGGGAAAAGTACGCTCGCCTTTGCCATCATGCGCTACCTCGGCGCCAACGGGCATATCGAGTCCGGCAGCATCCTGTTCAAAGGTGAAGACATACTCCGCAAATCAGAGCAGGAGATGCGCGCCCTGCGCGGCGAACGCATCGCCATGGTCTACCAGCAGCCGCAGGCGGCGCTCAACCCATCCATCCCGATCGGCGATCAAGTCGCCGAAGTATTCATGACGCATACCCGCGCCTCCGCGCGGGACGCCTATCGCCAGGCGGTGGAGATGCTCGAACGCGTGCGTATGACCGATCCGGCTGGGACGGCCAAGCTCTACCCACACCAAGCCAGCGGCGGCATGCAGCAGCGCGTCGTCATCGCCATGGCTCTGGCCATGCATCCCGACCTACTCATCCTCGACGAGCCGACCACGGCGCTTGACGTGACGACACAAGCGGCCGTTCTGGAGTTGTTGGAAGAGTTGCGCCGCGATTTTGGTACCTCTCTGATCTTCGTCGCCCATGATCTCGCCGTCATCACGCGCATCTGCGAGCGCATCGCCGTCTTCTACGCGGGAGAGATGCTCGAGGAGGCGACGTTACGCGACATCTTTCACGCTCCGCATCATCCCTACACCGCCGGGCTGCTGGAATGCTTGCCAGCGCGTGGTGTCAGCGGCGCCGGCCACACGCGCCAACCGCTCACGCCAATCCCCGGCCGATTGCCGCGGCTGACCAACCTCCCACCCGGTTGTGTCTTCCAGCCGCGCTGCCGCTACGCCCACGCCAACTGTACGGAGAGCCACCCGGACCTCGTCGAGACGAATCCCGGTCATCAGGCGCGCTGCTTCTACTGGCCGGAGGTGCATGTCGCGACGAGTCCGTCGAGCAACGGTCACGCGGCGAACGGTCACGCGGCCGTTGCGCCTGTGCTCGCCGGCAGCGGCTCCGCCGAGGAGCCACTGCTGCAGGTCCAGGACGTTATCAAGTCGTTCGGGCGCGGCGCCGACCATAATGTACGCGTCCTCAACAGTGTCAACATGAGCCTGGGCGACGGCGCGACCATTGGGCTCGTGGGTGAGAGCGGGAGCGGCAAGACGACATTGGCGCGCTGCATCCTTGGGCTGACCGCCGCCGATAGAGGGCGCATCACGTTCAAGGCGCGCGACTTGCCCTTGCACGTCGGAAACCGTGGACCCGACACGCTGCGCGACCTGCAGATGGTGTTCCAGAACCCCGACATGTCGCTCAACCCGCGTCAAACGGTGCGCACCATCCTGACGCGGCCAATCCGCCTCCTCAATCGCATGGGACGGAGAGAAGCCGACGCCGCCGCGCGCGACCTACTCCGCTCCGTGAACTTGGACGAAGGCTACATGGACCGCTACCCCGCTCAATTAAGCGGCGGCGAAAAGCAGCGTGTCGCCATCGCGCGCGCCTTCGCCACGCGCACCAAGCTCGTGCTCTGCGACGAGCCCGTGTCCGGCCTGGACGTCTCGGTCCAGGCGACGGTGCTCAATCTGTTGCAGGACCTGCAGGCGCGTTGGGGCACGGCGTACCTGTTTATCTCACACGACCTGGAAGTTGTCCAGTACCTGGCCGACCGCATCGTGGTGATGTACCGCGGCAACATCGTCGAAACGGGCACGACCGATCAGGTCTTCAGCGGTCCCAACCACCCGTATACCGAACTGCTGCTCGCGTCGATCCCACGACCCGATCCCGACGCGCCCCGGACGCGGCTGGCGTTGGAGAGCGAAACGCGCACGGAAGCCAGCGACGGCGTCGGCTGCCCCTTCAAGGGGCGGTGCCATCGTCACATAGGCCCCATCTGTGACACGGAGTTCCCGCCGCTGCGCACCGTAGCCGGGGGGCATCTCACGCTCTGCCACCTGCCAATCGACGAACTGCCAACGGCGGCGACCCATGCCATGGACGCGGAGCCCCAGGCTGTGTCTTGACACCGAGACCCTCACCCCCGCCCCCTCTCCCTAACCTTGGGAGAGGGGAGCCGCCCTCCGTATCACCTGCCGCTCACCGCGACCCTTGACGCGGTGAGCGAGAACTAAAAATAGCCCTGACCGCACGCTATCATTGCTGGGAGCATGCTGAAGGCATGCTATACTCGCCGTATGGGAGCGTTGCACGGCAAAAATGTTCCAGCGGATCCCCACCGGATCTCCACGAGGCCGTGTGGCAACGAGCCGAGGAGGAGGGCATGACAGTCAGCGACTACCTTCTGACGTTGATCCGGCGCGACCTCGCCGTGCCCTCGCAACGCCAATGGCTTGCCGAGTTAGGCACGCGCCCGCCTTTTCACGGGGACGACATTATCAAGACTCTTGACGAGGTCCGTTCGACGCATTGCGGGACTAGCAAGCTGGGAGAATAGAATGATCGCGGAACGTGTCCATGGGCCGCTTTGGACGGTCGAGCAATATCTGGAGATGGAGCGTCAGTCACCCATCCGTCACGAGCTCATCGACGGCTACGTCTATGCGATGGCTGGCGGGACGCAGCGCCATGATCGGATCGCGCGCACGATCACGCGGCTGCTGGAGGATCATCTGGAAGGTAATGCGTGTCAGGTCTTCTCTATGAACATGAAAGTGCGCTTGGCGAACGACAAGGATTATGTCTACGCCGACGCGACCGTGACGTGCGATCCGCGCGATGTCGCCGACGAGTTGTCCGACTACATCAGCGATCCGCGTCTGATCGTCGAAGTGCTCTCAGACTCGACAGAGAAACACGATCGAGGAACAAAGTTCGATCTATATAGAGGCCGCGGCACTCTCATGGAGTATATGTTGATCGAAACGGAGCGCGTCGGGGTCGAGGTACGCACGCGCAACGCGGACGGATTGTGGGCCGCCACGACGTACGGCTCCGGCCAAGCGGTGTATCTGGCGAGCGTCGATATGGGCATTCCTATTCAGGCATTATATCGAGGAACCGCGTTGTGATCGTCGGCGCGCCAAGCAAGACACGTAGGATAACCTGAGATGATACGCATAGAACATAGCACGGTCATACGCCGTCCGGTGGAGGATGTGTTCGCGGTCGTGAGCGACGTGGCAGGCTGGCCGCGCTGGAACAAGACGGCCCGCGTGGCGTACGTTACATCGTCGGGGCCAGTGGGCCTGGGCACGATCTTCCGGTTGGAGGGCACGATAGTGGGGCGCGCCGTCGACGCGAATCACGAGGTCACGGCCTACGAACAAGATCGCGTCTTCGCGGCTAAGACGCTCTCGGGGCCGTTCCTGGCCACGGGCACATACACCTTCGAGCCCGTGCCCGAGGGCACGCGCGTCGACGTCGTCGTGGAGGGCGAACCGGCCGGCGTCGCGCGCTTCGGCGCCGCGATGCTGACACCCGCCATCAGGAAGCAGGTCGAGACGCAGCAGGGACATCTCAAGGAACTGCTGGAAGGCTCCTGATCACCTTTGTCGGTCACTACATTGCGCTAGCGCGGCCGCCACATATGGACGAAGTCCAGGCGCTAGCGCGGCCGCCACATATGGACGAAGTCCAGGTGATGCGTCATGACGCCTCTGGACTATACATGGCCCTATGACGCCTCTGGACTATACATGGCCCTGGCCGCGGCCCAGCGCTCGATCGCGGGCGCGATGCCTTCGAGCGGGAGGACAGAGGACGCGGCGCGCGCCTCGACGACCGCGCGCGGCATACCATACACGACCGACGTTTCTTCATCCTGCGCCACCACGTCCGCCCCACGGCCGCGCAGCGCCTTCGCGCCCGCCGCTCCGTCGACGCCCATGCCGGTGAGGATGACCACCATACAGGGACCGCGCCAGCTCTCCGCGATGGAGTCCAGCGTACGGTCGATGGCCGGCCGCACACCGTGGATGGACGGCCCATCGTCGAGATGGACGCGGTGATCGCGCCCGATCGTCAGGTGCGATCCGCCCGGCGCGACCAACACTTGACCCGGCGCAAGTTCATCGCCCTCCTCGCCTTCGCGGACGGACATGCCATTCCGCCGACCCAGACGCGCCGCTAACGACCGCGTGAACAGCGGCGGCATATGCTGGACGACCAGGAACGTCGCGACTAGGTCCGGCGAGAGGCTGCCGAACAGGTGGTCCAGGGCCTGGGGACCTCCGGTAGAACTCCCAATGACGACGAGCGCGCGCGCGCGTCCCCTCGCCCCAATGGGAACGGGCGGCCGCGGCACGACGAGTCCCGGACGTGGCTTGCTAGGGACGACGCTGGGGACACGCGGGAGGCGCGCCGCCGCGGCCATCGTTAGTTTGCGCAGCAACTCGTCGCGAAAGGTCGATGCCGTGTCGAGGTTGCCGGACGTTGGCTTGGTCAGATAGTCGATGGCGCCCAAAGACAGCGCCTCGAGGGTCGTGCGCGCGCCCGACTCGGTGAGACTGCTGACCATGATCGTCGGAGTGGGACGCTGCGCCATGATGTGGCGCAGCGTCGTCAGGCCGTCCATCCCCGGCATCTCGACATCGAGTGTCACCACGTCGGGTCGGAGCGCCGGAAGTTGGGCCAGGCACTCCTCACCATTGGCGGCGCGGCCGGCGACCTCATACCCAGGGGCCGCGCCGATGATGCCGCTCAAACGGTGGCGCATCAAGGCGGAATCATCGACGATTAGCACACGTAGTGGACGATCCATATCTCATCCACTTACTTAAGCGGCGAGCAGCTTGTGGGCTGCTTCGAGTACGCGCGGGGCTTGGAACGGCTTGACCACGAAGTCACGCGCCCCCGCCTGCAGCGCTTCCATCACCATCGCCTGTTGTCCGAGCGCCGTCACCATGGCCACGCGCGCGCTCGGGTCGTGCGCCATGATCGCGCGCAGCGCCTCCAGGCCATCCATCTCGGGCATAGTGATATCCATCAACACCGCATCGGGCCGTGACGCCTTGTACGCGGCGACCGCCTGCTGGCCGTTCTCCGCCTCGATGGTCTCGTAGCCATTCTCTTTCAACAATTTGACGCAGCGCATGCGCATGAACGCCGCATCGTCCACCACCAAAAACGTCGCCATCTTTCTTCGTCTCCTCGGTCGTCGTCAGTTATCTATCGTTGCCGGTTATCTATCGTTGTCGGTTATCTATCGTTGCCGGTTATCGGTCATCATTACTTCGCGGCGAGCTGAAGTTCGATCAGGCCCACCGGTGTCTCGATCGGGACCAGCATGCGTAGGGCCGCCATCGTCGACAGCTTGCTCCCACGTCCCACCATGATCGCCGGGGGCGCGATCGCGACCTCGTGCCCTTTCTCTCCCAATGCGGCGCCCGCGCGCCCCGCGATCACATTGGCCAACTCGCCGATGCCGCTCACGCCGAGATCGTCGAGTTCCTCGCCCGCCTCACCCATAATGTGCGCCACATACGCTAGCGCGGTGCGCAGACCCATGCTCATGATGACCGCGCCCTGGATGTCGCCCGCCAGCCCGATAATGACCGTGACGTCGCCGGGCTCGTACGGGCCGCCTTGCAGCTTGGGGCGAGCCGCCTCGATGGGCTCGCCCACCTCCTGGATGAGCACCTCGCGCGCCGCCCCAATGAACGCCTGGATAATGTCCGCTTTCATCTCGACTCCTTCCTCCTATCTAATCTCTGCTCCGTGTCGTGTCTACTGGGAGCGCCGTCGCCAGTCCGCTGACTGTCCAGCCGGCTCTGGCTGGGTCCATGCTGTCTACTATCAGCGGCCAGCTCGCTCGCGATCGTCTGCCGGCTGGAAGCCGGCGCTCCCAGTAGATACGCATGAGTCCCTAGGCGCTCAACGCATAACTGGGTCGCCACTCTTTGAGGGCGGCTACGTCGACGAGGAGCCCAATACGCCCGTCGCCGAGGATCGTCGCGCCGGCAAGGCCGGTCAGCGGACCCAGCGCCGTCCCGAGCGGTTTCATCACGATCTCCTGCTCCCCGATGAAGTGGTCGACCATCAAGCCTAGTGGCTGGCCGTCGACGCGCGTCGCCACCACATGGCAGGTCGCGGCCGGCGCGGTCGGCGCACGCCCGTAATAGTCACGCAGCCGCACGATAGGCAGGATCGTCCCACGCACCACCGTGACGTCGGTCCCCTGCAACGTCTGGATCGCCGCCGTCGGGAGCGTCAATATCTCCGTCACCGTCGTCAAGGGCAGGGCATACACGGAGTCGTCGACCGACACGAGCAGCGCCTGCATGATCGCCAGCGTGAGCGGCAGGGTGATGAGGAACGTGGTCCCTTGCCCCACGACCGTCTCGATGGCGACGTGGCCGCCCATGCGCTCCAGCGTCGCCTTGACGATATCCATGCCCACGCCGCGCCCGCTGATGTCGGTGATCCGCCGCGCCGTGGACAACCCCGCCGCGAACACGAGTTCGACGGCCTCACGCGGCGTCAAAGCGGCGGCTTCCTCCGCCGTGATGAAACCCTTCTCCACCGCGCCAGCCTTCATCTTCTCGCCGTCGATACCCCGCCCATCATCCTGGATCGTGATCAGAATGCTGCTCTCCCGCGGCACCGCGGAGAGTGTCACCGCGCCCGCTTCGCTCTTGCCGGCCGCGCGGCGCTCCTCGGGCGTCTCCAACCCATGGTCGACGGCGTTGCGCAGCATGTGGACGAGCGGATCGGAGAGTTGCTCGATGACGGAGCGGTCGAGCTCGGTGTCCTGGCCATGCATCGTGAAGGACACCTTTTTGCCCACCTGTGCGCTCAGATCGCGGATCAGGCGTGGGAACTTGTTGAAAACGTTCTCGACCGGCAACATACGCGCCTTCATGACGGTCGCCTGTAGGTCGGCGCAGACGCCGTCGAGGTGGGCGACGGCGTCGCCGAGGGCGTCGATCGTGGCGTCCGCCGGATAGGCGTCGTGCAGCCGGGCGCGTAGGCTGGCCAGCCGTGTACGGTCTAGCACCAACTCGCTCGCCAGGTTCATGAGGTCGTCGACGATGCTAACGGAGATACGGATCGTTTCCTGCGCCGTCTTCTCGCCGCCCGCCCGCGGCGCCCCTCCCACGGGCTTAGCGCCGGCCACGGCTGGCGCTCCAGCCGGTGGGGCGTCAATGGATACCGGGGCCGTCGTCTCCCGCGGGGGCGCCGTGTCCTCGCTCGTGTCGCCGCCCGTGTCGCGCAACGTCTCAGCGGCCACGGTCTCCTGGTCGGACGAGTCACTCTCATCTACCAGCGCGACGGTGGCCGAGAGGACGTCTGGGACGCCCGACAGCCGGAGTTCGAGCAGCGACGGAGCCTCGGCGGTCGCCACGATCGCGTCGAGCGTGCACGTCAACTCGTCGGCCTCGATTTGCGCGGGCGTCGGGCGCACTGAGATGACGCGCGTCGTGCGCGCCAACTCGAGATACGCCTGTAGCGTCCGCGCCGCCGACAGGCCGCACGCCGGGTCCACCGCCACCGCGACCGTGTAGGTCGGCTCATCCAGGGCGCTGGCATTATTGGGGAGCGCGGGACGCTCGCTGCGCTGCCCGCCCGTCCCAAGCATCACAGGCGCGACGGCCGGGACGGGCGAGACGCCCGCGCTCCCAGTGGTTGACGCCGGTCCAGCCACGAGGCAGTCCGCGAGCGCCGCCAACATGTCATCGATCACCAGCGGGCTCTCCTCACGGCTGATCACCTCGTCGTTCAGCGTGCGCAGCCCATCGAGCGCCGCCAGCAGCGCGTCGACGATGGCCGGTGTCGCAACGAGCGTGTGCGCGCGCAAAGCGTCGAGCACATTCTCCATGGCGTGCGCGAGCGCGGCCATACGCGCATGGCCGATCATCCCGGCCCCGCCCTTGATGGTGTGCGCGGAGCGGAAAATGCTCTGCAACAGCGCCTGGTCGTCGGGCTGTGTCTCGAGTTGCACGATGTGCTGGTCGAGCGCCTGCAAATGGTCGTTATTCTCCGCCAGGAAGAGCGCCAACTCCTCGTCGTCGGCGTCGAAAGAGAGCTGTCCCATGAGTGTCGTTATCCTTACTATGCGCCTAGGCGACCGCGATGGCGGCGAGATCCGCCACCTCGTCCAGTGCGATGACGCGCGCGAGATCGAGCAGCAGGACGAGGCGATCGTCGAGGCGGGCGACCCCGCGCAACAGGCGCTGCGCCTCCGCGCCGCGGACCACGCCGGCGACCGGCTCAATGGCGTCGGTCGCGATCGTCGTCACCTCCGACACGGCGTCCACCACCAGGCCCACGCCCTGCTGCGCGTCCTGCACCACGACGATGCGCGTCGCGGGCGTCTCCTCGGCGGACGGCAGGCCGCAGCGTTGGCGCAGATCCACGACCGGCACGATCGCGCTGCGCAGATTGATGACGCCGCGCACCGCGAACGGCGCGTGCGGCACGGGGGTAACGGGCTGCGGGCGGATGATCTCGCGCACTGCGGCGATGTCGATGGCGTAGCTGTTCCCCGCTAGCTCAAAAATGACGACCTGATCTTCGCTCATGTGTGTCCTCTATTTTCGTAAATAATGCAGGCAATATCATTGACCTGCGACTGCCTCCCCACTGCGGTGGGGAGGCAGTCGCAGGCTCACGGCGCCGATAATTCACGAGCCCTAGGTCTATCATAGGGTTCGTTCGGCTCCCCCGGCCGGCCGTACCGTCACGGCGCCTGTAGCGGCGGTGAGCGTAAGAGTGCGGCCGGTGTTCCCGCCGGTGTCCTCGGCCGCGACACGCAGGCCGTGCGCCGCCAGCGCGGCTTGCACCGCCTCAATGTTGCGCCGCCCCACCTGAAAGCGATCCTCACGACCCGCGAGGCGGATCACCTGCGCCCCGCCAGCGATCTTGACGACGAGGAGGCGGCGTGCGCCGCCCCTTCGCTCTACCGCGTCGATAAGAGCGGCCACGGCTTCGGGAGCGTGGCGGGCGCATTGATCGGGGGGTAGCCCGGCCGGTGCCGGCCCCGGCAACATGACGTGCGCCAGAGCCGCGATGCGCCGCAACGGATCGTAGGCCGCGATGCCGATGCACGAGCCCAGCCCCTGGGCGATCAACGCGCCCGCGCCCTGCGCGACGGTGAGCGCGCCGATGCCGGTCATAGTGACCTGTCCCTGTCCCTGTCCCGCGAGGGTTGTCGTCATACGCCCACTGCCTGCCGCGCTCCTTCCGCCTGCTCGAGGCGTCCACGCGAGGCGGCGTTCGGCAGGAGCAGCAGGTCACCCTGTACGGCCTGCCCCTCGACAGTGAGCGTCGTCTGCAGCAGCAGCGCGTCGACCGCGTCCAGGGCCATGTCGGCCACGATCGCGTCGAGCAGCGCGCCGAACATATCCTGCATCACCACCGGCGGTGACGGATAGACGGTGAGCCCACGCGCGGTAGCGATGGCGTTGAGGACGGAGGCCGCCGTGACATTGCCAACCTCACCAAGAGCCGAGCCCTCTAGCGGCGTCAGCGCCGTGGGGTCAACCACGGGCTCACCCAGCAGCAGCGCCGCGATCGCGGCAGCCGCCTCGGGCGCGAACGAGAGCACGATGTGGCCCTCCAGGTCACCTTCGAACGCAAGGTAGACCGCCGTGACCAGGCGCCCCGCGTCGTGCATGAGGTCGGGCAATTGTTCCACCGGCGCCCGCGACACCGCGGTCCCGTGCAGGCTCACGTCGCGCTCAACAAAGAGGCTCAATTGCTCCCCCGCGTGGCGTACCGCGCCTTGCAGCAGGTCGCCGAGGGCCGCGGACACCGCTCCGTCGTCACTGCTATCGTCCATACCTCATCTCCCTCGCACGCCGCGTTGTCCCCGGCGCGGCGTCATCTCGTCGATCCCCTAATAGGCGCCGCGGCCTGGCCCTAAAGGACCATGGCAGGGCACGGACCTTAAAAGGTCTCGCGGCCGGCGACCCGCGCGCCGGTCCCCCGCACACACGCTGGTCCCACAGACCCTTCAGGGTCCGTGCCCTGCCATGGTCCTTTAGGGCCAGGTCCACGGCGCACTCCCGTAATCCCCCGTTAGGCCGCGCGGTCGCGGAGCGCCATCGGAGCCCGCGCCCCGTCGACGCGTCTCCCCGCGTCCGTGTCCGTATGGGCCGTGGCCGCCTCCCCAAGGGTGAAGCGGGCGACGACCTCCTGCAACGTGGCCGCTTGCGCCGCCAACTCCCGCGCCCCCGCGCTCAGTTCCTGTACACTTGCGGTCTGCTCCTGCGTCGAGGCCGAGACTTCCTCGGCCCCCGCCGCGCTCTGCTCCGAGACCGCCGCGATGCCCTCCATGGTCCCGCTCACCGCCTCGGTTCCCGCGCGCATCTGCGTGACCGCGCCGCCGATCGCGCGTGCCTGCGCCATCGTCTCCTCGACCACGCCCAGGATCCCCTCAATCGCCGCTCCCGCCTGCTGGCCCAGCGTCGCGCTCTGCTCGACCGCCGCGCTACCAGCCTGCATCGCGGCCACGACGTCCGCCACCTGCGCCTGGATCGCCCCAATGCGCGCCGTGATTTCCTTGGTCTCGGCGCTGCTGCGCTCGGCCAGCTTGCGCACCTCGGCCGCGACCACCGTGAAGCCCTTGCCGTGCTCGCCCGCCCGCGCCGCCTCGATAGCCGCGTTGAGCGCGAGCAGGTTGGTCTGCGCCGCGATGTCGTCGATCGCGTCGACGATCGCCCCGATCTCGCGACTGCTGTGACCGAGCGCCGTGACCTGCTCCGCGCTGCGCTCCACCGCCGCGCGCGCCTCGGCGATGCTGGCGATGGTCTGGGTCACGGCCGTCCCGCCCTCGCGCGCCGTCGCCACGGCCCGCTCGGCGCCCTGGACCTGCGCCTCGGCGCTCGTCGCCACCTGCGTGGCCGCCGCGCCCAACTCACTCATCTGGCCCATCACCTCGACGGCCCCGCGACTCTGCTCGCTGGCCCCGCGCGCGACCTCCTCGATGGCCTGCGCCACCTGCGTGCTGGCCTGCCCGATCTGCGCGCTCGACGCGGCCAGTTGCGCCGCGCCACTATCGACCGATGTGGCCGAGCGCGCTACCCGCCCGATCAGGTCCTGCAACTCGGCGCGCGCCGTCTCGTAGGCCCCGATGGACGCTTGGGCGCGACTGATGATGCTACGGACCACCTCCGCCGTCTGCCCGATTTCGTCACGGCTCGTGTAGGTCGGCGGCACGGTTGCGACATGGGCCGCCACCGTGAGGTCACCCCGCGCGAGCGCCGTGAGGCCGCTCTCCAAACCGACCATGCAGATCGTCGCCACGCTCGTCGCCGCCTTCTGCACCTCGGCCAACGGCCGCACGATCGACCGCGCGATCAACACGCCGAGCGCGATTGCCAGCGCGATAGTGGCCAAGACGACCGCGATCAGGGCCACGCTAGCCGCGTTGTTGGCGGCCTTGGCGCTCGCGCCGCCGGCGCCGAGGGCTTGCTGGCGGATACTCAGGAGTTGGTCGAGGTCGGCTTTCATCCCATCGACGGTGTCCGCCTCAGCCCCGAACGAGATGGCGCGCGCTTGCGCGGTGGCGCCTGACGTATTCTGGAACGCCAGCCGGCTGACCTGCTCGCTCAGGGCCTGCCACGTCGGTAAGGCCGCCTGGAGATGAGCCGCGATCGCCCCCTCGTGAGCGTTCGCGAACGGCAGGGCCAGGTACGCCTGGAACGCCTGATTGACCTGTGCGCGCGCGTTCGTCGCATCCCCGTTTAGGTCGGTCTTCTTCGCCACGGTCGTCGACAGAACCATGCCGCGCGTCGCGGCCTTCTCGGCGTCAATGCCATCTTTCACATTGAGGAGATACACGAGATTCGGCGTCTGCACCCCCGTCACCTGATCCATCTTGCTCTGCACAGCGTTCAGGCCGACCAAGCCGGTCCCGCCAACCACACCCGTCAGCAGCGCCACCAGCACAAAGCTCCCGATCAATTTTGGAGCTACGCGTCTATCGCGAAACCACCCCATCTGTCTCTCCGTCCTTTCCCTTGCACGAGCGCGCGGATCTCGATGGGTAGCGGGCGGACGCTATCCCCACCCGCTCAACCGCTACCCATACCGCCCACAAACGCCCTATGTGGCGCGCATGTAGCGCGCGTTCGGCCTAATTGTTCCGCCGTGTGTTCCCACTATAGCCATCGGGTCCGGCCCATCCTATAGGACATTTGTCGCACCGCCCGCCCAACCCCACAACCGCCGGTTGGGCTGTCGGAGCGGAGCGGAGAGAGACCAATCCGCATGGGCGTCTAGCGATACGCCCCTGGACGTTTAACGTCCCGGCCCCACGTTCCGTGACGGATTATCCCTATCCTCGGCCCAACGGGCCGGGTTATTGGCGATGTAGGCGCGCACGCGCTCCAACTCGGTGGCGTCGCACATAACGTGCTCATAATAATTGCGCTGCCAGACGGGTACTCCAGGTGTATGGCGCGACACGTTGATCCCGTACGTTACCGCCGCCTTGAACCCACGCACGACCGCGCCGAGCGTCTGCGATGGCGAGCGCGGAGGTTCGCTGCCCACACCTCGTGACGATACATCCTTCTTCGCCCGGCGATTGTCCGTCAGCACGATAATGCCGTGAAAGTGGTTGGGCATCACGACATAGGCGTCCAACACGACGTGCGAGCGCAGCAACTCCGTATACGCCCACTCCTCGTTGACGATCTGGCCGTACGCGCTCAAGCGGACATCATCGTCGACGATGTCACCGAAGAGGCAAGCGCGGTCCCGCGTGCAGAGCGTCACGAAATACGCCCCGACCGCGCCGTAATCGTACGCCCTCAAGCGGATAGAACGACGGCTGGGTAATCCACGATCAACCATATCGGCCATAGATCGCCCTCCCTGCCACACGCTCCCCATCACACCAAACAGTCAGGCATATCGTACCCCATCAGCGCGATCGCCGTCAGCCACAGCATTGCGCTGTAGAGGCGTATCGCAATACAGCCCTGTCCGATGAACGTACCCAACCCCACAATAAGGGTAGGGGCGTATCGCCATACGCCCATGCGGATTGGTCTCTCTCCGCTTCGCTCCGACAGCCCAACCGGGCGTTGGCCTCAGAGATGTCCAATGGACGGCGACCGCCGCGCCGCACACATCCGCGACCGTCGGGCGTCCAATGCGCGGTACCTACTGGCCGTCCAATGTGCGGTACCCATCGGCCGTCCAATGTGCGGTAACCATCAATCGTATCGCCCCCAACCGCGGGCGTATAGCGATACGCCCCTACAACCACGCCTGGCCCATTCATGGACACGCAGGCGACCCGCTGTATGGCGTCGCCACATACCCGCGCATCCCTGCCGGGTTGTCGGGGCGTATCGCCAGCCCCCCGATGTTCGCGCCCGTGCTGCCCGACGCGCGGGTGGCGGGTATCGTGCGTTGGCTGCCCGCACGTCATATTCCGGGCGGAATGTAGGGGCGTATCGCTATACGCCCGGCGGTCGCGCCCGTGATACCCGACGCGTGGCGGATACCGATGGTCGCGCCCGTGATACCCGATGCGTGGCGGATACCGGCGGTTGGGGGCGGCGCCGTTGGTGAACGTGGGGCACAGGCGCGGTCGATGGTAAACGCGCGTGGGGCGACACCGTTGGGCGTATAGCGATACGCCCCTACATCCGCCCCTGGACACACCATGCAATGCGGCAGGGCGGCTCTCCTCTCCCGCGCCCACCAACCGCACGCTGCCCCGACCGCGGGCGTATGGCGATACGCCCCTACAACCGCCCCTGGTCCCTTCATGGGTGTGTGGGCGAACCTCCAGGCGCGCGACGTATCACCGCCAGACGCCCGGCGTTCGCGCCCGTGGCGCACGCCACATTCCAGGCGGGTTGTAGGGGCGTATCGCTATACGCCCAACGGTCGCTACAGCGACGTTTAATGGACGGCGAACACCGACTAACGCCCCTACACCCGCGCGTGATCCTACTATACGGCAGGGCGGCTCCCCTCTCCCGCGCACGGGAGAGCCGGTTGGGCTGTCGGAGCGCAGCGGAGAGAGACCAATCCGCATGGGGTGGGGGTGAGGGCCCGCCTATCCCCCATTCGGCCCCCGCCCGATAGCAATATTCTCCTAATTCGCGCGCTGGCCCTACAGAAGCGCGAAACGTCACCGAAGATATGTATGTAGGCAGCGAGAGGCTGTCACGAGAAAGACGCGGGGGCACGGAAGCGCTCGCGATAGATTAGGAACAGGGAGTTCAACCACCATGGGACTGCGCATCAACAACAACCTCGAAGCTCAGAACGCGCTACGCCAGCTCAACATCAACCAGATGTCGTTCAGCAAGTCGATGCAGCGCATCTCCAGCGGCAAGCGCATCAACAGCGCCGCCGACGATGCGGCCGGTTACGCCATCAGCAACAAGCTCAACGCCCAGGCCAACGGCCTCAACCAGGCCTCGTCCAACGCTCAGGACGGCATCTCGATGATCCAGACGGCCTCGGGCGGCCTGCAAACCACGCAGGACATGCTACAGCGGTTGCGCCAACTCGCGGTGCAGTCGGCCAACGATACCAACACGTCGAGCGACCGCCAGGCTCTCCAGGGTGAGGCTGACCAGATCAACCAGGAAATCACGCAGATCGCCACGACGACGCAGTTCAACACCAAAAACCTGCTCGACGGCAGCCTCGGCTCAACGGGTACCCTCTCGTCGAGCAACGTCATCCCTGGCGCAGTGGGGTCGACGGCTACAGCCAATGCCGGCTCGCTCGCGACAGGTACGTACACCATCACCCTAGGCGCCGGTACGGCGGGCGACGTCGCCAAGACCACAGGTAACGGGGCCACCGCGGTAACAAACTCCACGCTGCTGTCGACGGGCAACGGTACGGCGCTAGCCGCAGGCACGCACTCTCTGATAATCAACGGGGCGAAAGGCAACGCAACTGTCCAGTTGACCGGTACTGAGTCCTACGCTGATGCCGTGAACTCCATCAACCAATTCTCGGCCCAGACGGGTGTGACGGCGACTGTTAGCACGGCTGCTGGTACTAGCGGTATCGTCTTAAAGTCTAACGCAGCTGGCTCATCGCAGAACTTCTCGGTGTCGGGTGATGCGGCCAATACCTTGGCCACCCTAGACTCCTAATACGGGCAAGCATGGTGCGATTGAGTCAAGTTTTCGCGTCATGTCTCGTCGGTCTGAGGCGGAGCCTCGTTAGGTCTCCAAGCGGCAGCCGCTACCACGACATCCCTCGGGGCTGGCTCCGGTGTCACTGCCGGTACTAATGGTTCAGCTACATTAACCAGTGCGAACGGCACAAACATTGTCCTGAAGGCCGATGGCAACAACTTCAGCGATGCCAACACCGGCTTCTCGCTCAACCTCAATTCGAGCACCCTCAACGGCGCGACAATCACCGCGGGCAGCAACGACACCGGCACGATCCAGGTCACCAATAGCAGCGCGAATCTTCAGGTGGGCGCTAATGCTGGTCAGAGTATCGCAGTCAATGTCGGTGACATGCGGTCGCTAGCCCTTGGGGTACAAGGCGCCTCCGCTAATCAGGCCCTCGACATCTCGTCGTCGTCCACTGCGGCCAGCGCCGCGATCACTAAGATCGACGCGGCGATCGCGACCGTTTCGGCGCAATCGTCCAACCTCGGCTCAGTGCAGAACCGCCTCTCCTCGGCCATGAGCAACCTGGCCATCGGCTCGGAGAACATGACCGCCGCCTACAGCGCGATCACCAACGTCAACATGGCCCAGGAGTCGACCAGCCTGGCCACGGCGCAGATCCTTCAGCAGGCCGCCACGTCGATGCTCGCGCAGGCCAACCAGGCCCCGCAGGGCGTGCTCAAGCTCCTCGGCTAGTCCCGGTGAGCGAATAGGACGGCGCGCGTGACGACAACCACGCGCGCCTGACAGAGACCCAGCCGGGCGAGAGACGTTCTCGCCCGGCTGGGTTTCCGTCGTTGATAGCGGCGCGGCTATTCTGTGCCTGGGAGAAACACACTATGTCGAACAACAGCACGATCGGCTCGTCCACGACGTCCGGGACGACGCCGGTCGATTACTTGGGTTCGCTCGGCAGCTTGACCGGCCTGCCCTTCGACCCCAATACGCTCGTCAATGGCCTGCTGCAGGCCGATCAGATCCCGATCACAAACCTACAAACGCAGATCAAGAATATCCAGACCAACGAGAGTATCTACAAGAGTATCGGGACCGATGTGAACGCGCTGGGCTCGCTGGCCTTTAACCTGACGTTGCAAAGCAACGTGCAGGCCAACGCCGTCACGTCCTCCAACGCGACGGGCGCGACCGCTACAGCCGGACCCAGCGCCGTCGCGGGAAGCTATACCGTCCTGGTCAACAGCCTGGCCACGCCAACGGTCGCGACGTCGCAAACTCCCCTTGGCGCGGCCATCGACCCTTCCAAAACGCTGGGCGCGCTGAACCTCAACGGTACGCTGACGGCGGGCAACTTCAGCCTCGTCGTCGATGGCAAATTCCTCCCGCCCATCGCCGTCGACCCGTCGCAGACGCTACAGAGCGTGCTCAGTCACATGCAGTCCACCATCCAGACGGCAACGGGCGACAGCGGCGTCACCGTCGGCATCGTCGGCAATAAGATATCGGTGGGCGGTGGCACATCATCGCACGCGATCGTATTCGGAGCCGGTGGCGATACATCCAACTTCCTGTCGCTGATGAACCTCTCCACGGTGCAGGGCACGGTGGCGCCCGGCGGCGCGCTGACCAGCAGCACGGGCGTCGGTGTGGTGCAGCCCGCGCAGCTGTTGAACGCGGCCGCGCTGGCCACTCCGATCACCTCGACCACGAACGACGGCGCGGGCAACCTGACGGGCTCGTTCGCCGTCAACGGTGTGTCTATCGCCTGGAACGCGGGCACGGACAGCGTGAATGACGTGATTGGCCGCATCAATAGCTCGTCGGCGGGGGTGACGGCGCAGTACAACAGCGCGACCGACGCGCTCGTGCTGACCAACAAGACCACGGGGCAGGCGGCGATGAACCTGCAGGATACGACCGGCAACTTCTTGCAGGCGATGAACCTACAGCCGGACACGACGGGAGCGCAGGCGCTGGGCACGTCCGCCAGCTTGACCCTCAATGGCAAGACGACCGTGACGTCACCCACGAGCACGTTCAGCAACGTCGTGCCCGGCCTCTCTATCACGGCCCTGACGCAGGGGCAGACGGCGACGCTGACGGTCGGCCCCGACACCGCGGGCGTCACCAAGCAAGTCCAAGCGTTTGTCGATGGCGTCAACAAGGTCCTGGGTGACATCAACCTGACGCAGCAGAAAGACTCGACTAGCGGCACCTATAGCTCGTTGCTTGGCGATCCAGTCTTAAATAGTCTCAAAGATCGCCTGATCACCACGATCACAGGCGCGCTGACCTCGTCGGGGTCGTACCAGTCGCTGCAGGACATCGGCGTCACCACGGGCATCGTGGGTAGCGCCGCCGGCACGACATCAACGCTGCATCTGGACACGACGAAGCTGGCCGCCGCGCTCACCGCTAACCCAAGCGCGGTCGCGAATCTCTTCAACGGCACGAAAGCGGTCACGGGGTTCGACGGCGTGGCGCAGCAACTCAACACCTACCTGCTCCAGGAGTCGAACCCGTTCACCGGCCCGTTTGGACAATACCAGAGTTCGGGCGACACGCGCGTCAAGACGATTCAGACGCAGATCACCGCACTGCAGGCGGCTATGGCTAACCACCGCAAGATACTGACGACGCAGTTCACGGCCATGAGCAACGCACTCAGCATGCTCAACAACCAGGCGGCGATCTTCGCCAGTTCCGGCGCCAGCTCGTCGAGTTCGTCGGGCAGTGGGCCGTAGCGGCAGGCCCGGCCTGCGACTGCGGTCGCATGGCAAACAACGGACACTGCGGTGTCACGGCCACCCGACCACAGTCGTGATGGTCTGCCATGCGACCGCAGTCGCAGGCCAGTCCGCAGTCGCAGGCTGTAGAGGTTTGCAGCACAGCAGTGCCGTTCGCTGCCATGCGACCGCAGTCGCAGGCTTCATTAAGGGAGAATTTTCGATGCTAGACACACCCGTCGAGGGCAGGCAACGCGCGCTGTTGGAGCAACTGGCGGCGCTCAACGATCGGCAAGCGCAGGCCCTGGATACGGGCGACATGACCTCCTTCGCGCGCCTCTCCGACCTGCGCGGCCAGGCGGTGAGCGAGGCCCTGGCCTACCTGCCGCCGCACACGCCGTGGGCGCCCGCGCTCGCTACGCTCGCGGCACAGGTACGTGGGCGCTCCGAAGACCTCCAGCAGTCCATCCACGCGTGCATGGCCGTGGTACGGCGCGACATGGCGGCCCTCACGCAGCGCCAGCAGGCCACACAGTATCTCTCCGGCGCCCTGCCGCACGACGCCGGCGATCCGCGCCCCAGCTGGCGGGGCTAAAGCACAATCCGGTCTTTATATGTTGGGACACGCGGTCGGGCGTGTGGCAAACGTCGGGCGTATGGCGATACGCCCCTACACCCCGGCAGGGATGCGTCGGGTACGTGGCGACGCCACACCGCGGGTCGCCCCCGCGTACACGAATGGACCAGGCGCGCGACGTATCACCGCCAGACGCGCGGCGTTCGCGCCCATGGCGCACGACGCGTTCCAGGCGGGTTGTAGGGGCGTATCGCTATACGCCCGCGGTTGGGGGCAGGACGGTTGGTGGTTACCGTGCATTGGACGCCCGACGGTCACGGGCGGACGGCCCGGCATTTGTCGGCGTTCGCCGTCCATTGGACATCGCCGAGGCAAACGTCGGGCGTATGGCGATACGCCCCTACATCCCGCCAGGGATGTCTTGGGTATGCGGTGAACGTCGACGGGGCAACAGGTAGAAGGAGGAGTTGATGATGGAACAGGTACAGGCGCACACGGATCTACGACAGGCCACGACTGACACGTCGTCGCGTGAGCTCGCGGTAGGCGTCCAGCAGCAAGCCCAGGCGCAATCATCCAACCACATGGGCGCGGACTCACCGCTGCGTGGCATCTCGCTCAGCAGCGCGCAGGCGACCCTCGGCGCCGGGCGCACCCTCGTCACAGACTACATCATGGGCGCCGACAATACGCTCGCGGAAATCCGCGTCATCGACCCGACCACTCATCAGATCGTCGCCGCGAGCCCGCCTGAAACGATCGCCCAGATGCGCCAGGAGATGCTGACCTACCAGAACCTCGGCAAAGACGCCGGCAATCGTTGAGTGGTGAGTGCCGCTGGCCTGCGACTGAAGTCGTAGGCCAGGCCCACGAACACAATCGCGTGGCGTGCCCAATGAATACCAGCTCTCCAGAAAAAGCTAAACCTGCCGAATAAGATAGAGCAAAGAACACTGACGACCGCGGCGCGCGCTCACGGGCGCCGCGGGGATACCAAGAGGGAGCATAGGTCCATGCAGCTAGGTGGGTACGCGCAATATCGCACAGTCACGACGCAGACAGCCACCCCCGGAGATCTTCTCCTCCAACTCTACCAAGCGGCGATCAAAAACGCCGGGCAGGCCGGCGAGGCCATCGACCGGCGCGACCCGGCCAAGGCGCACGGCCATATCGTGCGCGTACAGGACATCGTGGCCGAACTGCGGCGCACGCTTGACCACGAGCGCGGCGGCGAGATTGCTGTGACACTTGACCGGCTCTACGACTACATGCTGCAGCGCCTCGTCGCCGCCAATATCGCCAAGGACCGCGCGCCGCTCGATGAGGTCACCGGTATGCTACGTCAATTGCTCACCGCGTGGCGGACAGCCGTCCGCGAGGCGGGACGGCCAGCCGCCGCCAGCGGCGCGGCGCTGGCGGCGGCAGCGCGATAGCTCTCGCCCATCGGGTACCGTGGGCGCGAACACCGGGCGTATGGCGATACGCCCCTACAACCGCGCCTGGTCCCTTCGTGAACGCGGGAGCGATCCCTACACGGTGGCGCGTCCGGTGGCCGCCACACACCCGATGCGTTCCAGGCGGGTTGTAGGGGCGTATCGCTATACGCCCGGCGTTGGCCCCACGAACGTTTGCCGCACCCACAACCACGTCCGCCCCCAACCGTACGACCCGCGACCGCCGGTATCCGCCACGCGCCGAACGCCGTGGGCGCGAACGCGGGCGTATGGCGATACGCCCCTACAACCCGCCTATGGTCTATTCGTGAGCGCGGGGGCGATCCCTACACGGTGGCGCGTCCTGCCACGCACCCGGTGGCCACACACCCGATGCGTCCCCAGCGGGGCGTATAGCGATACGCCCATACACCCGCTCACCCCGGCGTACGCGGCAGGTTCCGCGACCGTCGGGCGTATGACGATACGCCCCTACACCCGTGCATGGTCCATTTGTAGAAACGCGGCCACTCGCCACTCGCCACTCGCCACACCCCCCATTCGGGCTATTGCCCCTCCCCCTCATCGCGCCTATCTTGCGTGCGTATGTGGATCGTTCGATCCACCCGGACCCGACCACACACAGGACACAGGACACGGGCCGGAAAGGCAAACCTGCCGAGAGGCGGGGACGCAAAGCCACGGGACTCGATCGGACACCGCGATGTCGTCGAGTTAGCCGGGCTGCCGAAAGGAACGCGCGCATGATGCGTATGCATAGCTCCCCCACTGGCACCCCGCGCACGATGATGCGCACGATAGCGGCCGAGCCCATCTCGGACGACTCGATACTCCTCGACTCCTGGGATCGCCGACCCGCTGAGGAGCCCGACGATTCCGCCGACGTCAGCTTGATCAGCACGTACCTACGCGACGCCGCGTGCTACCCTAAGCTCACGGCCGCCGAGGAGCGTGAACTCAGCCGGCGCATCCGCGAGCACGCCGACGCCGACGCCGAAGAGCGCTTTATCGCGTGCAATCTGCGGCTCGTCGTGAGTATCGCCAAGGAGTATCAGGCGACCGGCCTCTCGCTGCTCGACCTCATTCAGGAGGGTAATATCGGGCTGATGAAAGCGGTCAAGCGCTACGATGGCAGCCGCGGCTTCCGCTTCTCGACGTATGCGGTGTGGTGGATTCGCCAGCAGATTACCCGCGCCATCTGGAGCAGCCACGGTCCCCTTAAGATCCCCACGCGCCTCATCGACGAGCACCGCCGCGCCTTGAAGGATCAGCAGCAGCAGGAAGAGCGCGACAGCGCCGCGGGTCTCACGACGGCGCGGCAAGGTGAGCGCGGCGCGTCCGACCCGGCGCCGTGGAGCATCGTCGCCGTCTCCGGCGAAGAGGCCGAGTTGCATCTGGAGGCGCTGGCGACCCCCGAGGCCGAGGGGCCCGCGCGACACGCCGAGAACCACGACGTGCTGGAGACAATCTACCAGGCGCTGCAGTCGGTCAGCCGCCGCGACCAGCAAATCATCACCGAGCTATTCGGGCTGGGCGATACCACCCCGGTCAGGATCGAGCAAGTCGCCTCCCGCCATAGCTTGACCTGCGAACGCGTCCGCCAGATCAAGAAAGCCGCCTTCGAGTCCGTCCGCCGCTCGGCGTACGCGGAGCAGCTGGCCGTGTATTAGTCGGGAGTCGGGAGTCGGGAGTCTGCGGGAACAACAGCTAGTGGGTCACGCTACAAATAGCGCAGGGAAAAGAGGAGTGTGAGATGCTGTGGGGGCAGGAGGAATGAGGGGCGATGGGACGACGACCACAGCAGCCGCTCCGTCCGTTGAGTGGCGAGGA
>JAABUL010003119.1_pt1 | contig 25375 bp, 27 predicted proteins | sample 5559151 | NCBI WGS metagenome assembly JAABUL01 (sample SAMN10711876, study PRJNA513368) | rock metagenome | isolation source: Antarctica rocks | place: Antarctica: Victoria Land, Pudding Butte sud | reverse complement strand
CTCTTCGAGTTCTGTGGGGATATCCCACCGGTTGAATTGGAGAGGAACTTCTATTGTCAGGCGTCGGCTGATGAGGTAGCGTAGCAACTATAAAAACTAAGTCTCCGGACTTGCCGGGGTGATTCATGCAGCCGCACCCACTGGACCAGCCCTTTGACGGCCTTGGACTGGTCAACCAGCTGGTCGGAGTCATAGTCGACGCCGTTGTGCGCGAGCTTCCAGGCGATCTTGTACGGCAGGTAGTTCTGCAGCACGTCCAAAATGTAACCCTCTTCGATGGCCTGCTGCATCGAGTACAGGTGATACGGCTCTGGAAGTTTCCCTTGTCGATCAAGCGTTCCGAACATCTCGAGGGTCTTCGCCTTCGGCGTCGCAGTGAAGGCGACGTAGGAGATATTCTTGGTCTTGACCCGCTCCGCCATCAGCACAGCGAAGACGTCATTGACGGAGACCTCTCCACCGTCCTTGAGGTCTGCGAGCTCAGCCGGGGAGAGGATTTCCTTCAACTTGTTCGCCGTGTTCCCGGTTTGCGACGAGTGCGCCTCATCAGCGATGACCGCGAAGCTCTTACCGGCTAACGCCTTGTTGTCCGTCATCGCGGCCAGAGCGAACGGAAACGTCTGGATCGTGACGATGATGATCGCGGCGCCGGAGAGCAACGCAGCGGTCAATTCGGCCGACTTGGGTTTGCCGCCTTCGGTGCCGATCGCGACGACGACGCCGGGTTGCGCTTCGATTTGGAATAGGGCGGCTTTGAGCTGCGCGTCCAGGACGGTGCGGTCAGTCACGACGACGACGGAGTCGAACACCCGCTTGCCGGCGTCGGTGTGCAGAGTCGAAAGCCGCTGCGCAGTCCAGGCGATCGAGTTGGTCTTCCCGGAACCGGCCGAATGCTGGATCAGATACCGGCCGCCTGGACCGTCGACTTTGGCGGCTTCGACGAGCCGGGTGACCGGATCCCACTGGTGGTACCGGGGAAACAGGATTCTGTGGCTGGTGGTGGTCTTCCCGGTAACCAGGTCGGCGCGGGTGTCGGTGGTCACGAGCATGAACTTGCCCAGGAGAGCTAACCAGTTGTCCCGCTGCAGCAGCTCCTCCCACAGGTAGGAGGAGTTCGAGCCGTCTGGGTTGTCCGGGTTGCCGGCGCGTCCGTCGTTGCCCTTGTTCAGTGGCCGGAATTTAAGCTTGTCCGGGCGCAGGTCCGTGCACATCCACACCTCGGAATTCGACACCGCCAGGTGCACCAACGCCCTAGCACCAAACTTCAGCAGCGGCTCCCCGGCCGGCCGACGGTCCTCCTGATACTGCCGAATCGCATGCTGGATGCTCTGGGTGAAGTCGGTCTTCAGCTCCGCGGTGGCGACCGGCAGGCCGTTGACGAAGAACACCAGGTCGATCGAGTTCTTGTTCGACTTGGAGTAGTGGACCTGCCGCATCACCCGCAGCCGAACCTTGCCGTACAGCTCCAGCGTGACCGGGTTGAGGTTGTCCGCCGGCCGGAACTGCGCCATCTTCAACGACGCCGAACCGGACTGGAAACCCTTGCGCAGCACCCGCAACGTCCCACCCTGCGACGACAACGGCAGATCCAGCACTTTCACCAGTCGGTCCAGCAGCTGCTCACGGGCCTTCGCCTGAAGTACCGGCGAATCGGTCGGCTTGATCGCCTTGGCCAGCTCGCCATCCTGGGTGTCCTGCAGCCAGCCGAAGACATCGTCCGGGAACAGCGCCCGGGCTTTGTCGTAGCCGACATCGCTTGCCGAGTACAGCCAGCCGTTCGCGGCCAGGTGCTCGCAGAGCTCGTTCTCGAACTCGACTTCGTTGTGCTGCGCCATCAGGCTTCCCCTCGAACGTCGATCTTTCCGGTGACCGCGGCCGTGATTAGTGCAGAGCGCCGCTCACGGAGAAGAGCGACCGCCTGCTGGGCCTTTTGAATTACTATTCCGATCTGGTCCACAGCAGGATTTAAGAAGTTAACGATGGCAAGTCGCTCTGGCACCGGCGGACACGGAATGGCGATAGTGCCCAGGCGCTCGTTGTTCAGGATCGGAAGTGTGTTCCCTACCGAAGCGGTCACGATGGCTTGACGTCCCGCACTCAAAGCGTAAAACAGATACTTTGGGACGTCGAACCTCGTGATAGCGGTTATCTGTTGGTTCGTCGCCGCCCAGCTGTCAGTGATACCAATCTTGCCGAGGGTCGCACCTATGGCGCAGACAAGAACTGCGCTGGCCGGGAGCCTCCTGATGTAGCTCGCGCCAGCAGTAGTCAACCGCTTTGTAGCAACCGATGGTTTGCCGGTCTCATCTAGGTCTTCCGGGCGCATCCACGGGAATCCGTCGGGTTCATCACTGTAGTTGCCCGGGTCGAGGCTCGGAGGCGTGATCCCCGTAGTTAGGGATGCGACCCACTTGATTGGGCTGAGTTCCCAATGGGCCGGCACCCGCCCCAGCCACTCGACGCACGAGTCCTTCATCTCCACAGCAGGATCGAGGCCCTTGGTAACGGCGCGAGAGACGACAGCCTTGCGACGCTCGCCGAGGAGTTCGATGAGGGCGTTCTGCTTGGCGATCAGCTCGTCGATCTGGGCGGTCTCGCGGTCCAGGAATGCAAGAATCGCATCTTGCTCCTCAAGGCTAGGAAAGCACACGGTCCCGGCGCCCAACGCTTCCCGATTGATTTTGGGCATAGCGACCCTCATCGAGGCATCAATCACGAAATCAGTGAAGGGCTTCGACAACACCACCTCAAGGAGAAATTGTTCTCTCATGAGTCCGGCGACCGGGTGAAGGCCGTACATGTCGGCACTTGACAAGCAGTCGGCGGGGGCAAGTGTCGCCTTCCGGAGGGCGGGACGGATCTTGGAGTAGATCACCTGGCCCTTACGAATTAGGTACTTACCACTATCGGCACCTTGCTCGGCGGCTGTCTCCGTGGCCAATAGTCGACCCGTGCCGGACTCAATGTGATTTGGAGCAATTAGCGTCATCTCTGACCAAGGGGCCAGTCGGGGATCCACCTGACCGCCGTTAACGGACACGGCATGGCTGAACCGCCAGGCGCTCCAATGTTCGGGAATCTGCCCTAGCCAAGGAACCCCGGACTCTTTGTACGCAGGAAACGCGCGATAGCTCACGCCTCCACCTGCTTTAGAAGCGTTTGGATCTCGCCGATCAGGACGTTCAGGTCGGCGTCGATCTCTTCGAGCTCGCGCGGTGGCACGTACTTGTAGAAGTGCCGTGTGAACGGGATCTCGTAGCCGACCTTCGTCTTGGTGTGGTCGATCCAGGCGTCTGGTAGGTGCGGGAGGACTTCGCGTTCGAAGTACGTCTGGATGTCTTCGGACAGCGGCACGTTCTCGGTGTCCCGCAGGTCGGTGTCCGCTTCGATCTTGCCCTTGGCGTCGGTGCACGCCTCGGCGGTGTCGTCGCATTCGGACAGGGCGTCCAGCAGCGCCTTGACCACCGGGGTAGCGGCAATGAGTCGCTGGCCGGTGAGCGCGGTGACCAGGGCCTTGCGAAAGATCGGCCGGTCCTTCCAGACCTGCGTCGGGTCGAGCGATGCAAGCGCGGCGGTCAGTTTGGTGATCTCGGCGGGGCTGAGCTTGAGCACAGCCTTCTCGGCCAGTGCGGCTTCGACTCGCTCCGGTGTGACCGCGAAGTTCAGCTTCAGTGGCCGTTCTACGGTGATGGTGGAGTAGCCGAAGTCCCGCAGGCCGAACACTTTCGAAACGTCGCTATCAGCACCGTCAGCACCCACGAACTCGCCGTACAACTGCACCACCTGGGCGATGTCGTCGTCGCCCATCTCCTTGCGTTTGGAACCGAGACTCTTGCGCATCTTGTGGAACATCGCCGACCCGTCGATCAACTGGATCTTGCCTTCGCGTTCGGCCGCTTTGTCGTTGTCCAGGATCCAGACGTAGGTGGAAATGCCGGTGTTGTAGAACATGTCGGTCGGCAGCGCCACGATCGCATCGAGCAGGTCGTTCTCGATGACGTACTGCCGGATATTGGATTCACCCGAGCCGGCGCCGCCGGTGAACAGCGGTGAGCCGTTGAGGACGATCCCGATGCGGCCGCCGCCGTCCTCCACCGGGCGCATTTTCTTGATCAAGTGCAGCAGGAACAGCAGGCTACCGTCGGACACGCGGGGCAGGCCCGGTCCGAAGCGGCCGTTGTAACCCTCCTGGGTGTGCTCGTCGCGGACTTTGTACTCCGCCTTCTTCCACTCCACACCGAAAGGCGGGTTGGACAGGCAGTAGTCGAAGGTTTTGCCGTGGTGCCCATCATTGGTGAGGGTGTCACCGCTGACGATGTTGTTGACGTCCTGGCCTTTGATGACCATGTCGGCCTTGCAGATCGCGTAGGACGCCGGGTTGATCTCCTGGCCGTACATGACGAGCTTCGCCTTCGGATTCAGGGCACGCAGGTGTTCGTCGGAGACCGACAGCATACCGCCGGTACCGGCGGTCGGGTCGTAGACGGAGCGAACCACGCCACCGGTGGCCAGTGCGTCGTCATCGTTGACGAACAGCAGGCTGACCATCAGCCGGATGACTTCACGGGGGGTAAAGTGCTCCCCCGCGGTCTCATTTGACGACTCCGCGAATTTGCGGATGAGTTCCTCGAACATCAGGCCCATCTCGATGTTGGAGACAACATTCGGGTGAAGGTCGACCTGGGCAAATTGCCTGTACACCAGGTATAGCAGCTCGTGCTTGTCGAGCTTCTCGATTTCGCCGAGAAACCCGAACCGCTTGAAGATGTCGCGAACGTTCGGGGAGAACCCGTTGATGTAGCTGATCAGGTTCAGCCGGGTCGCCGACGGGTCTCCGCCGAGCTTGGCCAAGTCGTAGGGAGAGGTGTTGTAGAACGGCTGCCCGGCCACGGTCGGCAGGACGATCTCGGCTGGCACCTTGCTGCCCGCCGCTTCCAGGCTGGCGGCTTTGCTCAACACGCCGGCCTTCGTCGGCTCCAGCACGCATTCGAGCCGGCGGAGCACGGTGAACGGCAGGACCACCGGTCCGTACTCGGCGGGCCTGTACGGCCCGCGGAGCAGGTTGGCGATCGACCAGATGAGGTTGGCGTTGTTGACGGGGGCAGTCATGCAGGTTCTTCCTCTTGGTCGTCGAGCGCAGTGTTCAGTTGAGCGGAGGTTGCGGCTGAATGGTTCGGCAGTGACTCGACGGAAATCTTGGCGATCAGGTTCTTTGCGGCTCGGTCTTCAAGCTTCACCTGGTCCGCGAGCCGGCCGAAGGGGCCACGCGGCGCCGGAGCGGATCGACCTACCGTTGCCTGTTCGTCGGACACGGGTAACATCGTCACACACGCCTCTGTTCTTAACTGCCGTCACGAAACGCTTCCATGTGATTCAGGTCGGAAGCCCTCGGGTGAAGGGTTGCAGGGCATCGATATCAGCGGCAGACCGGGTCCGAACCGAAAAACGTCGGTCGAATCGGCGGCCCGGTCGTCAACCCTGAATCTCGCCGCTAACGGGCGCAGGCACGTCTGTCCTTGGACCAGGACAGCGCTAGGCCGCCGGATTTGGATACGGGCCCTGTGCCGACATGGCGGTGCCTCGCTGGTGGGCCGTTTACGAGTTCGCTCTACCTGCGGATACGGTCTCCCAGCCGGGCCCCATTCCCGCCAGGCGGGCGTCAACTCCCCGCGGATCCACTCTGAGCTGAGCAGACAGGACGTGCTCGCCTCGTCGGTACGTTCGGGGATTGTTCGCACTGCTGGGAGCCCGCGACGTTCGCGTGGTCTGCCCGACAGTTGCCAGGCTGAAAGCAGGTTTCGTGATGGCATGTCGTATCAGTGAGCTCGTGCTCGGTTGCCGCGAACCTGAAGTGCTGGCGCGGTTCTGGTGCGAGGTCCTGGACTTCGTCGTGCTCGATCGCGAGGACGACGGCTCGGTGGAAATTGGCCCACGCGAAGGGTTCGGCAGCCCGCAGCCGACGATCATCCTCAGTCGCGGGGATGAGCCGGAGAAAGGGAAATCCCGGCTGCACATCGACGTCAACGCCACCGACCGCAATCAGGACGCCGAGCTCGAACGCCTTCTGAAGCTCGGTGCGCGCCCGGCCGACATCGGCCAGAGCGGGCAGGAGCCGTGGCACGTCCTGGCAGACCCCGAAGGCAATGAGTTCTGCCTGCTCAAGACCCGCCTCGGCCCACTCTGATGCTCATCGGTCTCACGCCGCCCGTAAGCCTGGCCAGCGCAGCCCAACTGTAAGCCGCGGACGTTCGCCTCGGCCAGAAATCGCGGCCAGGGATGTCGGATCGCCGACTCACCGATCGTCTTAAGGTTCGTACAGCCCCTGACGAGTGGGAGATCTGCGATGAAGTATCTGATGTTCGTGGCCACCGACACCGAGCCGGACACCGATCCCAGCGCCGCCCCGGACATCGAGGCCTGGTTCGAAGACGTGAATGACCGGGGCAAGTGGGTCATGGGTGATCGGTTGCGGCCGCGGGAGGACGCGACCACGGTCCGGGTCCGGTCGGGTGAGCTGCTGGTGACCGCGGGCCGTTCACCGAGTCCAAGGAGTGGGTGGTCGGATTCGACGTGCTCGAGTGCGACGACCTGGACGAGGCGATCGAGATTGCCTCCAAGCACCCGATGGCCCACCACGGCCGCCTCGAGGTCCGGCCGTTCTGGCCGATCGACGAGGACTGAGCAGTCAACGACGACATTCCCCGTCGCTCCGCTCGCCCCGGCGACGCCGCAGCCGCCCTCGAGAAGGTGATGGGTGAGGGTCGGCTGCGTATCGTTGCCGGTCTCATTCGGCTGACCGGCGAGTGGGACCTGGCGCAGGACTGCGTGCAGGACGCGGCCATCCGGGCGCTGGAGGTTTGGCCGCGCGACGGCCTTCCGGACAATCCGCTGGCCTGGTTGTCCACCACCGCGCACCGGCGAGCCGTCGATTTACTGCGCAGGCGGCGCACCGAGCGGGAGAAAGTCGTTGTCCTGCAACGATTGAGCGAGCGGGATCCGACCGAGATGAACTCCCAGGATGATCGGTTGGCCCTGCTGTTCACCTGCTGCCACCCGGCACTGCCGCTGGCCGGCCGGGTCGCCCTGACCTTGAAGACGGTCTCCGGACTAACCACCCGTGAGGTGGCCCGAGCATTTCTGGTCTCCGAGGCCACGATGGGCCAGCGGCTGCTGCGGACCCGGAACAAGATCGCGCACGCCGGGATCTCCCTCCAGGTGCCCTCCCCGCACCGGCTGGCCGAGCGTACGGCCGGCGTGCTGGCCGTGATCTACCTGCTGTTCAACGAGGGCTATTTCGCGACGGAAGGCGATGGGGTGCGCGATGAGTTGGCACTGGAGGCGCTGACCTTGTCTTCTCTGCTGGCCCAGCTGCTGCCGGAGGACGACGAGGTGCACGGCCTGCGGGCGCTGCTGTTGCTGCAGCAGGCGCGGCGGCCGGCCCGCCTTGATGCCGATGGCGATCTGGTGCCGATGGACGAACAGGACCGCAGCCGGTGGAATCAGCGTGAGATCGCCGACGGGATCAGCGCTCTGCTGACTTCGCGGGACCTGGGCCGGCCGGCCGGGCCGTACCGGTTGCAGGCCGAGATCGCCGCCGTGCACAGCACCGCTGCCACCCCCGACGGAACTGACTGGGCACGCATCGTCGGGTTGTACGACGCGTTGCTACAACTGCAGGATTCGCCGGTGATCGCGCTGAACCGGGCCGTGGCCATCGGTTTCCGCGACGGGCCGCAGGCCGGGCTGACTGCCCTGGCGCAGGTCCAGGCTGATCAACGGCTGGTCGGCTATCACCTCATCCCGGCGGTACGGGCCGATCTGCTGCGCCGCGCGGGCCGGACGTCATCGGCGATCCAGGCGTACCGGGAAGCTCTGGACCAGGCCAGAACCGCGGCAGAACGGCGTTTTCTGCATCGGCGGCTCCGCGAACTGGGTGAGCCGGACTGACCTTCGGCACGCTCCTGGGCCGCGAGCCACTGACCGCACGCGGCGTGGTCGCCAAGCCGGCCGCTCAGCAGTAACGATGAGTCGAGTTGAACACGGCCGGTCCCGGGTCAAAGGCACGTCTCAGCCCAACGAAGCGCTCGCCGCCCGCAGTTCGTCCAGCGCCGCCAACGTGTACGGCGCGAGCTTGTCGTCGGCATCACGGTTGCCCTCGGACCACTCGGCATAACCGCGCTTGAAGGCCAGTACGCCCAGCTCGCCGGCGAGATGGGCGGTCGGGTCGGGCACTCCGCGGGCCTTGAGTGCGCTGGTCATCGCGGCCGCGAGACCGACGCTCTTGAGGGCGTCCCGCTCCTGGAGTTCGGCGCTGGCGGCGACCGCTGCCTTGAGTCGGGGCCCCAGGTCGCGGTTCATCGGGCCCATCGCGCCCGACGCGCGGGTCAAACCTGCCGCGACCGCCTCGAGCGGGCTGGCGGCAGCGGGGGCCTCGGCGATCCCCTCGGCCAGCAGCTGGCTGAGCGTCTGCTGCCCGGCCACCAGGAGCTCGCGCTTGTCGGTGAAGTGCCGGAAGAAGGTGCTCTTGGTGACCCCGGCGCGCTCGGCGATCTGCGCAACCGTCGTGGCGTCGTACCCCTGCTCGGTGAAGAGGTCGACGGCAGCCAGGACGAGTCGCTCGCGCGCTCCGGGTTCCCATCTGGCCATGCGATCCATAATAGGTGATGGGACTTATGTCCCATCACTCTGTTATGGTGACGGGACAAGCGTCCCATCACTTCTTTGGAGAGTCACATGCGCGTCTTCGTCACCGGTGGTACTGGCCTGATTGGTTCGGCCGTGGTCGCCGAACTACTCGGCAACGGCCACACCGTCCTCGCTCTCGCCCGCTCCGATGCGTCCACCCGCGCGGCGGAAGCGGCCGGCGCCGAGACCATTCGTGGAGGTCTCGCCGACCTCGACGTCCTACGCACCGGTGCCGGCCGGTCCGACGGCGTGATCCACCTGGCCTTCAGCAACGACTTCAGCAGCGCCGACGCGGTCGCCCACGCGGTCGCCGAGGAAACGGCGGCACTTCTGGCACTGGGCGAAACCCTCGTCGGCACCGACCGCCCCTTGGTCACCGTCTCGGGTACGCCATCCGTGCCGGGCGCGGTCTCCACCGAGAACGACCCGCTGCCCACCGACGGACTGGTCGGCGGGCGCGGGCGCACGGTCAACGCGATCCTCGGCCTGGCCGCACGCGGGGTCCGGAGCACAGCCATCCGCCTGCCGCGCACGGTCCACAACCAGGGCAACGGCGGATTCGCCGGCTTGCTGACCCAGATTGCGCGCCAGACCGGCGTGTCCGGCTACCCGGGCGACGGCGCCCAGCGCTGGCCGGCCGTTCACGCGCTCGACGCGGCAGTCCTGTTCCGCCTGGCTCTGGAGTCGGCGCCGGCCGGCACCGCCTGGCACGCCGTCGCAGACGAGGGCGACGCAGTGCGTGACATCGCCGCCGTCATCGGCCGGCGGCTCGGTCTGCCGGTCGAGTCATTGCCGGAGGCGAACTTCGGCCCGCTCGGCGCGATCTTCGGGATGGACCAGCCCTCGTCCAGTTCTCGCACCCGGGAAGCGCTCGAGTGGGAGCCGACCCATCCGAGCCTCCTCGAAGACCTTGAGAACATCCAGCGCTGAGCGTCGATGATGGGCAATTTACCGACCAGTAAAACCGATACCGGTCGGCAGATTGACCGTTACCGTGCGGATGAGTGCCATTGGCCTTCACTGCAGTGCGAAATTTCCCGGTGACGTTCACGACCGCTTTTACAGCACCGGCCGGCCTGCCAGGGATTCCGCTGCTCAGACTGCGGGACGCCGGTGGCTTCATCAAGCTCTCGAGGGGTGTCTTTCGGGGCGCTGACGCGCCGGCGCCACCTATCCCGCGGCAGTCGACCGCTCACGAACGGCCTGCCGAAGATCCTTGAAAAGTTCGGGAGGCGGTGTCGGATCGGGGCAGAGCTGTTCGTAGCTTGGGTGAGGGTCGCCCATCGAGGGACGTCCCCGAACGAGAGGAGATGATCCGATATGCAGTACCTGCTATCGGTCTACGGACCGGCCGAGATCGACGAGCTCAGCAACTACCCCGACAAGGAGACGATGGACAAGGCCATGGCCGACACCGGCGCGTTCAACGAGAGGCTGCAGGCCCAGGGCCACTTCGTCTACGCCAACGGCCTCGCCTCGGCGACGACCGCAACCGTCGTCGACGGCCGGGGCGACTCCCCGCTCGTCACCGACGGGCCGTACCTGGAGTCCAAGGAATACCTCGGCGGCTTCTGGGTCATCGAAGCCAGCGACCTCGACCAGGCGCTTGCGCTCGCGGCCGAGGGCTCGAAGGCCTGCCAGGGCAAGGTCGAGGTCCGACCGTTCCAGTGACCCAGGTCAAGGAGGCGATCACCCAGGCACACCACGACGAGTGGGCCCGGGTGGTCGCCACCCTGACCAGAGGTTTCGGTGACCTTGACATCGCCGAGGAGGCGGCGGCCGAGGCATTCGCGACTGCCGTCGAGCGCTGGCCGGCCGACGGCGTCCCCCCCAATCCCGGCGCCTGGCTGACCACCACCGCCAACCGCAAGGCCATCGACCGGATCCGGCGAGAGAACAAGCGCGACGACAAGCAGAGGGCGGCTCAGATGGTGGACGACGTCGACCCATTGGAGCCGCTCGGCGCCATCGACGACGACCGGCTCCGGTTGATCTTCACCTGCTGTCACCCGGCGCTCGCGGCCCAGACCCGGGTTGCGTTGACGCTGCGCCTGGTCGGCGGCCTGACCGTGCCCGAGATCGCCCGTGCCTTCCTGGTGCCGGAGGCCACGATGGGGCAGCGGATCACCCGCGCGAAGGCCAAGATCAAGGCGGCGCGCATCCCCTACCGGGTGCCTTCCGCGGAGGATCTCCCGGCGCGTGTCTCCGGCGTCCTTGCTGTTCTCTTCCTCGTCTTCAACGAGGGCTATCTGGCGACCGGCCCTGACACCGACCCTGTACGTCACGACCTGACAGCCGACGCGATCCGGCTCACTCGCCTGATCCGTGCCCTCATGCCGACCGACGGTGAGGTGGCCGGGCTGCTCGCGCTGATGCTCCTGAGCGAGGCCCGCCGCACCGCCCGGATTTCGGCGAGCGGCGAACTGGTCACCCTCGACGAGCAGGACCGTGGAGCCTGGGACGCGGCACTGGTCGCCGAGGGTCATCGGCTGGTGCGCGAGCGCCTGGCCGCTGCCGCCGCCGGAGTGGCGCCGGGTCCCTACCAGATCCTCGCGGCGATCAACGCCGTGCACACCTCCGCAAAAGACGTGCGCGACACCGACTGGTCGCAGGTCGTCGCGCTCTACGACCAGCTCGTCCGCCTTGACCCCTCCCCGATCGTCGCGTTGAACCGGGCCATCGCGGTCGCCGAGCTCGACGGCCCCGGGGTGGCACTGGCGGCCGTCGACCGTCTCGAGGACCGGTTGGCCGGCTATCACGCCTACCACGCGACCCGGGCCGACCTGCTGCGCCGGCTGGGCCGCAGTCAACAGTCCCGAGCGGCGTACGAGAAAGCGATCGAGCTGGCGGGCAACACCGCCGAGACCGCCTACCTGACCCGCCGCCGCGACCAGCTGGGGCGAGGCGCTGCTTCCCCACCCCTCTTCGGGATCTCACCCAGCGAAATTTCGCCGGCGGCTGGCGACGCCGCCGGTCAGGTGACGTGAGTCGAGGTTTGGACACCCATCATGATGACCGCCAGGTAGCTGGCCATGCCGTCCAGGCGCCGGTGGCGGATCACCGGCACCGCAGCGATGATCGGCGAGACCCCGGCCCCGATCAGCAGCGCGGCAAAGATGGTGACCCCGCCGGCCCGCAGACCGTAGTACACGGCCACCGGCAGACCGAAGTCGACCGCCATCCGCGCTACCGCACGGGGCGTGCCAGGGCGGCGCCGGGTCGGGCCGATTAACACGCTTAGGTAATTGGTTGGGTGGTTGCCGTCGTGTTCGCCGCGGCTGTGACCCGCAGGAAGTCGAGCTTCTCCGCGGCCTCGGATCCTTCGGCCGCGGTATAGAGGACGATGTGCAGGTCGGTGCCGGCAACATTGAACACGTCGCAGTCGAGTTCGAGGTCGCCAACCATGTCGGTTCGCACCGTTTTGCTCTCCGACTGGTGCTCGCCGACCGCCCCGCTGTTCCAGAGCTCCTGGAATCGATCGCTGGCGGCGAGCAGTTCCTGGACCAGCGCGGCCACCGCACGGTCGTGGGGGTATCGCCCCTGCACCCGGCGTAGATCGGCGACGAGCGAGGCACCGAAGGCGTCCACCCCGCCGGACCGGCTGATGATCCTGCTGTCCGCATCGCCCATGGAAGTCCCGGCGAAGTGGGCGCGGAGCAGGTTCGGTCGGCCCGTGCCCGGCTCGACCGGTTCGCCGAGCAGCGCCACCCACAGCGGACTCCAGTGCAGCAGATCCCACGACGCGGTGAAGACGGCCAGGGGGATCTCGCCCAAGCGCGCGACCAGTCGCTGCACGCTGGGCGGGATGTGCGTGGGGACCTCGGTAGGTGACGGCGGGAGCAGACCGGCGACGACGAAGAGGTGGTCGCGCTCGACATCGGTCAGCTGCAGGGCCCGGGCCAGCGACGCCGCGACCTGCACGGACGGCCGGCGCGCACGCCCCTGCTCCAGCCGCACCACGTAGTCGACGCTCAAGCCGGCCAACGCGGCCAGCTCCTCACGGCGCAGGCCGGCCGCCCGTCGACTGTCGCCGACCCGCAAACCGACGTCGACGGGTGAGAGACGGTCGCGCCAGGAGCGGAGCAGCGCGCCCAGGTCACCGTGCGGATTCGCCATGCCTGCAGTCTGGCAGCGAACGCCTGATCCTGGGTGGTACTGCCGGTCCACCTGCACCACTGGGCCTGGTTGCCGCCATGCCGCCCACGCACAATCGAGGTATGACAACAACACTGATCACCGGTGCCAACAAGGGCCTCGGCTACGAAACCGCCCGCCGCCTCATCGAAGCCGGCCACACCGTCTGGATGGGCGCACGTGACCCGCAGCGCGGACAGCGGGCGGCCGACACGCTGGGCGGCCGGTTCGTCCAGCTCGACGTGACCGACGACGAATCGGTCGCCGTCGCCGCGAAGACCGTCGCGGCCGCAGGGGGTCTGGACGTTCTGGTCAACAACGCCGGCATCACCGGGTCGCACTCGCCCGCGGCGGAATTGACGGCCGCGGACGCGTTGGAGGTCTACAACACCAACGTGGTGAGCATCGTGCGCGTGACCAACGCCTTCGTCCCGCTGCTCCGTGACTCCACCGCCCCGACCATCGTCAACGTGACCAGCGGTTTGGGCTCTTTCGCAGCCGTGCACGACGAGTCGCGCATCGAGTCGAAGGTCAACGCGCCGCTCTACACGTCCTCGAAGTCGGCCGTCACCATGCTCACCGTGCAGTACGCCCGGGCGTTACCGGAGATGCGCATCAACGCCGCCGACCCCGGCTACACCGCCACCGATCTGAACGGCCACAGCGGGCCGCAGACGGTGACGGAAGGGACCGACGCCGTGGTCGAGCTGGCGACCCGTGGCGGCCAGGGTCCCACAGGCACGTTCATCGACCGGTCCGGCGTCGCACCGTTCTGAGGATTGCCGTCGTGCCGTGCTGAGTGCTTCGCACATTCGGAGGTCGGGTCAATTCGCGGGGTGCGGTCACTGGGTCGTTTCGAAGGTCAAGGCGGCGCACCCCGATTTGGGCGCTCGCCAGGACAACTTCAAGACCACTCTGCTCAGCCGCGGCCCGGGGCGTGATCCTGGCGGACACCTCGGCCTGGGTCGAGTTCGACCGTGCCACCGGAAGCACCGTCGATGTCAGACTCACCCAGCTGATCACCGACGACGGTCCGATCGCGGTGACCGAGCCGGTGATCATGGAGGTACTCGCTGGCGCACGCACCGACACCCGCGAGCGCGACCTCCGCCGACTGTTGCAGCGATTTCACCTCCATTCGGTCGACCCCGCACCCGACTTCGAAGCCGCCGCCCGGATCTACCGCCAATGCCGCCACAACGGAGTCACTCCGCGCGGCCTCATCCACTGCCTCATCGCCGCCGTCGCCTGGCGCAACAACGCCACCCTGCTCGCCTACGACATCGACCTGCATCGCCTCGCCGGCATCGTCGGTATCGGGATGGACCCAGCCTCTCACCGTGCTTGACCAATGACGGTCCGACCAATGCACCCGGTGCGAAGATCAGCTTGGCGACCTCAACTGTGCTGCCGTTTGAACTTTGAATGACACAGTCCTGAGTCGGGTTGACGCTGTCCGCAATGTGGAGACGAGGGGAATTCGGGGCCGACGTCGCTGTACAGGGCAGCCAAAGCCGATCCCGGGCGACGGTTCCACACCCTTGGGGACAGAAATGCGGACTATGAGACCTCAATTGATATGGTGAGGGCCCGGTGATCCGATAGCCCATTCGGTGAAACTTTTATCTGATCGAATTGATCGGATTCTGGAATTAGTGCGTAATCGATTCTCGTATGGTCGCTCGGATGACTAATATATGATGTCATGGCTGACGCCCGGTATTTCCCTTCCCATATCTGCCTATATTGCTCTAGATCCGGAATATTGAAGTCGCCGATAATGACGCGTTCTTCATCTCGACTCTCCAAGATAGATAACGTTTCTTCTAGATGGGCTACGCCAAGCTTTTCCGGAAACGAAAAGTGGATGTTTGCTAGCTTTACAACAACGCCAGCCACCTGAATATCGACCAGTTGAATGATGCGCTGGAGATGGTCGGCCGGATCTTGCCGGAGGATGAGCGCCTCCGTGTTTAAGACCGATAGCCGACTTAAAACGGCGAGTCCCTCCCGGTAGATAGTCTTGAGCGGACTCATCTGGGAACGGGTAATACTTTGATGCCCGTAGGGATAGTTGAGCGTTTGATTGAGCGTCTCAACTTGCGAGATGGGGGAGATTTCAGGTAAATAGACAACTTCTTGGAAAACGATCAGATCTGAGTCTTGCTTCGTGAGATAACGAAGTATTGCTGCTTCACGGCTTTTCCAGCCCATGTAGCCCTGGAGATTCAAGCTCGTTATCTTCATCCGTTTTCCTTACGTCTTCGTCGTTATTATGTACTTCGATTACCTTAACACGCCCCGTGTCATTGGCAAGTTGAGCGCTGAAACACAGGAAGGACCAACCAACCCGCTGGTCGTTCTATTAATCAAAATAGATTCTTGGTCGGGGTGAAAGGACAGAGCGTTCCACGGTGGACGGCTCAGCGGTGGTTGCTTTCCTACACAGCGGACGGGTCCATCGCCAGATCAGGCCGGTCGGGCCCGGCCAGACGGTGGTGGTGCCGTCGCGTCTTCCACGGCAGCGATCTTGGTGCCAGTTTCCTGCGGGGTTGCGCCATGCTGGAGGCATGGCGCGCGGAGTGGTGAAATTCTTCAAGGAGGAGAAGGGCTGGGGGGCGATCACATCCAGTGAGCTGCCGGCCGGGCAGGACGCCTTCGTGCATTTCTCGGTCATCGAGGGCTCTGGCTACCGCGCGTTGCACGCCGGCGACGTCGTCGACTTTGATTACGCACCCGCGCGGCAGGACAGCTTCGCTTTTGTGGCGACCCGGTCACGTCGAGTGGCGTCGGGACCGGCCCCGACGCTGCGTCGCATCGGTCAGCAGGTAGTCATCGCCGAGAAGGGAACCCCGGACACGCCGCTGACGCCGAGACGACATAGTTCGTCCGAACATGCTCCCGAACGTCGGAACTAGCCGCACGGCAACTTCGGTCAGCGTCGGGCGGGACGGGCTGGGGCCGAGTCGCTCACGTCGATGAACGTCAGGTGGTGGTCGCCATTTGGTTCCGACCGTTTCTGAATGGACCGTTTCAGCTCGACCGTATGGCCTTGGCTGCGCTGGACCGGTGAAGCGTGATCGGTGGTTGCGTTGGAGAACAACGGCGAGAAGCCGTTCGGAGTGGAGTGCGGAGATGTCACGGTCTGCTTTCTGTGGTAGATGCGGCGGGGCGGAACAGTGCTGGTAGGCGGTGGTGCGGTGAAATTCGGCCCGGCGGCCTGGTCGGTTCACCAGAGGCGGTTGAGACCGCCGTCGTGGAAGGGTGACCCGGGCAGCCGACAGATCTTGTTGACGGTTATCTGACTGGCCCGCATGTGTCCATGCTCCGGGCACCACAAGCGGGTGTGCAGCTCGGCTGCGCGCGCTGACTCGGTCAGCGTCTCCAGTCGATTATCCCACGCCGAGTCGTCAAGCCGTCGGAGGTCGGGGCAACCGAAGCACGTGCCGTCCGGTGACGACCGGCCGTTGGCGCAACCGTCCGGTGGCACCTCCGTCGAAGAACGCGCCGTCATCCGCGCCCATGATTGCCCAGTCGGCACGATCATGGTGGTCCCGGCGGGTGCTCAGCCAGCGCAGCGCATCCGGCCGGCTGAAGGGTGGCATGGGTTCCGGTCAGACGGGCCCCTTCGGCTTCTTGCAGTGCCACCCAGTAGTCGCCGAACACTGCTTCGGTCAGAGGCCGGACCTCCGCTGTGTCCGCAAACGATCGAATCTTTACATCCGCGGCCAGCGGTTTGAGGGTCGGCAACCAGATGTAGCAAATGCTCGTGTACGCAACTACGGCAAGGTCGACCAGGTACGGGATGACGGCGAGTCGGGGAGTTTGTCAATGCGGACAGCACCGGCAGATGCGCGGATCGGTTGGGCGAGCGTCGGCGTGTCGCCGACTGATTCACCGCAACCAACCGGTTAACCGCTGACGGATCGGTTGTAGATCGCGGTCGTCAGCACTCTGGTCAGGAGTAGCGGAAAGAACACCATCGCCAGGGCCCAGTCGCCGATGTAGTGCAGTTGAGCGTTCGCCCCACCGAGAACGGCGACGAACAAGCCGGCGCACATCAGCACCTGGACTACCCGGCGCTGAGGTGCAAGGTCCGGAATTTGTTGGCGCGTGAACGGACGTACCGGCTGGCCAGGAAACCGCTCCAGATCCAGGACTGATGCGCAGGCGGACACGACGCATCCGAGGACGATCAGGAACACGTGTATCACCATGCGGACAAGAATGAACGGGCAGATCGAGGTCCGGCAGTCACGACCTGGCGACGGACTACCCCTAGCCGACCCCAACATCCCGGCGGCTGGGCGCGGGTCTCACATAAATCGCCCCATCTGAGAAGACCCGTCCGATTCCTCTAGATTGACGCATGCTGATATCGGTATATGATTGCGCGCATGGCACGAGCAGCGACGACGTCGGACGTCTTCAACGCGATCGCCGAGCCGCAGCGCCGGGAGATCCTGGTGCTGTTGCGGGCTGGTGAGCGGCCGGTGACCGAGTTGGCCCAGGAGCTGGGGATGACACAGCCGGGAGCGTCCAAACACCTGCGGGTGCTCCGGGAGGTCGGGCTGGTGCGGGACCGAAAGGCAGGCAAGCAGCGCCTGTACGGCCTGAACGCCCGCGGGCTGCGACCGGTCCACGAGTGGACCGGCGGGTTCGAGCGGTTCTGGAACGAGAGCTTCGATCGGCTGGACGCGTACGTGCAGGACCTCCAGCAGACGACAGGAGAAATGACCGATGGCAGCAACAGGGCATGACGCGCCGGCGCAGTCCGCGACGGCCGACCGCGAGATCGTGATCTCCCGGGTCATCAGTGCCCCACGGGAGCTGGTGTTCGAGGCGTTCACCGAGGTCCGGCACCTGTCGCGATGGTGGGGGCCGGAGGGGTTCACCACCACCACGCGGGCGTTCGAGTTTCGCGTCGGCGGGGAGTGGGACTTCGTGATGCACGGACCGGACGGGACGGACTACCAGGAGTGGATCTCCTGGACCGAGATCGCCCCGCCGGAGCGGATCGCGATGCTGCACGGTGAGTCCCGCGGCGACCCGAACGCCTTTGAGTCGGTCGTGACGTTCGCGCCCGACGGTGCGGCGACCCGAGTCGAGATGCGCACGGTGTTCCCTACCAAGGAGTTGCGCGACGAGGCGGTCGAGAAGTACCACGCGATCGAGGGCGCCCAGCAGACCCTGGGCAACCTGGCTGCCTATGTCACCGAGATCGTTCCAAACGGGGTGGAGGACTGATGCCCGGGAAGGTGTTCTTCAGCGTGTCGATGTCGCTGGACGGGTTCATCGCGCCCGAGTCCCTCGGGGAATTGATGGGGCAGCAGTGGATGGAACTGCAGCAGTGGATATTCCCCACGCGATTCTTCCGGGAGAACCTGACGCTCGGCGAGGGCGGCGAGGAAGGACGCGACAACGACATCGTGCGGGAAACGCATCTGCGCACCGGCGCGAGCGTCATGGGCAAGCGCATGTTCGACGCCGGCGAGCGGATGTGGCCGGAGAATGCGCCCTTTCACACGCCGGTCTTCGTCGTAACACACGAGAAGCGTGCCCCGTGGATCCGGCCGGGCGGGACCACCTTCCACTTCGTCAACTCTGGGCTCGAGACCGCTCTCGACCAGGCCCGCCAGGCCGCGGGCGACCGAGACGTCCGCATCGCGGGCGGCGGCGCAACAATCCTTGGGTACGTGAACGCCGGCCTGATCGACGAATTCACGATCGCGCTCTCACCCGTGCTGTTCGGCTCCGGAATCCGCCTGTTCGAGGGCGTGGACGCGGCCCGCGTGGCCCTGAACCAGGTCCGCGCAGAGCCGACGCAGCGGGTGACCCACACCTGACCTACGCAGTACGGGAGCGGTAACTCCTCTCGTCCTCGGCGCTCCCCCGCCGAGGTCAGCAGCGCGGTGAGATCCTCGCCGCTGACCGTCAGGAAAGGCGAGCGTTCGGGCCGCGGTGTCGGATGCGTGCTCCTCCGGATGGGTCCGCACAGCGTTGTCGTAGAACTTCCTCGCCAGCTCGGGCTTGGCCGGCGAATCACCACGGACTCGCGGTCGACCAACAGCGGCGGGTCCACTCCGAAGCTGCCGTGGAACGGGTTCGGCATGCACTCGCGAGAGCACAGCTTCTGGAGTCCATGAGACCTATTAGAGTCGAAAGAATCGGCTTCAGAGTCCCAACGGTGCCCCAAACCTGCTCGCCCCTCAACCGCGGTCCCCAACGCGCGTCGACCGGTTCCTCACCTTGACGCAGGGCGTCGAGGTAGGCACGGTCGGCGGCAAAGCGAGCCGCGACCTCCGGACCCTGGGCAATGGCGCCGTGTCCGGGGATCAGGACATCGACGTGCCTGGCGGCCTCATCCAGCCGCTCGAGTGCCTTTCCGTAGGCGTCCAGTTGACCGGGGCGGCGACGGTCGAGCATCGGGACCAGGACGTCGGAGAGCCTGTCGCCGGCGAGCAGGACGCCACGGTTGGCGAGCAGGACCGCGGCGTGGCCGACGGCGTGCGCCTCATGCTGGACGATCTCACCGGGCACGCCGCCGCCGTCCGCGGGCAGCGAGGTGACGAGCGCGACCAGCTCGAGAGGTATGCCCGACGCGCTCTCCGCTGCCATCGTTTGCGCCCGCTCTCGGGCCTCACTGGCAGCGTGTGCGCCGGCGGAGGTGGCGTAGCACGTCACCGAACCTGGAGTGCCACAGCAGGTGGTCCCAGTGAGGATGGGTGGAGAACCCGGCGACCACCGGCATGCCGAGTTGGTCGAGGTCATCGGCGAGCTGGTTCAGCTCGGAACCGTCGATGCCGGGATCGGCCAGGACCAACCCACCGTCGCCGCGCACCACGATGCTGTTGCTCCAGACCCACGCGCTCTGTCGGATCCAGACGCCCTCGGCCACTTGATTCAGCACCGATTCACTGTGTCAGTCATCCCCGTCCGGCACAATGACGCCATCGAGGAGTGCCAGGACCTGTCCCCGATGAGCGGCATTGGCCGACACCGCCGCCTACTGTCTGCTGCTGACTGACGGTCCCGGCCTCACTTCAGGTGCCGGGCGAAGAACCGGTTTCCGTCGTCGCCCTCGAACTGCGGGACGCCGGTGTGCCCGCCCATATTGGCGTGCAACGTCTTCTCCTTGCTGCCGAAGGCGTCGAACAGGTCCAGGGCCATCTGCCGGTCGTTCCCTTCGTCGTCCCACTGCAGCAGGACCTGCAGCGGAATGGTAACTCGCCGGGCCTCTTCAAACATGGTGCGGGGCACATAACTTCCGGCGAACAGCACAGCGGCCGAGATGCGCGGCTCGACCACCGCCATCCGGATCCCGATGGCGATCACCCCTCCCGCGAACCCGACCGGGCCGGCGATTTCGGGCAACCCGAGGAGGGCGTCGAGAGCAGCCCGCCATTCCGGAACCGCCTCTTCCACCAGCGGGAGGACGAGTCGGTCGACGATCTCGTCGTCGACCCGCTCACCGGCCGCCAATGCCCGGCGCAGGTCGGTGCGGGCCAGATCGGCGGCGGCGGAGCGGGGCCGATCGCCGCTACAGGGGAGCTCGATGGTGGCCGCGGCGTAGCCCTCCGCCGCGGAGTGCCGGGCTCGGGCAACCAGTCGGGGGTACATCATCTGCAGTCCGCCGGGGTGGCCGAGCAGGATCAGCGGGACCGGTGCGGATGCAGATGCAGATTCGGGCGTCCAGAGGATGCCGGGGATCTCGCCGAGGATGAATTGGCGTTCCAGGACGCCGTCGTCGATGCGTTGTTCAGAAGTGAAGTGCATGGTCGTACCTTTCGGGGGGGCTGCTGGATGGCGCTCCCGGACGACCTATCGCCCGACCGCGATCCCGGAGGGGAGCACCCATGTCGATACTGCGTTCACGGGTACCACCTCCTCGTTCTCTCGCACGGCCCACGGAAAACTAGCAGTGGTCGCTGTGGTCGGCCAACAGGTCTTTTTGCGGAGGCGCTCAGCCGAAGACGAGGCGCTTCCCAGGTTTGCCGGGCTCGAGCAACTCGAACTTGAGGCTCAGATCGGTACGGTTCATCAGATCCACTTGCTGGGTGAACGGCTCACTGGTGACGTAGACCGTCTTGTCGAGCTTCCACTCCTGCCTGAACCACTTGCGGAGCGCGGCGAGAAGACGTTCGTCCACTCCCAACTCCATCTGGTGCAGACGAACCCAGAAGAAGATGACGGCGTCCACGTCCGTCCACTCGTCGTCACCGACTGGCTTCACTGTGGATTTGGCGAGGAACGTGGCGCTCGTTGGGAAGACGTAGACGCAGCCCAGGCATCTGGTGCCGTCTGGGTCGATGAGAGTGTAGGTGAACGCGCGATGCGCAGCATGCCGTTCTTCGAGGTCGACGAGATCTTTCCGGTTTGCCTCCACCGTGAAGTCGTCCTCGGGCCACGTCGACTGCCGCCACAACCGAAGCTGCTCACGCGTTTCCATCACGGCGGCATAGTCCATCTCCGTGTCGTCGACCACGATCGGACGCAACACGAACTCTTTGGTCCTCAACTCCGTAGGAACCGGTTCGGTCGCGTCACTGAATGGCACTTGTGGCTCCTCTGGCAGCTATCCCTGGCCGTTGCTAACGCTACGGCGACGCTCAAGTGGTTATGACGACGGCAGCCAGGTCGGGGTGACGCTGTCCCGATTTGGTGACGCGCTCCGTGGCACGGTCGACGTCGGCAGACGTAGGGGCGACGCAGACCTGGCACGCTGGTTGCCGACCGGCCACAATTGACCACAGCATTCATGGGAGGCCGCACTGACCATGGCGGTGTTGAGTCGTACTTCGTGGCCGACGGCGGCAAGCGGTACCGAACGTCGGAACGCACTCAGACCGACAAGCCCGGCTTCAAGACCAAGCACGAAGCGGCCGACTTCGCGGCGACGGTCGAGGTGTCCAAGCTGCAGGGTCCGTACATGCAACCCTCGCACGGCCGGCTGCCGACCGGACCGTGGGTCGTCGACCGGCCGGCCGGCCGCGGCGATCGCCCGCTTGAGCCAGGTCCGGTACGAGGGCATCATCAACGAACACATCATGCCGAAGTGGGGCAAGGTCGCTCTGGCCGACATCCGGCACATCGACATCCAGTCGTAGTGGGCCATTCTGACCAGCATGAACAACAAGGGTTAACCCAATTGGGGCACGCCACCCGACCCCCGCCTTGCAAATTCCAAACGAATGCGGTTGAAAACGCCTGAACTTGCCCCTGAACTGCGGTTATGGTGAGTACCGATCCTCCAACAATCGCACGTCGATCACGCTGACTCAGCCATAATTACCATAAATTGTGGGCAGGATGTGGGCAAATCCCGCACAATAGCCGTCCTGGAATTAATTACGTTTACTAATTGCCTGATGCTGGGTCCAAGCGAACTTCGGTCATCCTAGTGTCGCGTGTCGGAAGTGCCTTTACTGTTGTTATTTGAGAAAATGGGGTATGTCTGTTGCTGCCCCGTTGATACTGCGTCCCGGTGACGAGCCGAAATTGACTGCCCTACTGCGGGCCACGACCGTGCGGGCCGGAATTGCGCAGCGAGCCCGCATCGTGCTGCTGGCCGCGGAAGGGATGTCTAACGTGGCGATCAGCAGGCTTGTCGGGGTGTCCCGGCCGACCGTGCTGGAGTGGCGGAATCGTTACACCGCAGGTGGTATCGGAGCGTTGCAGGATCTGGAGCGTTCCGGGCGGCCGCCGGTCATCGACGACGCCGCGGTCGTCGTGGCCACCTTGCAGGCCCCGCCGGCGTCGCTGGGAGTCACCCACTGGTCGGCGCGACTGCTGGCCCGGCAGTTGGGGATCTCCTTCGCCTCCGTCGCCCGGATCTGGCGGGAATGGAACCTGCAGCCGTGGCGGCAGGAGACGTTCAAGTTCTCCACCGACCCAGAACTCGATGCCAAGGTCCGAGACGTCGTCGGGCTGTACATGAATCCGCCAGTGCGCCACGAGGCGCCTACTGACCGAGTGGGGTGAAAGGACCCACTCTCGGCCTGTCGCAGCAGGTCGGTGAAGCAGGGAGCAGCCTGATCCTGGTGGCGCAGGTGAGGGTGGGAAGCAGCTCCGTCAAAGCCGGGACGGTTTGGTACTGCCAGACGGGCCGGGTTCGGCAAGCAAGATGGGAAGGCGTACGTATGCAGGAACCAGCGGTGGAACCCCCTCAAGTTAGGAACCGGCTCAAACCTGGCGGATATGGGCCGGACAGCAGTGCACGTCCTCGATTTCATCTGTCGGGGTCGACTCCGAAGCCGGTTAGGTGGGCCGGTGGGGAGGCCACGAGGAAAGCCTGCGGCGTACTCGTGGCGAGGCTGCAGGGGAACAGTTGGGCGCCTCACCCGTCGATCGGTCAGTGGGTGAACGTGGGAACCATCCCGGATCGCCCTACCCGCCGTCCTTCCAGGGCGGCGGCGGGCAGACCCATCGTCAGTTGATGCGGGGTTCGTGACGTGGGTTCCCACGCCGACGGAGGAGTCACTGCGCCGGCTGACCGCCGCGACGGTCGTCGAGTGGGTGAACCTGGAGGCCAGGCGAGGGCTGAAGTCTTCGACGCTGGGCAAACAGTTGGTGATGCTACGCTCGTTCCTGAGGTTCTGCCATCGTTCGGGACGGACCGACAAGGACTTGTCCGAGGTGGTGCCGTACGCGGCGGCGTGGCGGCTGTCCTCGATCCCGGATCCGGTGCCGGCCGGCACGATCGAGGCGCTGTTCGGCAGTCTGGATCTGCGTTCCCCGAAGGGTCTGCGGGACCGGGCGATCTTGTTACTGCTGACTGGGCTGGGGCTGCGGGCATGTGAGATCGCGGCGCTAGGACTGGAGGACATCGGTTGGCGCAGCGGGAGTCTGCGCATCCACGGCAAGGGTGATCGGACCGATGAACTTCCGCTGCCCGACGAGGTCGGTCACGCGTTGGAGGACTACGTGCTTCACGGCCGGGGCGGCAGGGTCGAGGGCGATGAGGTGTTCTGGACCGTCATCGACCCGGTCCAGCCGTTGTCAGCGAACGGGGTCTGCGCAACGGTCCGGCAGATCTGCATCCATGCCGGGGTCAGGAAGTTCGGTCCGCACCGGCTGCGGCAGACGTTCGCGACGGGCATGCTCGCCTCGGGCGCCACCCTCCAAGAGGTCCAGGGCCTGCTGCGGCATACCCATCTGCGCACTACTGCGATCTACACCAAGGTCGACAAGTCTAGGCTGACTCGGCTCGTTCCCCAGTGGCCCGCCGCCGCCGAGGGCCGGTGGGCACGATGAGTGGCTTGCGTGACCTTTTGGACAGCTACCTGTCCACTTCGCCGAGCGCTCGGATTCAAGCTCGTCGCGCCGGCCAAGACGCTCGATGCGTTCGTGGACTGGATGGACAGCGCCGGTGAGCCCACCATTCGCCGCGATCTGGCCGCCGCCTGGGTGTCGCAGTTCTCCCGGCAGACGGTGCTGGAGCGGCTCAACCACATCAAACAGTTCGCCGAGCACGTGGCCTGGTTCGACCCGACAACCCAGATTCCGATCCTGGACGGGCAAAGCTACGGCAGTCATCGTGCCCGTCCACTGATCTTCACCGGCCAGCAGGCCGATGCGCTGCTGGCCGCTGCGGGCCGGCTGACCCCGCGGGTGCGCGCCGCGTCATGGCAGACGCTGCTGGGGCTGGGTGGTGACGGGGTGGCTGTCCCAACTCGAGGCAGCCGGCCGGTCGGTAGCTACCCGACGCCGCAAACTCGCCGCGGTGCTGTCCTTTTACCGCTACGCCGCCGCCGAAGGCCTCGCGCTCACCCCGCCGGTACCGCACCAGGTACCCAAGCTGCACCGCGACGACGCCGACACCGGCGCGCTGGACACCGCCCAGGCCCGCCGGCTCTGGGAAGCCACCGCCGGCCAGCCCCGCACCCGCGCCCTGGTCGCCGTCCTGCTGCTCTGCGGCCTGCGGATCGGCGATGCCCTCACCCTCAACGTGGCGGACCTGGACACCCAGCAGGGCGCCGCCGTGCTGCGGGTCACCGGCAAAGGCGCGAAACCGCGCACTGCGGCCTGCCTGCACCCGCCGTCGTGGCCATCCGCGGCTGGCTCACCCACCGCGGCGACTACTCCGGGCCGTTGTTCGCCACCCGCACCGGCGCTGCGACGGGGGCGCAGGTCTCTATTGCAAAGGTTCCGTTGCTGCAGACGTATGGCTGGCGCTGAAGTGCGTCCTTGTTCGCTTTGCCGTTGCGGACCCGCAGCATGGGGGTTTTCGGCACGACGAGCTCCGCAAGCTTTAGTTGGTCGACTCCTCCCGAAGCGCCAAGGCGCCCTACTTCGGCGACTACGGGGAGCCATAGCAGACCTTGAACGCGACCGCGTCACGATGCTTGGCGGCACACCGGATCGAGCGCGCGGCGTTCGGCACAGTGATGCGGGCCGTCGACCAGCACAGCGAGACGCTGGGTGTCCGAAGAGCTGCTGGCGGTGGAGGGCTAGAGAATCGTCGAGCTGCTGGAGCGAATGCTGGGAGCCCGGCGGGCGGCGTAAGGGTCCAGCGGTCGAGGCTTTCGAAAACTGCGCTGCCAGCGACAACTGGTGG
>JAABUL010003118.1_pt1 | contig 25380 bp, 37 predicted proteins | sample 5559151 | NCBI WGS metagenome assembly JAABUL01 (sample SAMN10711876, study PRJNA513368) | rock metagenome | isolation source: Antarctica rocks | place: Antarctica: Victoria Land, Pudding Butte sud | reverse complement strand
GGCAGACGGCTACACCGCAATGGGCCGCGATGTTCGACCGGTCTATGCCGCCTCCTCCGCCGAACACTGCTGCTCATCCCACATCCGCGCTCCCGTACACCAGCCTCTCACCGAGCCCAGCTATGGCTTCCGACTCCCCGCTACGTCCGAAGGCACCAGTACGAGGCTTTTCAGCTACCTATCCATATCGCTCAACGACGATGACGACCGGGACCTCGACGTCCTCGCATAGTCCTGCTACGCCCCATTCGGCCTCCTCAGCTTCCTGCCCATACCCATCACCCGGCATTGTCCGCCGACCATCCGCACCAATGCTTTCGCAAACCGCGGCCAAGCGGGTCTTCCACCCCAGTCCTGCGTCTTCCATGTCACCGGCGATAGGCGTCGACCTGACCCATCTAGCCATGAATCCGTCAGAAGGGTATAGGCAAATGAGGTTGAACGCCCCCCCGATGGCCGAGATGAAGGCGCCGAGGTTCAGACCGAGGAGAGACCAGCTCGAGATCCTCATTGCCGCTTACGAGGAGAATAAGTGAGCAATCCGACCTACTGCTTCCCCCTACGCTAATGGGTTACCAGGACTCCAGACGCGCAGACGAGAGAAGCGCTGGCGAAACGGCTGGGTTCCGAAGTACGCCCCAAGACGCTGCAGATCTGGTTCCAGAATCGGTTAGTTCAACTCAAGTACTACTGTACAACGACTGATCAGGTTCAGGCGATCGAAAGCTCGAGCGAATGACCGCGAGATGAACATCCCCAAGCCGTTGCATATGCACGGTCGAAACTCCCCTTCTGGCCGAATGGGTTCCGCCGGCGGACCCCGTCGGACGGTCAAACTCGATGCTCTCCGTGCGCTCGTGCATGACGATGATCGTGCGTGTTTTTTTGTCACCCTGCCCTCGTCTCCGGCCTCGCTGACGTTTCGTCTACCCCAGCTGAATTGTTGTTGGTCCCCATCACGGTTTTCTCGATCTCCTCCTGGACCCGCTTCCTCACGCCCGGATCCGGCCTCTCCTCGCCTGATCTCGGATGTTCCATCTCATTCACCACAAGTCCGGTTCTCTCGATGTATATCGTACACACCGACGAGACGTTCCGGATCACCGTGCCGATCGACTCGAGCGCGATTTCAAACCTCCACACCACGGCGAATCATGCAATCAATGTGGACGCTTTGGCCGTACGCTTCGACCTCGCACCGGGTTCAGCGGTATATGCTAGTTGGATGGAGAGGGATGGGGAGTGCTGGAGAGTCGTGGGAGATTTCACGAGTGGCGATGCGGGGAGAGGTGGGAGGTGTGAGCTTACCGGGGATCGCGAGGTGGGCAACTCACACCCCGATGACTCATTGTATGCTGATACGCTGTAGATCCTGGTACCGGCATTTTCGAAGGTTCAGGATTCCCTTACGACGACACTGCCGACTCCCTCGTCGACCGCTCCAATGTCCGCTCAACCCATGCCATCCTTCGCCTCGACCTGGCGATATCCAAACACGTCCACCTCATCCATGCCGCTCTCGTCCCCTCACATCGAGCGGCGTCAGGGGGTACACAGTCATCAGCGTCAACGCAGCTTCTCCGCGCCGAACCCGCTCGCCTCGGAAGAAACCTGGTCTACCCTGACCAGCCCAGTCATGGTTATCCCGCCTATGGAATCAACGCAGCTCAGTGGTACCGGGACGACATGGACGTTCCCCGTTACCGCGTTGCAGACTCCTGCGCACTCGGCAAGGGAGTATCAGAGTGCCGCTATGCTACAGAAAAGCCACGAGGTTGAGGCAGGTGGGAGTGGCGGGGAGATGAGGATGGGAAGGGAGGAGGAGAGGGATGTTGGTATGGCTGGGAGGGATTGAGAAGCGCTGGTATCTGAACATGAGATATGCAATACGGTTGATCCATGCCATTTCATGTCCTTGAGCCTGAACCCATCAGTCACCCAACGCTTCTGCCCCGAAACCATCCATGTCTCCCCGCTCGTATCGCACCGGATCGCTTTGACTTGCGACGCCCTCTTGATTGATTTTCGCTCAACTCCACCCCAAAGCACCCTGATTTTCCCATGTCGCACAGCATGCATCGCTTCACCCTTTTCTTGAGCTGCTCGCTTTCGGTCATAGAGACTTGACAGAAGCCACCGGGATCAGACTCGGTACCGGTCGGTAAAGTTTCGGTCGTCGGCGCCATGTCCATCGACCTGTCCGACCCATCCATCCTTTCCGCCCGAGAAGCCATCACCTCCCCCTCCAACCCGACCACATGGTCCGTCCTCCCTACCCCTTCTCTCGTCATTCCAAATTGAGCCTCCCAGGTTCCTACTGCAGTACAATTCCCCCACCAACCCCTCCCACCTCCTGCTCAATTCCTCGGGGAACGACCCCGTCCTCCCTCATCTTCGGCGTACCATCCCAACATCCACCGAGGACGTGCTCTTCGGTTACGCCTCCATCTCCGGCAGGGGACTTGTGTTGGTCTATCTCTCTGATGAAGTCGGGTACGTCCTCCCTTTTCAATTCGAGACCGAATCTGTACTCGGCGGGCGGTGCTCGGGCTCCCGGCGAGGCGGTCGCTGATCATTCATCGACAGCGGAGTACGACGAGGTGAGTCTCCCCTCTCCATACGCCTTATCCAGATCCAGGTCCACCCCTTCTCGCTATCCAGGTCTAAAGCCATGCAGCGCTGATACTTCCTCGCCATTAGCCCGAGCGATCGTGCATTCCAGAGCAGTCTCCCAGTTGTTCCCCGTATGTCCCCCACTCCACCTTAGTCCCCCTCCCCGTTCTTCGTTCCCATTCTACTCGGGCTCGCTGCGCTCGCGCTCGCCAAGATTCCCCTATCCGGTCCCGCGAGGGTGGACGTCCCGATTGCCCCGCTGAGCTTGCGTGACCTCCAGGATTATTCGGCACTCATCACCATCGCGCACCCGAGTCAGTTGACGGACGAGTTGGTCAGGGATAGGCTGGGGTTGGACGAGGGACAAGAAGCGAGTGGATCTCGATCTGGACGAGGAGGGGGGAGTGGGTCTCGAGAGGGAGAAGCAGGTTCTGTTTCTCGGCAGGGAGAAGCGGGTGGGTTCCGACAGGGAGAAGCAGGTCCCGGTTCTTACCAGGGAGAAACAGGTGGATTCCGACAAAGAGGAGCGAGTGGTTCACGACAGCTACGAGCTGAACTCAACCAAATTCTGCTTGGAGAAGCGAGTGAATCTCGTCCAGGGGAATTAAGTGGATCTCAGCAGCTACGAGGAGAAACCAGTGGATATCAATTCGGAGAAACGCTCAGATCCGCTCCCCCAGGCGACTCAAATGGAGCTCGACAACATGGCCTCGGCGGACAACGAGTGACATTCGCCGGTGAAGGTCCACAAGCACCATCCCATCTACCGAGGGGATCCACACCTTCCCTCCCACCGAAATCCTCAACAGCCTCCCTTCCCTCCGGAGCCGGCGAACCGAATCGTACACGCACACCGGTCCTCGCCCGTACCACCTCCAACCAATCCGCAAACTACGGAGATGACCGCAGTCCTCCTCGCGATATGCTTGCTACAGTCCCCATGTTCCCAGCGGGACTGGGCGGAACTTCCCCACAAATCGCGGTGCCTCTCCCACCGACCAGTGCTATCCCATCCAGCCGCTCTCAGCGGAGTTCGTCGTCCGTCATCGAGCCCGACCAACCACTCGAACTCCGCGGTATCTCCTCAGCAGACTACTTGAGAGAAGATCGGACGCGCAAAGTCTCACTCGGCGCACGGATCGAGAAAGCTCTCCCATTCCGCTCGTCGGCCTCTTCCACTTCCCCTCGAACCCCGCCATTACCATCCTCGCCAGAATCGCTCAAAGCTCAAGGCCAAGGATCTGCGTTTCCAGCCTTCGGGCGGTTCAAAGCTTCATCCTTCGGCAAGAATTTCGGTCGACGGCAATCCTTCCAGACGATGTCGAGTGGTTCCCCGCCGAACAGTCCGCAGATGGGAGAGTATGGCGAGATTGCCACCGCTCCCCAAGTCCCGCCCAAGGAGTCGAGGCGTCGTAGCGGATCATCAGCTCAGCGGGAAGGAGGAGCTGCTCTCGGCGAGCCCAGCCCTCGACCAACACCTACCCATCACGTCCTCAACGCCTCTGATCCGCCTCAGGACCCGTCAAATGGCGATGTCCGCGAGCCCGAACCCGAAGCCGTCGCGATGTCCCCCTCGCCTTCAGCCAGAATCGCTCTCAATACCGTCTCTCAGAGGACGGCCGCGCAGGAGAACGCGATCCAAGAGCGGTTCCGCCGTGATCAGGAGGCTCGGCATCAGACATCGACATCCCGGAACAGAGAGGCGGTGGTCGTTGACGCGGAGAACGAAGACGACGACGACGTGAGATTACCATACGACGAGCCGGAGCCGTACCAGGAGACGAATGCGGAAGGATGGGTAGGAGAAGGGCCACCGGGACAGGTGAATTCGGCGAGGATATCTGCGCCTCCGAGTCTGCCTACTCCGGGGGTCGAGAGGGGAGCATCGGCTTTTCCTGAGGGTGCAGTGGCGGATGGGACAGCAAGATCGGTTCCGGCACAGTCGAGGGAGATGCCTGGAGCATATAGCTCGCATGGGAATGAGAATGGGCAGAGAGAAGCGGAGAGATTGGAGCGAGAACGGATATATGCTGAAGCGGCGACCGAGGGGAGGGAGAGACGGGCTTCGGAGGAAAGAAGACGTAACCGAGTGGAGATGGAGAGGCTCCAAGCTGAGCGGGTCGAGGCAGAGCGCGTGGAGAGGGAGAGGGTCGAAGCGGAACTGGTCAAAGCGAGACAAGCTGAAGAGAAGCTTGAGGCGGAACGGCTGAAAGCGAGACAAGCAGAAGAGAGGGTCGAGGCGGAACGGAGGCTGGAAGCTGCAAGGCTGGAGAAGCTGCGGGTGGAGAAGCAACGTCTGGATGCGGAGCGGGTGGAGGCGGAAAGGCGTCTGAAACGAGTAGAGCAAGAGAGATTGAAAGCCCAAGCCGCCGAAGAGAGTCGTCGGCGAGCAGAATCTATCCGGGCGCACTTGAGGAAGGGAAAGGCGGAGGGAGGGATGATGCTCCAGGGCGTAAGCATGCCTCCTCGAATGTGGTTGAAAGCTGATGCGTGGGGGTAGTGGGTGACGGTGCAGACTACGAAGTCGACGATGTGGAGACGGAGGTGGTTCCATCTTCATCCGGGGGAGATGCGGTTGTTCAAGTCCGAAGCCGTGAGTCGATATTCTATTTTGAGGAAGTGGGCGGGACTGATGGATTTGCTTTCTGAATAGGACACCAAGCCGATCCAGATGATCGAGCTTGGAGCTGGGTCGAGCGTGAGCCAGACGTACGAGGAGTCCCAAGTCCAGGGGAGTTTCAAGGTCGCTTCGCACGGACCGTCTGGCGAGGAGGTGAGTCATCCTATCAGCTATGAGCTTGAGATATGATGGTGGTCTAGGAGTTCTTCCTGTTTACGGACTCGCCGGAGGACAAGGAGACCTTACTCGAGGGCCTGGCGCTGGCGAAGATATAGCAAGGAGCGGGAACGTACTTTCACAAAGGGACATTCGCTCCGTATAAAGTGATTTATAAACCATAACAATGCATGCAACCCTGTCTCTAGTCATCCTCCTCGATCATCATATCGCTCCCACTCCCATCTGACCGATCACCTCGCAGCGGACTCTCAGGCCGCATCGATGGCGTCCTCTCTCTCTGCTTTTCCGCCTCTGGACTCCTTGCTCTCCGCATGGGACTAACGGACCGCCTTCTTTGACCTCGTGCCGGACTAATAGACCGCTTCTTCACACCTCCATTCTGCCTGCCCTCCCTCTCCTTACTCCTACTCCTCCTCCAACCCGCTCGCCAATCATCGTGATCCCTGCCTGTTCCCTTCCCCTCGACCTCCTTCTGCCGCTTCGTCCCATACCGATCCAGATCCCTATCCAGTGCGCTCCGATCGAAGCTCGGCCGATTCCCATCCGGTCCACGCTGCCATCGCTCCCCTGTCGCGGCGGCAGCGACATTGATCGGTCCTCTTCGTGGGCGGACGTCGGGCGCCCGGGGTTCGAAATGGGGGACTTTCCGGACGGAGGAGGATTCGGGGTCGAGGTACCGCATTGAACCCCGGCCTGTCATCTTGGTCAACAGTGATACCGACGCATGGAGAGGGAGAAGGGGGATAAGGCACCTTTGTACACCACCCCGCCAGAATTCTTGAGTCGATCCCGCTCATCCTCGAGTTGCCGCTTCATCTCAGCCAGCTTCGCCAACCTCGCAGCGTCCAGTCGTTCTTTCTCCTCCCTCTCAAGCCTTTTCCGCCATCATCAACACTGTTTCCTACGCAAGAAGCGAGAACCCGCGCACCTCGCATCGAGTTCCTCCTCAGTCTCCTCCCGAACCTTCTTATCCCGCTTCCGCTTCTCATTCTCCTTCTTCGGCCGCTTCTCCTCACTCCCATCCCTAACCCGACTCTTTCTCCGAGGTGGAGACGCCGAACCCTCAGAGATTGGTGATGGTTTCTTTACCGGTTTGCGCAGTTCCAGTTCGCCACAATGCGAGATCACGACTGGGGAGATAGGCCGGTCTTTCTCGTCGACTGGGAGTCGGCCGATGGTTTGGATGTGCTCGAAGCCAGAGACTACCCGTCCAAATACCCTGAGCATCCGCCCAGGATCAGCATCACGGAGTAATGGGAAGAGCGGAAGAGCGTACACATGTTTCCCGGTAAGGTGTGATGCTGGAGCGAGCGTGACAAACCACTGCGACCCATTCGTCCCCGGTCCCCTGTTCGCCATCACCAACAGTCTACCCTCATCAGCCAAATTCACCACAAATACTTCTCGGAAGCCAACGCACCCAGGCTTATCCACCTCTGACCCCTCTCCCTCCAGCCGTTCATCCTCGAAGATACCCCCATAGATACTCTCCCCGCCCGCACCGGTGCGTTTTGTGAAATCTCCACCTTGGATCATGAAGCCCTCGATGATGCGGTGGACGATGGAGGATCGGTAGTGTAAGGGGAGGTGGGAGAGGGGGGATATGCCGAGGGCGCCGGTGCAGAGGGCTCGGAAGCTGGGACAAATCAGCTTGAAATCCGCCTAGACCAGCAACGAGTGTCCAGACGCACTTTTCTGCTGTTTTGGGCACGCTGAGACAATTGTCAGTGATACCTGAGGGCGTGTAAGGGGTCAGGCTAGCTCACACATCGCTAAAGAGTTCGAACTAGGTTAGGCGAGGTTGTCAGTCTCCTGGAAAGTCTGAGGGGAGGAGTATGGGCGCACCACAGCCCGACCTAGGGGCTCTTCGGCAACGGTGAAGTCGAAGAAGACCCGGGGTTGAGGTGGCATCGCTGAATGGGCACTGAGTGGACGAGCTTTGAAAAGTAAGGGAATTTGAAATTGGGGACAGTCGAAAATCAGGTTTTGCAGGCGAAGAAATCTGATTCAATTGCTTCCGGTCTCGCTTAACTCCTCATGGCGCAGGCGTGGCAAATCTGTCTAGGATAAGCCGTAGCGTACAACCTTCATCCTTGTGTGTGGAGAGCCCCCTCCACCGGTACTAAGAGGAGCTGCATTCCATACTTGACTTTGCCGTAACTTCCATGGGTATCTTCCAAAGAATTGCAAGAAGACCACGCCGACACCCTCATGATCCCTCGGAAGCCACAAACGCCGTCTTCCCCACCTGATTCCGCTCAAACAACTGGTAGTACTGCGTTCACACCTCGTCAGCGCCTCCTGACCAGCTACGTACGCGCAACCTACCTCCTCCGCCTGACCCCAGGGTACCATATGCTCAATAAACCCCTCAAACAGCTCCTGATTCGTCCGCAAAATCTCCAAAGCCGGCTCAAAGAAGCTCCGAACCGAACATCGACCGAACTGGAATCGCAGGCTGCCACCACACATCAGCCTCATCCTGGTAAGGTCGAGGCAAGCACGCACTTCTTGTTGTAGAGCGTGGCCCCGCTGAGGGTGACTGGCGCATGATGTACCCCACCAACGCTGATCACCCCATACGGCCTCGCGAATTCCATGGCTGTTAAGAGAGCACTCTCGTGCCCCACCAGCTCGAGCACAGCGTCTGCTCCTCGGCCTTCTGTCGCGTCCATCACGGCCTTGAGAAGTTCTTCTTTGGGTAGTGCTATCGCGCCGTGCTTCTTCGCTGCTGTTAGTCGGTGAGTGGCTAGGTCCGTAGCGAAGACTTTTTCAAAGATCGTGTTCGCCGAGGTAATAGCGCATAACCCAACCTGCAGACACGTCAGCTTGATGCGAGATAGAGTGGAGAGAGGGACTCGCCGGTCCACAACCAATGACGACGCAAAACCCCCCTTTCCCCGCCTTCCCCCCACCCACCACCCCCCTATCCTCATCCGCCAATCTAAACGCGTTCATGGCCACGCTATACCCCGTCGGGAGTATATCACACATCATCAACCCCAATTCCTTCCTCATCCCACGCGGCATGTGGAACATACACCCATCCGCCATCGCTATTCGAACATACTCTGCTTGAGCGCCCGGCATTTTCGGACTGCCGAGGAGGATTTGTCGCTCGCACCGGGCCGTGTAGCCTTTGTCGCAGTAAAAGCATTTACCTGGTCACCAGCAGGTGTCAGTGGGTGGGTTGGTGGACGGTTAGGGGGGGGGGGGGGGCGCCAAGTGAGAACTGGGCGACATACCGCATGAGAGGGAGAACGGCGAGATGACCAGATCTCCAAGTCTGAACCCCTTAACCCCCTCACCGAGTGCTACGACCTCCCCAACAGCTTCGTGGCCCATGATGAACGGCTCGAACTCCTTCGGGATGCCCGAACCCCGATAATTGTGCAAATCAGACCCTGTCCAGCTGTTTCAGTACTTGAGGTTGTAACGTGGCGTACCGCAGAGACCGGCGAGATGGACTTTGATGATCGCGTCGTCTTGTTCGAGGATGGTGGGCGTTGGCCGGTCGACGACGGCGACTTTCAGCGGGGAGACGAGGACGACGGCTTTCATCGTCTTTGGGAGGGACATGGTGAAGGTAGACTTTGAAAGGTTGACGGTGGACTCTGAAGCTTCGAGGAATGTAGGGATGCAGGAACCGGTAAATAATTGTGGTCACACCCGAACTTCGCGGAGATCACTTTCCGGTCGGCCCGGTCCGAAAGGTGGGCAGTTCAGAATCGTTTGGCGAGTGGAGTTCTGAACGAGCTATTGAGTGGGAGTCAGGCGACCGAGTCTTGAATGAGCGGTTGAGCGACTGATGTTCTATGGTAACGAATCGACAGGCGAATCGAAGAGCGAGCGAGGGACGCAATCATGCATGACAGCACTGAGATTCACAAAGTCCATACTACACATCGGGTATCACACACCTACTCGTCTCAAAGCCATACACTAGACTTTCGCAAGCTCGTCGAAGTGCGATCAGTCGGAAGACGGAGTGATCGGATAGAAGTTGATGAACTATCAAATGAATTCAGCTGAGTTGTATAGAACGAGAAAGGACGACTCGCGTATTGGTTACCGCCGAAGATGCTGAGGAATTCCTCGGCGTTACCGGTGAGTAGGAAGTACCCTTGGGAGGCGACGTAGGAGGCGGGGATGTTGTTGCCGGAGTCATCGACCCAGGAGGCGGAGAGGCCACCGTATGAGCAGTCGTATTGGAACTGAGTCGCAAATCATTATTGTATTCCAGTCTAGGCCATCAAGACGTACAATCTGGTTCTCCTGAGTGAGGCCGATTCCATAGTGGGTATCGATTAGATTGCCGCCTACCTGAGGGGGTCCGTTGGGGATGATGTCCGAGCTGAGAGTCTGGTAGGCGTAGCTGCATATTATCAGTGCTGCGGGCGTGATATTGGGAGGAGAACACTCACTTTGCGCTACCACCCCCGAGGTCTCCCTCTCCCGAGTTGTAGTATCCCTCAACGGCAGCGACGAATGGGTTAGCCTCGGTGATGTCGGAGTCCGACACGACGCCGAGCGTGAAGTTGGAGATAGAGCAACCAGAGTTGATGAAGGTGTAAGCGGTGAGCCCCTCGGTCGACTGCGAAGATACATCAGCGGTTGGTGTCGAAGGGAGGGTGAGCTCACATCGGTGAAGTTTGCCAGGAGGATACCGCCTTCGTCAAGGGACGAGGCGAGGTATCCCACAAACTTGTTGTCGACATCTTCGACCGCGAGGTAACCAGTGAGACTAGGGATGTTGGTCAGTGAGGACGAAATGCGAGATCCAGCACGTACGTGGGTTGCGAGTCGTCCCAGTAGGGCGAGTCCCATCGCTTGGAAGGAGTCGATCGACGTTGAGGCTGTACGGCGCGGCGGGAGTTCGAAGAGGGAGGAGCGATGTTATGGCTGGACGAGTCGCGACCCTTCAGTGGGACGAGAGGCTGAAGAGGCGCGGCAAGGATGGAGGGGAGGATGGCGAGGAGGGCAGCGGTGCAGGCGAGTTTGGAGAACATCTTGAGTGGTGGAGGGTGATTGTTGCAGAAGTTGTGTAAGCTGAAGTTAAGTTGTGTGTCTTAAGTGGCTCGAGTTCTGTAAGTGGAATGAGGAGCGTTAGTCGGTTCACTCATGCTGCTATATAGCCCTCAACGTCAAAAGGAACTCGGTCATCCGGGATTTAAGCGATGATGAATGCGCTGTCAGTCGGCTTCATCGCCGGCGAAACTGCTGTGTGGACGCCTCCTCACGGTGAGGGTCAACGGTCAGGTACGATCTTGGGCGATCAGGAGTCCTCAAATGGGGGTGGTATATCGAAAGGGAGCTCATCAGCATGCCGGATGTCCGAGTGAGATTCGACGCAAAACGAGGCGGTGGAATCGGCGCACCGCTTTGATATACGAATGGTTGGTGTCACGTGATGTAATCCCTTGATGATTTCCAGAGATTGCGCCTCGGACCTGACCCTGTGAAGGGCGATTGCCTGCCATTGCTCGCGGTCATTGAGCTCTAGGCAAGGGACGAGTGGAGCTGAAGGTCTACCTCTACACGTTGGCGGATAATTGCTACATTTGGTTTGATGCGGAATTTATCTCTGCGGGACGTCGTCGGACGAGACTGCAATGGAAGGCTCGAAAACTTCACTCACGCCTTAACAGCGAAGGCACACGGTAGGGAATCCCCCGGATCTGTGTATCTCTGAGCCTTTGGGAACCGCAGGTCGTGAGCGATCAGTCCGTACACTGCGACCATGCTTGGGCTAAAGGCGAAGCTCAATGCGCGTGTATCTTCATCTTACGGGCGATAAGCTGATGCCTGCCCAGGTGATCGACAACTCCGGCGCCATCCTCGCCGAACTCATCAACGTCTATAAAGTCAAGACGAAGCCGAAAAAGTCCGTAGGATTCGCTTCCGTCGGTGTGTCATCTCTCCCTCATCCCCCATACAAGACTGATCGGTGTGTGCAGGCGACGTGATCAAAGTCGTCGTCTCCAAAGCCAGGGCGATATCCGAGAATCAAACCACCCGATCCCAAGCGTCCAGCAGTAACGTGACGAAGGTCCGGAGAGGGGAGATGCAGAGGGCCTTGGTCACTTCATGCAGACAGGCGGAACGGAGACCAGATGGACGATATGTCTGGTCAGCCCCCGCACGATCTCTTCGGATACGTCCGACTGACGGCCTTAGGTTCGACCAATCGACGTGTGTTTTGCTGAATGCGAAGGAGGAGATGTTGGGCAGTCGGGTGTCGGCTCCGGTTTCTGCGCATTTGAGAGATATACAGGGCGGCACAGGAGCGGTTGGGGGAAGGTGGTCGAAGGTGTTGGCATTGGCACCGAGGGTGAGTGAAGATGGGTGTGTCTTGGATTTTGGCTCATCTTCGGTTCAGGTTCTGTAGTATATTCCACATAGCATGCATCTGATCCAGAGCGACGACCGATCTCTCCGCCGCACACTTCCTGGCACGATCCCACCACTGATCCTCCCGCCTGACTTCATGGCGTCCTCCCTGATCATGGCGATCTCAGACTGGTCCGGCCGGTCGCCGGTAAAGAAACCGCTCAGTCCTGGCTGCGCGATGACGCCGACGCCTTCGCCGTCGTCTCCACTCATCGAATTCATCCATCCTTTGATGCTCTCGGCTCCACAATCCAAGACCTCACGAGATACATGAATGCGTCAGAGGACAAAGGACCTCGGTCAAGCTTCTCTCCCAAAGTTAACGAATATCGTCGATCCGCGAAGGGACTTCAATTTCCATCGACTCGTTTGCTCATACAAATCCGCTATCCAGTATGAGCGACCATCGAGATCCCCGGCGACATGAGACGCAATCCATCTCGGGTAGTGGGCATCCGCGTACCTCTAGAGTTTCGGACGACTGGCGTCACGAGTCTCGGCGGCCCGTCATCCACAGCGATCCCTCGGACGGGTCCCGCACTCAGCCAAAGCCCCATGGCTTTTCACCGACATCGCCTTCGCGTTCGGCTGATGCTCACACTACCATCGACCCGGGCAACAGTCGTTCGAACGCCACCAGGCGACACAGCGTCTATCGGTACAAGTCCAGCTTGCCGGACACCATCTCCAAAAGCAGGGTCCAAGAGCAGTACCGTCCCTCACCGCCTCCTGATACCGTGCGGAACCGAGGTCGCTCAAGCGATTCTGCTACTTCGTCGCGGTATCCACCAAGCCATAAACGCAGTCGTTCTGACAGCGTCGAGGGGAGGCAGGACCGAGTGGAGAGCGTTGGGCCTCGGGACCGCAATTTCCAGCGAGCTCCGGTCTCTGGGCCTACTCTCTCGGCCGGAGCCACTTCAGCTGCCCTCTCAAAGTTGGGAACAGCGACGTCACCTCCTTATTCCTCAGATCAGGCGTCGACATTATGGACGGAAAAGACGCCCGACGCTTGGGGATTCACCTGCCGGCACATGGGATTAGGTAGGATCTTCTACTTCCCCGCCAACTCCACGGTCGACGATGTCCTCCGTCTGTGCCCCCTGATCCATACTGACGTTGCCAGCAACGGAGCGAATTCGTACATCCTGGTGATGGACTCGACTTGTGGCGTGAGTTCTTCGTGAATGCCTGCTTCTTCACCAAGCTGATGGGTTGTCGTGCAGGATGGCAAGTCTGCCACGCATGACCTCTGTTTTGGTAAACTCAAACTAGACACATCGATCATGCCCTACGGCGACAACAGGAACAGGTACGAATACTCCGTCGAGCGCCTCATTGATCCAGATTCACATCCATGGTGGAAAGATCCCGTCAACCTCACTCACGTGGACCCCTCACAGGAAGTCACTGACGAGCGAGTCCGGATGTGGCGCCTCAATTCGGCCATGCGGACGTTGCGAGCAGCGCGAGAAGCGCAGGACAGTGCACTGAGAGCGGTGGAGAGAGTTATGAGTGAGTTGACCTTGAAGAGGGTTGACGAGAAGGCGATGATCCTTGACAAAATGGGTTTCAGTCCCGATCCGAATGGTGGGGCGGAGAGGGATACCGTGTCGACTATCATCAAGCGAGTGGCTCGGGGTGAGGCTGAATTTGGCAAATTAGCCTTCAAAACCGCTCAATCCTCGAAGGGTAAAAGCGAGTGTAGCTGTAGCAGCGAGAGGTTACCAACTCGCAGTGCATGCGGTCAGACCGAGGCTGTGGATAGAGAGGATGGCAGTCAAGCCATGATTGTGCGCAGTGGTAGCGAGGACGGGGATGACGGCCTGCTGACGAGGCGAGAGAAGATCAAGGGCGGGGATACCGTTGAGAAGAGTGATGCTGACATACCAAGGACCGAAAGCTCTTCGATGAAGAGGGCTAGATTCGTGGGTCTCCGAGGGGAAGAAGACGAAGAGTCCCCAATGAAACGCGACATGGTATCTCGGAAACGAACCAGCAAGATCAGAAAGGCCGCAGACGAGGGAGCTGTAAAGAATGCAGACAAGCAGACAAAACTACCGGAATCCGAGGAGCTCAGTCGAACAGACCGATCAAGTCCGATGAAGGCGCTCGAGCTTTTCTCCTCCGACACGATTTCCATGCTTGACGGCGTCAAAACAAAGGTCAACGAGGTGAATACGCTGCTCCCTACCTTTCGCTCGAGCTCCAAAGATTTCGACAATGCAACTAAGCTACTGACCGACATCCGGGCTTTCGACGACAGGAAGGAGCTTGAGCGGATCGAGCGGCAGGCTCGGGAGAAATGCGGAGGACCGACGTCTAGCGGACGGGGAGAGGAGACGTTCAGTGGACGACTTGACGCTTCGGCATCGAGAACTGAGTGGGAGCAGGGAGCAATCGACTCGGCTTTATGATTCGGGGTACAGCAGTCAGGGAAAGGACTGTGACACTTCCTCGGACGATGAGCCTGCGCGATAGTGGAGACTTCGCGATCGTTGAGACTTGAGAGACGCTGAGGTTTCTCTTGAGATCTTGTATGCTTTGCTGTTCTTCTTGTAGTCGACCCACATCTGCATCAGATATCTCTTGTAAGTGAGGACGGTGTTCAAGGCTGAGATCAGTCGGACAATTCACAAGTACTGCATACGAAGCATCCCGGCGACGGTTCGACGGATATATGAGAGTATACTGCCAAGATAAGTTTTTGATCGACATTTCCCACAGTGATATACCGCTGGCCTGGCTCCGAAACCGAAACCCATGGCTGGTGTGAGATGGTAGGCCGGCCGTACGCGGCTGGTGCCAAGAGGCGCAGCCGACCGATGCCTGGCAGTCTCGAGCGCTTCGCGGGACTCGCCGAGTGGGTGGACGGTCCGCCTTGAATCGGTTTTGTGTCAAGTATGCACATGTAGGGTGATTGCTATCCTTTACACAGGTACGCAGTGTCCCGCTGCCGTTCGGCTGCCGTCCTGGTTACACGGTCAGCGAATGCAATCTCCAGTCAAAGAGATATGCCTACACGGTCCCGTCTGATCCCCATCCCCTCCACCTCTCTTCGCATGCAGCTTGATGAAACCGACAAGCTGCCCCGTCTTGGCCTTCTCGACCGCCAAGTCTCGCTCTAGTCTGGTAACTTTGGCGTCCCGCTCCGCAATTTGGCGTTTGAGCGTATCTAGCTCTTCTCGACGGCGAGTGCGGTGCTTCTGCGCGGACTTGCGGTTGATGGAGCGGCGGTCTGGTGGGGTACGGACGATGAGCAGTGGCAGGATTGAGTGGAAGGGTTGAGTGGACGAGGAAGGGTTATGACGCGGAGATGTGATCGGCAGAAAGGTGGCAGCGAATGAAGGTGCGAGACGGAAGGAAAGGCAGAATGATCAGCGGTCAGCCTCACAGTAGACATCACTCACGTTCCAGCCTCTCCTTCCGCTTCTTCTCATCCTCACCCCTACCGTCAACTCCCCTCAACGTGCCCCCGCCCACTGTAGCCAGCTCAGACGGTCCCGGTGTAGGATATCCCGTCCCATTCTGCAACCCGGACCAATCCGGCTCAGACAGACCTTCCACCACCCCTCGGACCTCTTCGTACGCCGTCCACTGCATGACGGGTTCTCCCGCCTCGTTCAGGTTCGACATCGGATCGTCGGTATCGACATCCGTCGTGGTGAAGGAATAGTCGGACCCGGAGAAGGATAAGCGGTGAGAACAACAGCTCTCTGGTCGAGCGATGTGACTGTGGTTCGGAACGGTGGGTGGGTTGGTGTCGAGCTGGAGTTGGGCGAAGATATCGCTCGTGCTTGGCGTTGGTTGACTCGGATTTAGGAACATCGAAAAATCAAAAGTATCGTTTGGCAGAGGATACGCGTCGTTCGGCATCCTTGCGAACTCTCTCAACTACTTGACCAGAACTTCATCAGCTGGACGTCCTCCCACTGAAAAGGTGAACGCACATCTCCACACTCGCCTTGATTGCCTCCTAGAGCAGACTCGAGCTCTCTTCCGAGGCTATCTTGAGGCATAAGAGCCCGAGCATTAGACGACGAAGACACTTGATTATCATACTGAGCGTCGTTGTTTGACGAGGGGGACAGGCGGCGACAGTCGGGTACGATAGTTGCACCGGACGAGTTGAACCTGGAGTCCCGTCAGCCGGTGTACTCGAAGTGAGGAGGGAAGTACGGACGAGTCAGCTTGACCGAGCTTCTGACTGCGCGAGACCCGGGAAGCAAAGGTCGGCTCCATCATCTAGGAACCTCGTGCAAATCAATGCTTGAACCTCATGTCGCGGTTGATGGCAACAGGAAGCAGTTGACTAGACCATCGCGTGAAATTGGTTAGGCGTGCAGCGCATCTTTGCCCAAAGATCGGATTGCCCGCCTAAGCAATTCGTTGTGAGCCTAATTTCCGTGCCTGAGCCAGGGCGTAGGAACGCTGAGCGCTGACTGCCCTGGCGCGGATCATCATGAACAGGCACGAGACGGGAACCTACTGTCAAAACCCGAGCCGCGGCCAATATATCTCCTTCACGTCACCTGGAAAAGAAGGAAAACGAAAAAACCTCGTCATGTTGCGGACCGTTAGAATATCACATCATCTCGGCATCCACGCGTCGCTTGATACACTCGCACTGACTTGAGCTACTCGTACACAGACCTTCTCATCTCGTCTTCGTCGATTGAGAGGCGACGATCGGATCTTCAGTTCCAGCGAAGGATCCGCCTCGCCGCTTTCTCGCAGTCGGTCACTACTCTCTCCACTTCGAAACAGTCCTTCGCCAAGCGCCACGGATATCTCTGCAGATTCCAAGTAAACTCTGCCTTCAAGCCTGCCTCGACTGGATGTAATAGCACGACGAATCACCCATCGATTTCCGCTTTCCCATGACCGTCATGGGCAACCCCAGTCTCACCTTGCCCGAACCACACTCCACCCTCGCCTCGCCACGCTCCTCGACCTCTTCATCCAACCCGTCCGCCTGTCCACCTCTGACTCCCATGCTCGACCTCACCGCCGCTGTCGAGCAGATGGCGATCCCCGACACCGCCTCCGACGCATACGATGATATCACCCCGCCTAAGATCACTAGACCCCAATCGGCTTTCGCAAACTACTCGTTCTCCACCGCCACACAACCTGCTTCGAGGTCCATTCCGAACAATCCACCGCACTCACCGTTAATCTCCCCGTCGGAGCTGCCGAAAGCAGACTTTTCGTTTGGGACATGTCCGAAAACCCCATTCATGGGTACCCCGACTGCGGAGATGGGTCAATTCGAGTATCCAGAGCATGGACCGGAAATTCACGACCCGTACCCATCAACAAACGCCTCCACAGCTCATCCCTTACCTCTCGGCCAGGCTTATCGCCGATCATCCATAGTCTCGCGCTCCTCGATCGACCGAAGACCCTCACAGGATTACCCTTCCCCACCCGCTATCCGCCGTTCCACAACCACGTCCACCATCCACACCCTCCCCTCCGCCGGCCGACGACCTTCCATCCTTCACAGCTCCACCAATCCCCCTCTACTCCCCGTCTCGGCCTCCCCCTCGACCTCCCGACGTCCGAGTCTCATGTTCCCACCCAAAGCCCTTCCCATATCAATCCCACCTTCCCTCCTCGCTCGACGCGGTTCACTCCCAGCCGCCCAATTATTCGGACTACCAACCTCCGACCTCCCGTGGCTCGCCTCGGCACGTTCTTCTCTCGCAGCTCCCTCAGCAGCCGGGTTCACCACCTCCACGCCCGCATTATACCACCGGAGAGAGTCAATCCTCTCTGAATCAGGGGGTAGTTCCCATTCCTCCCGGACGATTTCCAACTACACATATACCGAGGAGAACACCCGACGATCGTCTCTTCGAAATCCAGATAGCCCATCCTACGCCCGACGCTCCTCACTCCCATTCACCGAGCCACCTCACCCACCTTCTCCAAGCGCCCGATTCGCAGAGCGGCGTACGCGACAATCCTCAACATTCTCGTCAAGCCTCAGCTCGTCCGAGGAGTCCAACGAGGAAGATGACGAGGTGGATCCTCGGCCTACGCCAAGCTCCTTCGGCTCGGGAGGAAGCGTGGGGGGACCAGGCTTTAGCGATCCATGGGCGAGTGCGGGTAAGGCTTTGACAGGAGAGGTGGAGAGGAGGGAATCAATGGGAGCTGGACCGGGATCTGGGACAGAACGGGCTGGGCGACCGGCGTTGGAGACGATCGCGAGCGATGATACGGAGAGGGGGCATCGGAGTGAGTAGATCTTGGGAATAGGGACCTCGTCGGATTCTGCATCACACGCAGGACGGGTATCTTTGGTATTGCATCATAAGGAGGCTAGTGTAGGTGGGATCATGTACATGCATAGCTTCTCACTAGGCAAGGCATGGTGTGCATGTGGCAAGGTGATACTTTGATCTACCGATAGATATTGCGAGCTCGATTCTTCTTGGCGGTGGCCTCGGAACTCTCTGACGAGCGGTCAGACTGACCAGTCTGTCAGGTTGAAGAGGTCCGCGTACCGGAATCATCATACACCGTGCCCCTCCAAAGTCGAGAAATCCCTCGGCAACGCTTCCCCTCCCAAATCCTGTCGAATTCGCCACTCTTGAAGCTGGTGACCCCACTCCTTGTTTACGAGCCGTACTCCTCTCCGCTGCTCACCGCCACCTCGACCCGCAAAGGCGACTGCAACGTCGAGCTCCTCCGCCTCACTTGCGCACCGATACGTAGCGAGATTGGCGCTGACGAGAGGAGGTTCTTCCGGACAAGTCGCCTGCGTCATTTGAGCCTTGATCAAATGACGCGGAGAGACTTACTGGAGTCGAGTGTACTCGGCCATCATGCTTTCGTATGTCGCGCTCTCCCAGCCGGACCCTTCGTTCGCGAGCAGTCTGTACGCAGCATGGTGAAGTCTTCGTGCTTCATCGGTTGCCCATGACGACGAAAACGGCGGCGTCGGGGGTTCGTGGTCTTCCGCATATGAGACGGGTGGTGTCGGTCCCTCGCGCGGGTAAGGGGGAAGAGACGCATGTAGAGTCAGGACTCGCTGGGCGAGGAGCGCCGCGCCAGAGCTGGCAGGATCGCTCGAGTCGGTATCGGCGTAGACTGGTAGCCCGAAGATTCGGGATGCGACAGTCGCAATCGACGAGCTGCTTATCAGCCTAGGTCCAGGAAATCGACTCACGAAGACGCGGCATGGCCCGTGCCGACGAGTATGATTCTGTTTGGAACGATCTCGGGCTTGAGCGACAGAAGAAGCTGTTTGAATCCCAAAGATTCCGACTCGATGACGCACCTGGAAGTACTATTGTCAGTAAAGCCAGGCAGAAGAATACGGGTGAGATACCGTGCATTCGCTCGAAGGTCCCGGAACTCATGGACCGGAAGACCACTCTCGAACCGTACGAGAGGATCGCGAACCCATGTTCCCTTTCCACTGCAACCGGGAAGATATGATTTTGTAATGCTGTTGACGGATGGGAAGAGACTCACGATGGGCATGAGAAGAGTTTATCGTCCGACTCGATACTTCCTCCTGGTGGGATGATTTGGACGAGCTGATCGAATTGTTTCCAGCTGCATTGCCTTGATCAGTAACTTCTCCCAAACGAAGGCATCAAAACTCTCACCTGGAAGTGCAATACCGATCCCGCATCGTCCTCCTCGCGACTGGCGCACGGCGATCCTCGGACACCGCGAGCATCCCATCCGCACCTGGGACTATGGTCCCGCCAGGTTGAGAGACGATATCGGCGGAGGTGCGACTCGACGGGACGGGTATGATGAGCGAGTCGACGTCCTCCGAAAGATGGAAGACGATATCCCCTAGCTTGAGTGATGCCGACATATACACGGCCAGCGGGTGTGGGTTGACTGATGTCAGCCGAGCGAAGGGTGGTAGGCCTTACATGGGATGACTTGGCATGATGGCATACCGAAACGGTGTTGCCAGTATCTGTTCAGGACGCCATTGCGGGTCTGATGATCGTCCGTGACTGCCTGCCCGTAAGGATCAGGACCGTGAATGAGAATGGTGCTGACGAGATCGACGAGATGATGGGGAGTGGGATGGTCGCGCGAGCCCGTATCTGGATACGGTGATCCTGATTGAAGCGAAGGGTCCGGGACGGTTTCGCCGATGGCTAGTACTTTGCTTAGCGGGTGTGCAGCAGAGAGGCGGGTGAAGATTTCCTCTGCGGATCAGGTTGGTACCTCGAAATCAACGCACCGAGCGCAACGACGAGCTTTGACGGCGTTTGCAGCTTCCGTGATCAGCTCTTTGGGGATATATGGAAGTGACAATGCTCACAGTGATATCCTGCATCTCGTACTCCACCTCGACCTCGTTGATCATCCTCAGATCGGCCTCCCAGCTCGTCCGTTTCAAGACTCCTTCTCCAAGCGCCAACGTCAAGATCTCATGACCGTCATCTGCCGCTCTGATCGTACCAGTACCGCTCATCTCGTTCGGCGAGGAACCAATAAGTCTAATTGAGGCTCACGCGACTGGATGAAGAGGAATAAGATGGTTTGAGGATCAGCATCGTATCGTCAGCAAAAGCAATGGACTAGGTGCGTGATCTGTTTCAGAGCATCGCGATGGCCGAACAATATGATGCGCACCGTCAATCATCAAGGCCGTGCGCGAACAAAGCGAGGCCGAGATATTCGGATTCGCGTGATGTCGTCCCACAGACCTCGCAGCGTCCTTTGACTCGATGATCCATGCTCAACCTCGTTGATCGCATCGTAATTTGTCTAGGGAAAGATCAGCTCCTCAGCATTTCGACCCATCTGAAATATCGCCTTCAACTCGATCGCACTCAGCGGTCGATCAGTATCGTTTCGGCCACGTTGCCGTCTGACCCAACCCATGCATGCGACGGACCGGCCAAACATCTCGTACATGAAGATTCGTCCAACAATATCGTAACAGGGCATGTCGCCGTTGCACCAAAGTCGTCACACGTCAGACCCCCTCCATTCTAACCCTCAATCTCCTCCTTACAGCTCCAGGCTATCCGTCGTCCTGAGGTTGTCTACCTGCTCCTCCTCGTCCTCCTCACTCACTCTCCGGCCAATGATCCCGCGAGCCCGTGAGAAGCCCCTCGATTCGCCAGCCGGACCTCGTGGGTTCCTCAAGGGCGCGCTGACCGGGTCCGAGCCTAACCCATCCGGGGAAGTCCCGTTGACATTGCCGTTGCGCGAGGAGTGGAGTCCTAGACCGGAAGGGAGAGGTGGAACGGGTGGGATGTCGCCGAAGGGTGAACTGAAGAAGGTATTGAATCCCCCTGAGCCGGTACCCGTGCGCCGACCTTGTACCGATCCCATCGAGACGTACTCCCGCCCATTGGCGCGGAGATTGCCGGAGGAGCGCTGTGGTGTGAGTGATCGAGCTGGGTCTCGAGCTACTACTGGACCGTTGAAGCCGCGAAGATCGGGCATGGACTTCTTGATCCTCAGGGATGGGGAGAGGTCCATTGGCGTAGTGGAATAGGGGGAGAGGTAGGTAGACGAGAGCGATGCTGATGCCGAGGAGATGAGAGTAGGTCGAGTAGGTGGGTCCCGCGTGACGACTGCGTATTTGGCCTCTCCCCCACCCTGGGTGATGCTGACCAGTCCGAGCTTCTGAGCGACGAGGTGGACGATCCGCCGTTCAGTCGGAGTAAGACTGCGCGAAAAGGCGAGCTCATCGCGCATCCGGTCCTCCTTGAACACCAGCACGCGAGAGTAGATGTCGAGAGCGGTGGGATCATTGAGGTCAAGGGAGACTGGGAGAGAGTCGGAGTTGGCGGAAGAAGCCGAATGCGGTGGACTGTGGTCTGAATCGCCGTTCCCGTTACGCGAAGGTACTTGAAGCGGTGGCGGGATAGATATCGAATCCTTTGCGTCGAATTGGACACTCCTCATCCGCTTGAGGGCCTTCTCGCGCTCAATCTTGTCCTTCTCCCCGGGTTGAAGCACCTTCTTATACTCCACCCTCAGCTTCCGGCCTTGCACGTCGTACCCGTTCAGCGCTGCGACGACGCTCGCCGCCTCTTCTGGCGCGCGGAAGTTGGCGAATGCTAGTCCGCGGAAAATGCCGTTATCGTGGTGATAGTTAAAGGCGTAAGGGACTGGCGCGCCGAGTGATTCGATGACGCCGAGTAGTGACTCTCGGCCGACGGCGAATGGGATATTCTTGATGACGATCGCAGTGGGGATGACATCGTCGTCCGGCATACGCCACGCCACGCTCTGTCTGGGTAGCAGCGACGCGAGTGATTGCGAACCAAGGGTAGGCATCCCGTTAGGCGTGTATCCTGCCAGGTGATTGAGGTTTGGCGCGGACCCGGCTGTGTTCATGCCAAACCCTATCGGGGGCGGGGAAGGTGTGACCGCCATCGATGCGTAAGCGTTCGGGTCGACGAACGCGTGAGGCTGAAATGGGTGGTATGGATGTGATGAGAAGGTAGTAGGACCGGAAGTGGTAGATGAGGAAGGGGATAATGCAGGTGGAGAATTGTCACGTCGATATGGTTCAAACTGGAGGATCGGAGACTCGCGTGAGGGTAGGTCGTACCAGTTCTGCAGCTATCAGCACCGTCTAAACTGTTTGGCATACATTCGGGATACCAGATCGTGAACCGCGCTTCGTGGGGCTGCCCCCACCCTGGGTATGTGGATGTGATCCTGCCGGCGGACCAAACACGCCGTTATATCGATAATCGTGAGATGGCGATGGTGCCTGGTATTGGGATATAGAGAGTTGATGAAGATTAGGGAGTGGAGGGGATCGGGGGTGTGGATACGGGTTCATCATGGAGAGGGAATCGTGACGTTTCGAAAACAGGGTAGGTGGAGGCTGGACGGGGCGGGCGACGGTATCCTGATTCAGCAAGATACGATCCCGAGATTCCTTTATGTGTATTTTCAAGAACAAGAGAATTGGTATGTCTAGTCCGTGTCGTCACTTGTGAGTGGTGACAAGACAAAGAAGAAGGAGATGAGACGGATATGAGATAGAGTTATTGCTCCGATTCACAACATCAGGGTTTTGTGTATTATTTTGATAGAGTTTGTCCGAGAACCACGTGGTTCACCGTCTTCGCTTGGCGCGTGGGCTAGAGCTGTGGGGTAAGATCCGTCTGTGTACACTACGCTTTGGCCACCAAGATCTTCGTAACAGGAATAGCACCAAGTCAAATCACACCATGGGACTCGCATCGAAGCTTGCAGCAGCTCAAGGAGGAGGAGGAGGAGGAGGAGGAGGAGGAGGGGCCGCACCTTATGGCGGAGCTCAACATTCCACCCCACAGTCTTACGGCCAACCTCCGCCTCCGCAGCAGTCATACGGACAGCCGCAACAGCAATCCTACGGCCAGCCGCAACAGCAATCCTATGGCCAACCTCCATCTCAAGGTGGCTATGCCGGTGTAGGAGCTGGGCAAGGTGCTCCATCCGTTCCGGGCGGAAGGTGAGCGCATTGGTGACGAAGCGGGTATGAGTACTGATCCGGGACGATATCAGGCCGCAATCCGGCCAGTATGCCCCGCCTCCTGGTCCTCCACCGCAGTCACAGCAGTATGGACAGCAAGGCCAATCAGGGCAGTACGGTCACCAACCCGGTCAGTACGGGCAACAGCAGTCCGGTCAATACGGCCAGCAACAGCCTGGTCAATATGGCCAGCAACAGCCTGGACAGTACGGTCAACAGCAACCCGGTCAACAAGGCCAACAGCAGAACGCCAATCTCGGCGGCGCCCTGCCTTCGCAGCAGTATGGGAACCAACCCCCGCAATACCGTGCACCGCAGGGTGCTCCTCCGCCTCAAGGTGGTGGAGGCCAAGCATCGAGCCCGCAGTATCTGCTGTCTGTGCTTCAGCAATGTGTGCAGGATGTGAGTACTTCTTGACTTCCAAAGGGCCGCGGCTGAGGAGTCCGGCGGGTTAGCAAAACATCCAAGCCTTCTACCCCCCTGGATCGCTGGATATTATCGCTACCAAGGTCGCCACGTCCGGCGCGCTCGACAAGATCGCGCAGGAGTGGAGGATGCCAAAGGAGCTCGCTGGTGACCTTGTGAGTGCCCAATCAACGGAAGAATCGAGGCGAGACTGATGCGGATGAATGTAGGTCAAGCTGTCATTGTTCGACGTGGTCCTTTATATCGACGACTCCGGGTCGATGGCGTTCGAGGAGGGCGGAGAACGGATCGATGATCTCAAGCTGTGCGTACGACCCGGTTCTTGCGGATGTGATGCTGATCCACCGCAGAATCATGTCCCGCGTTGCCTATGCTACCTCGCTGTTCGATCAAGACGGCATCCAAGTCCGCTTCATGAACAACCGGATCGAGGGGAACAACATTGCTTCGGAGCCCGCTGCACTTCAGCTCGTCCAGCAGGTTAAGTTTTCTGGTGAGTCCGATAACTTGACTGGAGCTTTGCATATCTGACCCATTCAACAGGCTTGACACCTCTCGCGACCTCGCTCTGGCAGAAGATCATCCAACCCCTTGTCCTTGGTCCAGCCAAGTCGAACGCGCTCCAGAAACCGGTGCTTGTGATCTGTGCGTGACGAGTCGTTCTGGTGGGTATTGCTGAGGATGTACAGGCATCACCGATGGGACACCCGCTGGGGAGAACAAGGATGAGATCTTCAATGTCATTTTACGGACCGACCAGGAGCTCAAGAGGACTCGGTACGGCGGGGATGCGATTTCGTACCGTCAGTATCGTCTCTCACCGTCCATGCACTCACCAAATCTCGCTTCTTTCCCCGCCATGACCTTGATGCACTACTGATCCCGCCTCAGAATTCGCTCAGGTCGGGAACGATATGAAGGCGACCAAGTTCCTCGAAGACCTCGACAATCACCCGCAGATCGGGGCGCTCATCGACTGTACGTCCAACTTCGAGACGGAACAGGCGGAGATGTCACGCAAGTCTGGGATTGATCTTACGCCCGAGATGTGGCTCGTACGTCCTTGATGCTAAGCTACTTGACGAAAGCGCTGACGGCTGTGGTGACGCTACAGGTCAAGCTGCTCATGTAAGCTTTTCTTTAACGAGGAGTCATGAGAGAATGCCGCTGACGAGCGTTTCAGGGGTCCGATTGATTCGTGCGTTTTTTGGATCCTACACTTCAGATGTGCTGCTGACATTGATGATTGGCATGCAGATCGTATGATACGAAAGGTAGCTCCGTAGATGTGGGTTTTGGAGACGATGCTGACGATTGATTCAGATGAATGAGGAGTGGTCGCGAAGCACGGTTCGAGAGGGAGGAGTAGAGGAACATCTGCGGAGAGAGTCCAAAAGCGGTGAGAAGAAGGTTTGCGTATCTGGAATGTATGCGATGTATGTGATCAGGAAGGCAGGCGTCTCCGATCTTCGAAACCGTGTGTGACCAGAAGGACCTCAGCCGATCCGATGAGGTGATTCGCTGCGCAGTGCTGTCTGAAAGACACGAACAGATTATGTTTATACAACGCTGTGAACAGTCAGAGGTAACCCGCTGCATCTCTCACGACCCCCTGCATGTTTCGATCTTCATTCGGAAAGGAGCGGGGGCTGCTGCCATGCTATGACTGGAGGAAGACGCATCG
>JAABUL010003117.1_pt1 | contig 25384 bp, 8 predicted proteins | sample 5559151 | NCBI WGS metagenome assembly JAABUL01 (sample SAMN10711876, study PRJNA513368) | rock metagenome | isolation source: Antarctica rocks | place: Antarctica: Victoria Land, Pudding Butte sud | reverse complement strand
AGTGGTGACATATCGTTTTCCGGCTTGCTAGCGCAGAACCTACTCGCATTAGTGACCTTTTCTGATTCGCAAACGGCTGTGGGACGTAAGGAGGCTTTCTTTTGCCCGGCCATATTGTCGTAATTTGCGCACCTCTCTCGATTCGGCTAGCTGATCGTTGGGAACATCCCTCCCACCCTGCCGGGCCGTAAGGTAGCATCCACCGTAGGGACATGATCGCTCTGCTCGTTGGGGGGCCGGATCGTAGGGGAACATTCACCGTAGGGCCATGGTGCCCCTACTCGCTTTTCGGCCGTAGGGGAGGCCGGATCGTAGGGGAACATTCACCGTAGGGCCATAATAGTCCTACTCCGCTTTTTTTTTTTGCCGGATTGTAGGGGAACGTTCACGGTAGGGCCATGATAGCCCTACTCCCTTTTTTTGCCGTAGGGGAACGTTCACGGTAGGGCCATGGTGGACCCTACTCTCGGCTGCCTCGTAGGGGGAGTTGGGCCGTAGGGGAACATCCGCCGTAAAGCCATTGGTGGCCTTACCAGCGGCTGGATTGTAGGGAACTGTTTACCGTAGAGCCTTGTCTAGTCCGCCCTGCTCATAAAGGAAACCATCTAGATCGTACGACCCTTCTCATCGTGATGGAACACATTACCTGCCTAGCCCGTAGGAACATCGTCCCCGCACCAATATGCCCCTAGACTTAGGGTGCTGTGCCTCCTTGCACTTGGGTGCATAGGTAGGGATTGTCACTTTTTGTGGCAAGGATCAGGATGCTATCATTACGCGTTTGTTATTGTTTTGGTTTAGTGATCTTCGTCGCACACCACTGCGTTCACTTCGTTATCACATTGGCGACAACAAGACGCCATACACAATATAAGGGGACAACGATTGACTAAGATTTGAACTATCAAAGTCTAAATCTACTTCGTTAACTATTATTTCGCGTTGTCAATCACGATTTTAACATTATCAAAATCCTTCTTTTGTGAGATCTTGATAGTCACTTGTGAATCATTTTTGTTTACGACGTACTTGACAAGATCGCGAAGTTCATTAAGAAAAGACGCTACTCGTCTATTGTGATTCTTTAGATTTTTCAAGCTTCTAGGAATTAACGTCAACTTGTATTAAATAGAAGCAATCGTAGCACATACTTTGCAAGATTAATAATCTTACGTTGTGTTAACGTTCGCGAAGCTTGCATATAATTTAAACTTATTGTTTTCTTAGCGTCGTAACTCGCTATGCGAGATCGAGGTACTTTTGTCGCGTGATCATTTGCTCATATTCGTAGAAGAAGTCGTTTATGAGTCAATTAGTACTTATAGCATTTTGTTGTAATTCGACATCGTAGCTTGAATTTATTATTATAGGGATCGTATTATATTTAAAGTTGTTGTTGCTTATTATGTTGAAGAAGTTTTGATCATTAGTGGACTTCATTCTTGAGTGCTAGGAAACAATAAGAAGTAGATGAAAGACACGTTAGATGAAAGGCACGTTAGATGAAAGACACGTTAGATAGAAGATACGTCGATTTATGAGATGATAAGAGCCAACAAAAGACTAAAAATAAAGACTAGAAGTATGAAGACCAAGAGATGAAGATTTAATAAAAGTCACATGTCGATCTTCACGTTCGTGGAGTGAAGCTAAAAAACGACTAGTACCTTTGTACGAGTTTTGATTTCGTGTTTACCCTTCGCTTTTAGCGTACTTAAGGGCATTGCGAATAGTTTAAAGCGTTCGACTCACACACTACTTTTAGCATCAAGTTTTTCTTTCAATTTTAGCGATTAACTCTTGAAACGATGAGTGTCACAAAAGATGAAAAATAGATATTGTCTTAATTTAATTTGCTAAAGACAACGTACTTTGTTATCTATAACGAAAAGATAAAATCTAATTAAGATTAAGTCGAGAAACGATACAATCTCGCCACGTTGCATTATAGCTTTTCTAAAAGAATTAATATAGACTTGCGAAAGCAATGAAGTCGCCTACAAGTCAATGATTTGCAATACAATCTCAATCAAGTTGCAAATTACATTTCGCTCGTTCGATAACTTATAAACGACTAGACGCTAAGTTCTTTAATCACAAATCTTTTAATCCAAGATTTGACGAAGAGACATTCAAAAGTCGATATCGAGAAATCGCTCAAAACTACTAACAACTACGAGCACACTTATAACGTAAATTGTAGACTAATCTATGTTTTTGACGTTTCGAAATTAATTGACGTATAATAGTCTTCGCTCTTTTTAACTTTGTCTCATGCGTCTCTTAAGCAAAGACACGAGCCACAATAGAGTTCTAATTAAGGATTCTCTCAAGAGAATGTCTAGAAGCAAAAAACGACTTGGTCATCACAATTGTTGCAAGGTTTCTACGAATAACTTTAAGCGCCAAATTATTTTATGTTAGTATGAGCGAATTGAATGACTCACAAGTATAGATCTTCATTAATTGTACACAATACTTAGCTATATTTAGTAGTAGTTGTTGCGAATATTCTTCGTCTATAAGATAGCTACTTCTCGTGGGCTTTATAATGTCAATCGCAATTCTTGCAAAAAAATTTACCACTAATTCGATTCGAATATTGATACGTTTTCTTTCTTAGTCGATCGAATTGTCGAAGCTCTTTCATTGCATCTTCACATTAAATCTATCGATCAACTAGATATGTCTAAATTGAAGAACGTGTCGCAAGTATGTTTATAACTCTTAACAAGCAAAAATCGATCACTAATTAAAACAAACAATTGTCGAGAAATAATAGTCTTCTTTAGAAATTCTTTAAGAAATGTGCACGTTAAGAAGAAGAACTTTTTTAACGAAATTAAATGCTTATTCTTTAAATTAACAAGCAAAATGCGAACTTGCATTAAACGAATTTTTAACTATAACAAACATAAGTGAATCTAAACGTAACGATTTGTTGATGTCAAAAATTCGAGACTCTTTATCTAAAATCTTAAAAATTCTACGTTAGATTAGAAAATAAGCTTCAAAAGAAAAAGCAAAATCATAAAAATACTTATGACGCTCTAGAAACGAAGATAAAAAAGCTAGCGAAAACGAAGAAGAATCTTAAATGTTATTGATCAACGCTTAAAGATCTTTTGAAGTTCTTAAATATAATACAAGTGATATTTAGCGAAGACAAGGCGATTGTTATGACAACATTGCTATTAAAAGACAACGATATCAAGAGTTTGTTAATAAATATTAAGAACAAAAAAGACTATATATAGATTTTAAAAGATAAATATCGACAATATAAACACTTTGTGAAGCAAGAAAACTACTTGCATTTTAATGATATTTTGAAGGTTTTAGATTAGCTTGCTATTAAGCTTAACGATAAGAAACGTATCGATATCGATAAATTTAATTAATCGAATCAAAAGATAATTAAAATCAAATAAGAGTCGTTTTTCAAAAAAAGAGTACGCTTCGATCGAAAGTCAATTAGAAAAAATGATCACTAAGTTTTCTTGACGTTTTATGCGACGTATTTGCATTTATTAGCTATTTTATAAAGTAATTTGTTGAGTTATTGCTTTATATTGATGCTTTAGTTTGTTTACAATGTTAAAAGAAATTTTGAAGATAATTTGCTTTTTAGTTTTATAAGCTTGTTGTACAATTGTTTTGTCATTAATGAATTTGAGCTCAATTATATCATTGTAATTTATGTAGATATGTTTCACGTTCTATTTGCGAACATCTAGAATCTTCGCTATTTATAGAATCTTTTTTACATTTAATTTTTTAATTCGAAACAAAATTTAATCGTAGAACGATATAAAGAATATAATGATCAAAACATCGTTTAACGAAGACTTTAAATATAGTTGAGCTAATTGTTACGCAAATTAAGAGTAAACGATCTTAGTTAAACGTTTAATCGTATGCGTAAATCTTGATTAAATAGAGATTAAAAACAACGAGATCGTTAATTTCGTCGCTAAAGAAGAAGCAAATTTCGATTGCGACTTGTGTTTAAGCGAATAAGATATCAAGTCTAGATCTCGTATTAAAGATGACGATAAACGTACAAATAAATAAGACAATAAGTTAGTTCTTTGTGACAACAATGATTGCAAAGCTAATATTTAAAATATAAAAGTCGACGAGACTATTATTGACGTACATTCGAAAAAAGTTTAAAAGATATTTCGTTTTATCACAAATGTTGTTAAGTATTTTGCGAAACACTCATTGAGAAACTTATACTTACGATAAATATATTGCAAAAAAAAACAATTAGCATCGTTTTTGAAAGATTGCTAAAAAAATCTTTTATAACGATTTATAATGTTAACAATATACGTATTAATGTTTAAGATTAACAATAAGATTGTAATTTTGCACAAACGACGCTAAATGTTCGCAAGAATTGCTTCGAGACGTTTAGTCTTCTTATCAAAACTTTGTTAATCTAATTGATAAAACTAAGATGGTCGAACATTGCGAAGAAATTCTCTAATAATAATATCGTTAACGTCAAAATACATATTACGTATGTTTTTATAGTCGCAAGTCGATGCAAGTCTAGAAAACTCAAATTATCATTTATACTACAACTCGTTTCTAATCTCTTGCGTTTTCTTGATTTTTTTGCAAGATATTTAACTAATTATGGCTAGAAAGTGACGTCAAATAAATAGTTAAAATTGTCAATATAAGTATTATTGCGTTTGAAGATCGCTATAGCTTTTGCGAGACGCTTAACTATGTTCGATAAACTATTCGTTTTAATTAAGACATTCGTTGTGTTAATGTATAAAAGCTTCACAAATAAAGTCTTTAAAATTGATCAATAATATACTTTTCATAATTTTGACACAAGGTTCAAGATATTTCGTGTTCTTCAAAAAGATATATAGAAAAGAAATGATATATTTGATGAATTTCAAACGCACTAATATCGAGAGACGTTAATTTTTAAACACATCGAAAGAGAAGACTTTTTGCTATAACATTAGCTTTTTAATGTAATAAAAATCGACAAAAAAGTAATGTATATTCTTGCTTTGAAGAACGATAATTATATAAGAATCTAAACACGTAAAACTCGTAATACATTCGTCAAAAATATAACATTAGATTTCTTATATACGCACAAGATATTGTGTCATTTTCTTTAAATAACAAAGAGTTAAAACTCTATAAAACGTTTCTATTTTAAGCGTCAATTAAAGATTAAGAAAGGGCAAAAAATTGTCGAATGCGTTTTAAAATTCTTTTATTTGCTCATTCTTAATCGCAAGACGTTGTATCTATAAGACGTCTTTTCTTTTACTCTTAAAAAGTTTAGCTAATTACGATTGCTTGCGAATAGTGTTTTTGACCAAGTTGCATTAACGTGCATAATGAAATATATCTTTATCGAAGAAGTTAAAGATATTAAAGTAAGCTTTTTTTATGGCGCACTTTGTTTGTTTATTAAGGATTAGAAGCTAGTTAGAGCTTAGTAACAACTAGATAAGAAATAAACTTAAGTTCTTCTAAATATAGATTTGTCATTCATTATCTATTGTTAAAATGTAGAAATCTTTGATTTGCTTTTAGTCAATGAGCATCTTGTAAATACGTGACACTTGTACGAAGAGATAGAAATTAAGACTCTTAAGCAAAGCGCAAAGCGTCAAAAAAGATCTAATCTATACGTAAAGCATTATTAAGATCTTGTTTACGCATTACAATTAAAACGTGATGCTCTAAAGCAAGTTGTAAGCAATCTTTAAGTTTAAAGATCTAAATCAATCGAGATAAATTTTTAAAATTAAATTGTCAAAAATTAGTAAACGAATTTTTCGAAAAAAATTGTTTGATTTAAAGCTTTATGATGTCGCGAAAAGCTTGATTCTTCGTTAGCTCAAAACTTTTTTCACGAGAGCGTTAATCGTTTATGTCTACTTTGTTAATTATTACTTTTTGTGAACTATTAAGTGACAAGATATAAATAAGAGTCTTTCTACAACTTTTAAAAAGAGACGTTAAGTCGTTTTTGAAAGAAATCTTATCGCAAAGAATTCGAAACGAGCTAGCAATCTTTAATTGACTTCGCACGTTAAATCTTATGCTATTATAATGTTTAAAAACAACACTTTATTCTTTTGAAATCTTTATATAATGATTTCTTGCAATCATTCGTCTTAATTGTACGTATCTAATGTTTGAGAGTTTGCAATTCACGACGAAGATTATTTTACTTAATTTCTTAATAATCTTAATAATGTAAGAATCTAATAGTCTTTGTTGCTTTTCTTCGTTAATTAACAAGCAAAAACTATAGCTCTTTATAAATTGTTTTTATACAATACTTTTAAGAAGAAACGCAACAACGACGACGTTAATCTTCGTTTAGACAACACAACAATTGCGTCGAACTATTTTATCTTTATAATTAACAATAACTTAAGATTGCTAGTCTTATTTATTTTGTCGAATTGATTTTATTACGAGTCTAAATTATATCGTCTTCAATAGAAATGCTCATCTTTATACAACATTTTAGACTTCTTATATGTTCAAGTTCTTTTTTTGTTTACGAATATTATTTGCGTTTTCGTAGATAACTTTAGTTATCTAAAGAATGTTATAGATCTTCTTAAAGCGTAGGTTGTCGTTAGCAACGCCTCGCATTTACTCTATCTAATACGCTCAAAAATTGTAATAGTCGCTATTAACGACGAAATTAGTGTTATTTTTAATGTTTTTTAAGCTTAGAATTTCAAATTTGAACTTAATCAACAAAATCTAATTAATTTATTTTTCTTCATTATTGTTCTCTATCTTACAAAGGCGTTAATCTCTTCATTAGTTCGTTATCGACGATTAAAAGAAGTTCTTTTAAGATACGCAAATAAGATGCGACAATTGCGTTAACAACTTCGATTACTCTATTTTATTATACATTTAAATCGTTTTTTTTAAGAGATCGTCAAACATGTTGCTTTAAGTTCGAAAAAAATCTTTAACTTCATCTTAACTAGTCGTCTATTTAATTTTATTAATGATAAATACATTTAATATCTTTTTATCTTCGTACATTTAGCTAACGAACACAAATTCAATTTTGAGAAACAAACATCTCTTATGATCTTAAAAATATTTATAGACGTCTATTCTTCTAGCATGCACGATGAGCTAAGTTTCTCGTAATCTAATAATTTCGCTAACCTAGACTTAGATTTCGATCCTATAACAATATATAAATTTCTTTACTAGTCTTCACTTTTTTAAGCACTTAATAGTTTTCTCGTTAAGATCTTAGCAATTTAGCAATGTAAAAATGTATAAAAGCAATTTTATCTTTTGAATTTTACGCTTCTTTTTCAATAGATCGACGCAACATAAGTGCATCAAGAGAATTTAAGAAAATTTATTAAATGAAAGTTTTTTAAAAGTAATCTCACATGTTTACAATGTATGCGTCGCAAATTAAAGTATACTTTATCTTGTGCGCATACTATATGCGACACGTATCTTCGCATATTTAGAAAATCTACGTTTATCAAAGACTATTAATTCTTTATTTGCAATTATATTCTTTGTAAATTAAAAAAAGTTATTCCAAAATACAAGTTGTTAACAACTAAAATACTTATTTTTTTAATTAATAAAAATAAAATTCGTGAAATTGTTTCGCTAGTCTTCTTGAATCTTTTGCAAAAAATTGTTAACTTACAATTATGTTTTTAAGATCTATTTGATTTTGCGTTCGAAATTAGCTTAAATAAGACAATGCACAAGTTTTCGTAACAAAGCTCTAACATATTAGTCTAAAAAATCTTATTGTTCTTAGTTTATTTAATAGTAGATAAAACATTTCGTAATGCAAGAATGTATTTAAGACTCTAAATCAACAATTCTTTGATCAAGATTATCAAAACGAGTTAAATATTTTGCGATATTTTCGTCATTTGCTTAAGTGATAATTTTCGAATAACTACTATAATGTACGCAATCTTAAGACTTTACTCAAAGAAAGCTTTGACGCTAATTAACGAATGTTCAACTATTGTTTATATATAATTGATGTTAAGTTTGCGATAATTGCTACTACTATTTTAAATGCGTTTCCCTATCTTTTTTTAAATTACAATGGCATTGACAAGAGACAAAAGAATTGTAATAAGATCACTACATTCTTATTCCTAAGAACAAATAACTAAATATCGATAAATTACAAGCATGTTCGATCTTGAAGAATTAAAGATAAGCTCTTCGTGTAAGAGACGTAAGTAATTCATTGTCGTTTGTGCTTTATGCGACTAATTAAGCTAGTGAACGAGTAATTTCCGCAACGTCTATGTAAGTGTGCAACCATTATTTCAATTAGCGTTTTGCTAAAATTTTCTAGACTTTTCAAACTAGCGCAATTGTCTACTTTAGAAACATTTTAAGATAGAGATCTAAAGCATAACAATTTAGTCAATCTAGCATTGTGGGAAAGTAACTATATATAATCAATAATTAATATCGACATGATTCTATCTTTAGACATCGATATTAACAAAGCTTTCGTATTCTCTAACGCTTCGAATTTTCGTTATATTATTTTCGACGAATTTATTTCACAACTTTATCGATCTTTTATTTTCTCTTTAAATGATTAAAGTACTTGACAAAATTTGCAAAATCGTTTAGATTCTTAATTACGAAAGAACTACTTTCGACTAAACGTTACATTAACAAACAAGCAATTTACAATCAATAACGTGAATCGTATGCAAAAGCTACAAAACTATATAAAAGAGCAATTAAATCTTTTTTAGAACTATACGAAGATAGTATACGCAATGCTCTTGTCGTTTTTGTTTTTTAAGTCAAGTTAAATGTTAATCTTTACTAATGACGTTTATTGATATTCTAGATTTATATAGTTTTGATTAAATAATCGAATTATGCTTAAAGCGTTAAGCAAATTGCAACAATCGCACTAGATTATCGTAACAAACAAGAAGATTCTAAAATATCTTAATTCAAAACAAAATGTGTGCGAACGCTACAAATGCTACAAGATGTACGTAGAAATCGTTGTTCATTATTTAATTAATTTAACAACTATTTATCTTTAAAGCATTATCAAAGAGAGAAGAAAGATTAGCGAGTTTTCACAAATAATGCAATGATTTGTTGCGCAACAACAATTGAACGCTAACTTTAATACGTTTTATTACAATGTTAAGATTTACTTACAATGTAGAGCTTGCGAGCCAAATGCTAGACATAATAGCCAAAAACGTAAATTAAGCTGCGACGAGAATAGCTTGATCTCTGCGAAAAAGACTCGCCATTCGTAATGGGGCGACGTAATGCAAGGACGATTATTATATCTTATTTAATTTAAATCGAGATGCATGAAATTAAGATTTGACTCTTCGTTCTCACTTTCAACTTGTGGCTAAAAATAAGTCCTACTAGCTCGAGTCTCGACAATAAGGGATCAAAAAAAGCGTCAAAATTAAAATACGTCAATTTTGATGTGCCATCTTTGTATAGGCTTTGACGCCAACTCTAACTAGAGACGCGTAGTAGCACTCAATAGAAAAGTCGCACTATTCTTATCAATCTTTTTGCACATTGATCTCTATTTACTCTCTATCTTCCGCATCTTTTTAGTGTGCATATTAGTTCTTAGTCTTTGCAAATGTCTTTTGCGACTTCGAGACAAAACAACGAGATGTTTCGCAAGCGCAAAGATACATTGTTACGAAAAATTCATAAATTCATCAACTTTATTAGAGCTAATGCGATAATGTTTCTTCGCTATGATTCTTAAGTGATTGCGTATAACAACAATCGCGATGATAATTAATCTACATTAAAGATAACACTTGATTCATTTAATATTGTGAGATAATCTTATACTTACAACATTTCAAGAGACTAAAAGAGCTAAAGTATTGCTCGATTATTCTAATTTTAATTATTAAGTTTATAGGCGTATAATCGATATTAATCTTAATTAAAGCATGTTCGTCTTCAACGACAAATCATACTAATTAAACGAATCAAAGATCATTGTCGCAAGCGATCTATTTCAAATTAACGCTATGTCGAACAATGTAGCTTCTCGCTTGATCTTAAATGTTCAATTCGACACAACTATAACTTCACGTCAAATGATTACGAATCAAGATATCGCTTTTTTAAACAATTAATTACGCTCTAACAAAGACGATGCGATTAATGACAATAATTAGCAATCGACAAATCTCGAAAACACATGCCAAAGTACGAAAAATTTATCGTCATCAAGTCGTAAGCATTCGTATTTCGCGTCTCAAGATTTAAGACTCTTATATTAAGACATGAGCGAGCTAGTCGAGATTAGCAACGCACTATATTGCTCTAGCTAAAGTTAATTAAAATTGATAGAAGCTTCCAAGATCAAAGTCTTTGCACAACGATCATTGTTCTATCGATTAACAATTATGTATTAACGAAGATTCGACAATTGAACTCGATGCTCTTGTGACTAAGGTCTCGTCACAATTAAAGGCCCAAGCGAACGAGCCAAGTTAAACTATCCTTCACGACTCATTTGTACAATTAAGTCTAAGTATGATCGATGCCATTCTCGATTGCGTCTTAAGGCAAGCATCTTAACTTAATAAAGAGATAGAGTTAGAGCAAATTATTGGCATTCTTAAACTCATAGCAATGAAGAGACTCTAAAGAGGCAAAATTTGAGAGTTTAAGACTTCAATCAAGACGAGACAACAAACGTTCACTCGAATGACGATCGCATTGTGAAAGATTCGCAAATTAATACATATCGTCAAATACAAACTTAAACAAAGCGTAGATTAGATTTCTATAAACAACGAAGAATTAAAAGACAACAATGAGAGATAAGAGATGCTTAAGATTACATTAATTCTTATTCGATCTTTCTACGCGTCTTATTTTATGATGTATGCGTTCGATGTTATGTTTAACTAAAAATTGTTCAATTTATCTATGCTAAGATCTAAGTCATTAGAACGTGAGATTTAAGAGACATGCTAATAAACTTTGATAATAGAAATAAATGCTAAGACATGTCAAAACCCTTTTTGATCTCAATTTATATATGAACTTACATGTTCGAGATTTTGCAAACTAGATGTTTTGATAGCACACAAAAAACTTTTGATGCCAATAGCGTTTTACCAATTTTCAAGATAGCGCAAACTCGAAGTCTTGAGATTTGTGAAACTCGTTTTCGACTTTATCATTTCGATCATTATTAATTTTATATCTTTGACATTCTTACGCTTTTGTCGTTCATTCATTAAGCGACCTCTAAGCATACTTTCGTCAACATTGACTACAATAATTAGTTAAAGATTGTAGTTTTCTTGTCATTCTAAACTTATTTATCTTGACTTAATTCATTCGATTTACTAGCACTTGTTTATAGTTAATGATTTTATAAACGATGTAAAGAATGTTATGTACAAAAAGCAATTTATGTATTATTTAAGATCATTAGATCTCGAAGTTAATGAGAGATCAACGTATCTCTTTGTAGATCGTCGCTATCTTATGTGAGGCGAGCTAGCCTTTTAATGTGATCAATATATGTCGTAGTACGACGTTCATGTACTCATAAACTATGCATATGTCGACTACGATAATATATGCTTCAATAATGAAGATTATGCAATCACTTTTAATTTTGGAGCGAACGCTTTAAACGTAGAAACTTGAGTTTCGTTTATATTTCTTAATTACGAAGAGTTTTAATTTGCTATTAAAAGTTATGATAGCAAACTCTATTTAATCTAGAGTCATAAATTCGTGATAAAGAATTTGCGACTTAACGTTGTGAATTATCTTAACTTTTTTAAAGCTTAACTTCGATAACTTAGTCAAAACGAAAAAAAGTCTATTCGTGTTAATAAGTATGTTGCGTATAGAAGAGTTATTTGCTAGAACGTGACGTTTGAGTTTGCGAGATAATAGCGACAAGTTTTTGTGTTTAATTGCTAACTTAAGCTTAATTAATTTAGAATCATTAAAACAAATGTCTTCGATTTAAGTTTTTTGTCGTTGTACGTTGACATCACTTATGATTACTTAAACGCATTACGAAACTCGATTAAACGAGCACTTATAGCTTGATTAGCTTGTAGATCTTATAATTTTCAATTAAAGTTAAAATCGTTTTTAAAGAAGTCAATTTTAACGAGTTAATCTTCATCGAAACGACCAAAAAGTCAAATGCTTATTTGCGATACATAAGAGTTCTCTCAAATGAAGCGTTGCTATTTTAAAAGAAAATGTCTCACTTATCATTATTCACTAGTGTTCGACGTTAGAGTACGATGAAATTTGATACAATTTCTATTATTCTAAGTTCACATCAATATGAAGAGCGAGTCGCATTAAAACGAGACTTAAAAGTTAAAATAAAGCATCGCGTTAAGCTTGAAGCAAGAAATGCATTAATTTGATCTCGCCTTATCTCTTTTGAAGACAATATAAGATTGTCAAAGCTTAAATATTAAAGATCAAAGTATTAAAAGTTATTGTTAGATCAATTAATGAAAGTTACGTCATTAAATCATGCTATCGCAAGACATCACGATATTACTTCGAATCTAAACTATCTTTCACATTATTTACGAATTAATAAAGAGCAAGTTTTGATCATCTTAATGCAACGAATTTATGAGCTTATCTAAGAAAACGATTATCTACGCGAAGAGCTTGCAATGTACAAAGACATACGTACGACGCTTTAAGAGCTACAAAAGAGAACAAAGCAAACACATTAAATATTAAATAATGCACTTTAAGATGTATCTCGAAGACTCGTTCGATCTAAACGACGTCTTTTGAATTACTAGAATGTTAACATTGACAATGCCAATAAGAAAGTCATTATTTTCTAAGAAGACTAAGCGCTCAAAGCATTATACAAATATTATAATGATACAAGATAGAGCTAGTTCATGTAAAAGTGTATTTGATCACTAAAGTACTTCTTATTGATGCCTAAACATGCTTCAAGGTTTTCGTTGAACCTAAGGTTAAAACTCGAGCTTCATAAATTTTACGCTATCTTAAACACTCTTCTTGACTAGTGATTTAATCTTATTTCGCATTTCGTCGTCGACAAAGATTATATTGTCGATTATGAGCCATATTTTGATGAGATTGTAGTGCTTACTAGTTACGAGCAATTTTTCTTTGCCTTTTAACGCATTGCTCGTCGTCACACTTCCATTGTTAAAATAATCGATATCACTTATTTGTGATCTCAAAAGGTAGTTGAGACTCATCGACCCTTTGTAGTACTTGACTCGATTCCCTGCACCATCACTCGTTCCGCCTTGGGACTTGTCTTCGTCTTTGAAATAGATGGAGATCCGAAGAATACGAGGCTATCGCTGACAAATATCCACAGTTAGCACACATCGCCGTCCAGATCCCCGCGATCCCCCCGACTCCTGGTACGCAGAGGTGCCTTTAGATCGAAATGCAGCCCTCTTTATATGGTGGGGGCTTGCCACTACTACAAGGGACCTCTATTCGACGGCCTTTAGAAGCTATATGCGGCACTGCCGCCTTTATCTTGATTGCAGTGCTCTGCCTGCCACTATCCAAAGTCTTGCCAGTTGGGCTGCTCGTCTGGGTCTCGACCGCATTAAGACAAAGACTATTAAAGGATATATTTGCGGCCTCCGCTCTGCCCATATCGATAGGGGCTATTTCGATTACACGGCCTTTAGTAGCCCGCTTCTTCTTCGCGTTATACGCGGTATTAAACGTCGTCAAGGCGACGGTGTTCTTCGTGAACGCAAAGCCATTACACGGGACGTCTTACTAGATGTCCTGTCTACCTTTGACGTCACCACACGGTCAGGCGCTACTTTTCACGCTGCCTTCTGCCTTGCCTTTGCAGGCTTCCTGCGAGCAGGTGAATTTACATGGGACACGCACGATTTAAGCGATGCGAACTTTGCCAATTGGTTTATTACCAGATCCTCTATTAAACTCCTTGCGAATAGACTCGAACTCGATATTCCTGCCTCCAAAACAGATCCCTTCCGCAAAGGCGTTACTCTTAGGATCGCCGCTGCCGGCGATGCCGGTTGTGCGATTGCCTCTTTGAAAAGGATGCTTCTTATAGCACCTGGTCGCCCTACCGACCCTTTATTTAATACCGGCGAAGGTGCCTTTAATAGGAAAAGGATCACCGACGTCCTCCGTCAGAAGCTTCGCTCTTTAGGCCACGGTGATCACTATGCCAGCCATTCCTTTCGCCGCGGTGCAGCCACTGAGGCACGCAACTCTGGTGTGCCAGAAGCTATGATCATGCTTTTAGGTCGTTGGAAGTCTGATGCCTACCTCCGCTACATCGAAATCAACCCCGATTTGGTTCTGCAGGCTTCGCGTCGTCACCAGGGCCGCTAGTCCTCACCGCCCTTGCTCTGGCGACGTTGTCTTGGGGCTTGGAGGGAGTTAGCCGGCTTCGGAGCAGTCCTGGTGACCCTGCCGGTGGCTTTGCCCCACCGGCGGCCTCTTCCGCACGCATTTAGACGGCGGTGAGGTGCTTTTCGAGGTGGCCGGTGCCCAAACACCTGTATATAGAAAATAGGCATCTTTGCCGCATCTTTCCTGGCTCTTTGCCAGATCTTTTCTGCCCTTTTCGAGTCCCGAAAGCAGTAGCTTGGCCTAGTCTGACTTTCAAGACCAGTCAACAATGCCCTCATCACAACCCTAGCAGCACTTATAAGCGCCAGAATTTCATATTTTACACGACTATTGATCGATAGGGGAAATTTTCGCTTCCGGGAATTTTTAAAATGTTTGAATTATCTCGATGCATGTAGTCTAATTGTTATCTCAAACTTGAAAGACGTAAAGAGGCGCTAACCTTACTAGTTGAACTCAAGATCTCTATTGTAAAAGGCAAGAATTATGCGAGTGCTTTGCGCATAGTTCGTGCTACTTATCAAGAAAAAACATGCCTCATCAAAAAGACATCTCTTTAAAAAAAGATGCTATTAATGAATCTATCAATCTTTAAAAAAGCAATTGATCTTTTTACAAAGCTAAAAGAGCTTACACGCGAGTAGCTAAAATCGAGCAAAGCCATTTTAGAGAGAATGGGCGAAAGGCCAATTAGTTGAGGGACTAATTGAAAGAAAGACCAATTCTAAAGATCGATTAGAGTGAAACGCCATTATGGTTGATGATCGTCCGTGTGGAATGGCCACTTCTGTACGATTTACAAGCTGGTTGAAACTTTGCTAAGTTCACTTATACATTGCGTTAAGAAGTCTATCGATATACATCTTAACAATTATAGATCGTTCCTTATTCGAAAGGCCATTTTGCCTAAGACTACTCTTCGTTTAGCTAAACATTATCTTTAAAAGATTATTTTGCGAAATTGATGACGAAGTTGCGATCAAGGATTACAACGATGTGTCTTATAATCTTGCTTAGACCTAGATTTCGAATGAAACTAGAATTAGATAGCTCTCGACTAGAAGTTGTTAGTCTTGCTCTTCCTCGACGTCGAAAATCGGTAAGCAATTGGTTTCGAAGCAAATATTCGCACATCTTCTAGATTAACAATATCTCTTAACAAAACTAATTAACAAACGTATTCCTTAATGGTTGAACAACATTCGAGCTTTCAAAATATCATGAATGACTTTATTGTGCAAGTAGTTTGGCTACGTTGTGCGTGTAAAAGTCGCTTAATATAAAGATTCTCTAGAAGCTTCTAACAATATCACGTTTGTAAAATATAATTACGAAGAACTATTTATCGAAGTATTAACATAGCAAACATATAGATAGAATATACTTCTTATGGAACACATTAGACCAACGAATTTCTAAATCACGCTCGTCTTTGCCTTTTCTATTCGAAGTTCTAAATATTCTTATTATGCAACGTGTTTCTCTTGTTTTCGTTAATCTCTATTTTTGAAACTTTATTATTTAAATCTTGAATTTGCTTGCGCGACCTCAATCGACAATCAATTGAACAATGACAATCTAGAAGTTTATAAGTGTGCTAAAAGTAGTATTTCTCTACGAATTATAATAAGTATGTCACATAGTATATATACGATTTAACAATAACTTGATTCATGTGTGTGATGTGTAAAGTAGCGTCGAGAACTATTGAATTTTAGGCATCTTTCTTATCTAGCAAGTGATTCATATCATTGAAGACGTTTCTAATCGAAGATTCTAAGTATTTTAAGAATGATTTCTAAGTATTTCTATCAATGTTTACGATGAAGCAAGCGACTCATCAATATACGAAACCTTTGCGTTTGAGTTTAGAAATGCATTCTCGTCACTAATTAATATTGTCGCATTCGATTAATGAGTTTTGCGAATTTCATGTGCGCTCATATCTAAATTATTCTTTGGCAATCATATGATTGATAAATTCTTTTAAATAGTTTTGAGTATAGTGTCAAATAAATTAATTTAAGACATTCTAGTAACTTAATTTGATCTTAAATTTCTCTATTAATTTTTAATAGAAACTCGTATTGTTTCTAGCATTTTTAGCGTGTCTTTAACAACAAAAAATCGAAATATTTCTTCAATTCTATTGATAAGAGAAGACTTGTTTAAAAAGTTAGCGTTCGAGAGTTCGTTTTAAACTTTAACATGACACTATTTTAATTAACTTTCTTCGCATCGCAAATTAACAAATGCTAGAAATGCGATTAATATCTTTGATTAACGATTTTTTAATACATAATCGTAAGTAGTGCGACAATAGTTATAATAATAGCTTGGCCTAAATAGACAACTCGATTTTGATTGTCTCTTACGAGAGAGAACAAATCTATAAGATATATTTTCATTACGTAGAGATCTACAAATAACTAGTTCAAAGCTTTTAAATAGACTAGATCTTCTATGTCAAGATTGCTCTTCAATATGTTAAGAATATTATATTGTTGCACAACGTAGAATAGAGCGAATGTGAAAATGTTAAACAAGAGAATCAAAGGCGAGACGACAAAATAAATTATTTTTAATGAGTTGTTAGCAATAATATCTTGAAGATTATTGCGCAAGTTTAATCAATAATTGCGAGATTTATATACACTAAAAAGTAGAAATTTTAATTAATCTTCGTCTTCTAATTTCTTATTCATTGTTGTTTAACGATGTTGTCGTGAAAGCACGCGACGAACTACGTGAAGACTCGATTTAACTACAAAAGTGTAATTGCACTAACAAATAAATCTTACAAGAGCATATAGAAAAAGAAATAATTATTAGCTTTTAATAGATTGTCTATAACTAGAGTCGCAATAGACTTAAAGTTCTACGTTAACTCGTTTAAAATCGTTGTCGCATTCGAAGAGACTAAGATAACGATAAACAATTGAAGAAACAAAAAAATAAAGTAGTAACGTTGCATCGATAACTTAACGACAATTTGAGTGTGCTTCTTTTGCTTCGCGACTAGAAGTCGAAGAATTATAAATAACAAAATCATTATTATTGTTAACAAACAAGAAGATAGTGCACTCTAAATTAACGACAAGAATTATGTGAACAAGTTGATGACTCATTCTAGTCAAAGAAAGAACGAATGAAGATAGTTAATCTAAGATAGAAGATCAATGAAGACTACAAGCAAGATGCAACTCGTGCAAAACATTAGAACGAGACACTTGACGACGTGAGATCGTACGCAACGTTTTCATTAGCTTAAGACAATATGTTTTTAAACGATTTGACAAACTACTTTCAAAACATAGCTCGCAATCATTGTACAAGACTAAGAATGCAAAATGCACTAAAAAGCTATGTGAACGTTATGTGACTCGTAAAACTAAACGAAAGCGAAGCTAACAATATTGAAAGTCTTTCATTTCGTCTTTGTTTAAAGAATGTTATGATTTAAAGAGTTCACTTTTATGCGATAATAATCGATGACGTTCTTAAAGTCGACGAAAAGTGATACAAAAAACATTTATAAAAATCGTAATCTAGTCATTTTCTTGCGATTCGAAGGCTTCACAAAATCTAGGGATGTGAGCTCTATATTAATTCTACTTCCATACTAAGTCTTTAAGAAGCTTAAATCATTATGTTAATAGTTATTCACTAGTATGTACTTTTGCTAGCGAAGATTTACCTTGCGAATTAATCGAGTCTTAGCACTTTTAAGCTCGCCAATTAGTTAATCTCGTTTGTCGATATCTATTAGTAAATTGTTATACTTTCAATTTAATATGACGTTGAACACGTTATCTAAATAGACGTTGTAAAGAGTCTTTAACTTCGATACATTATAAAGATAAATAAGTATATCTATGATTAATATGATAATATTAAAGAGACTAGATTGCTAAGAAGTAGCTATGTTGTGTTGACGCAATCTTGTGTAGAATTGCATCTCTTTAGCAAATATATAAGCGACCTAAAGAATAACGATCAAGGTTATTAACATGTGCACTCAATAGCGTATAGTGTGATTTGAGATCACATTAATCTAAGAAAGTCGATTCAAATCTATGATCTCAAATTTTAAACTATTGCTATTGACGAAATTGACAAAAAGCAAGACAAAGAGAATAAGAAGTGCGAAAGACACAAATATAACGAACAACAAACGAAGATAACGCAAAAATAGATAAGCGTTCAATTCGCACTTAATAATGATTTTCACATCGTTAAATTTAAAAGAAATAAATTTATTTGCGACTTTTCCAAAGTTAATTCGATGACGACTAGAGATAACTCTAGTTAACATTTGAGCAAAATCTTCGCAAAAAGACATTTAAACATACTATATATTTGAAAATTTGACTCTTAACACAAGAAAAAGTAGAATTTCGTTTAAGAAAATCGCGTCATCGACGCACAAAGAGATCAAAAGTGACTAAAGTGATCGTTCTTAAATGATGGCAAATTTAGTCTAAAACACAATCGCAATTAATAACGATTTAAGAGTTAAATAATGTATAATCTTCGAAAGCGAGAGACTTTATCGAAGCAAAATGATATACTATGTTATAAGTCTAGGACATACGTCATAGATCTAGAACGACTAGCTCGGAAACTTAAAGATAGCCATTGTTAGCTTGTTTATTATCTAAATATCGTTTATGCCAATATTGCGTATAATGATCGCATAAAGACTCTAATTAAGACATGCTTTTCTATGTTAAAGATGCAAAGTTAACGAACATCATGATCTTAACTTAAAGCGATTAAAAGCAAAATTGACGTAATGATGTCAAACGAATACATTGTCAAAATTGGCGTATTAAGCGAGAAGAATATCGTTGTCGCTTCTAAACTCTTCATAAAGTTGACAATCTTGCTACGACTCTCTTTTCTAAAATGTTTCTTTAAGTTAAAGGCTATATTTGACAAATGTTGACGTAAATAATCTTAAAAGTTACGTTAATAGTTTTTATAAGACTTTTGAAGACAATTTGTGCTAAATTCAATTCGTTGTTCGCGAGTAATTTGGCGAACTATTGAAGTATCAATTACGATTCTAGTATTGTTCTATCATTAATAGCTCACAAAAACATTAGAGCAAAACTTGTTTAAAGCTATGAACGATACCAAAATGCAACAAAGTTTGATAAAGTATTGTGTTAATAAACTTTTCTTTAGTTCGCATTTATAACAAGAAGAAATGCTAATATACTTCGATTTGTGAGTAGATTTTTATCTAGACGTATGTTTTTGAATGTTTGCTCTTAACACAAAGCTAATCTCATTCAAGTAATTGCACTAGCCTTCGTTACTCTTATCAATAGCATCGACGAAAAGTCTAAAATTAATTTCGTCAATTTTGGGAATAATTGTTAAAAGTTTCTCAACATTAGTTTGCTCGATTGTTCGCAATTTGAGTGAACATTTCTATTTTAATAATCTTTAGTTGCTTGTTCTAATTATCTCTTAATAAAAAGATAACTCTTTGTTAGCAAATCTACTTCAAGACGATTTTGCTATTAATGGGCGATGCATACTCTTCAAAACGAGGCTTTTTGACGTCAACTAAGACAAAATTAAACGCGAACAAAATGTAAAAGATTTTTGAATTACGATCGTCTAACTCTTTAACGCTTCGATTTTTCGAATTAGTTGTCGTTAATAACTTCGATTTGAATTTCGAAGCGATCAATAATAACAATGTGTTTTTTGTTAATTGATTGCGAACTCTTATGAACGCGAATCGAATACAAATCGAAAAAGTCTAATTCTTGACAACGACATCGCAATGTTCGTATTTAAATCAAAACATTTAAGAAATGTTGAACGATAAAGTATACTTTGATGTCATTTGAATTCAATTCTATAACAACGATTGCGAGCTACAAAGTTTTCAAAACAATGTTCGCGTTCAAAATAAATTCAACTTCGAAATATGGGACTTCTAGGCGAAGATTTGCTCGAAGAATCCTTCTATTAAGCTTCTATTAAAAATATTGGCATCGTCAATCGTTGTTAATAGCGACTTTGTATTCGCCCTTAAACTAGGGCAAATTACAAAGTTTTGTTAACAATTTTCGACCTTTGATGATGTGATAATGTGGGACGCCAACCAAGCGTTTTACAACGCCAACTTTATACTTGCAATTAGTGGTTACATGACAAGTTAAAGTGAGCTCCTTGCGTGGTAGAATCATCGGAGGGTAGGACCGTTGAAGAGTAGGACCGTTGAAGAGTAGGATCGTTGGAGGGTAGGATCGGGAGACTTGCTTTGCGAGCGTGCAGAGCTTATTTCATTCCATGGTTGATTGGCACAGCTGCTTATATAGAAGAAGTTTCGGACCATCTGCTTCAGATCAATGAATGCATGGGTGGGTTGCATTAATAGGCGAAAGCGAGTACAGCCGGAGCTCGGCTGCTCTTGCTTGCACTGCCTGACCAAGGGGCCTAGCGCCACCGGAAATGGGCTTCGTGTCATCTATTTAAGGACACCATCATACACACTACCTATCACATGACCAACGCATGACCAAGGGCGACGCGATTCCCACGTCGCCGAAACCTTGCTGGCTATTTAACAGCATCCAAGTTCCCTTCTCTCCAAGCCACAGTATAGGCATTCACCATACAAATCTCCCACAGGCATCTTGTGTTTCAGATCCTTAAGGCTTCTCGGGCTCCAGTTGCGAGATGAATTCAAACCAGCCGAGCCTAAAGACACCATTGAGAGCTAGCTTATTAGGTTTACCTCTCGAGCTCCGCATCATAATATACGAATACTGCCTTCGGAATGCTGGGCCCATGAGTCTTGCCAAAGTAAGACGACGATTTATCGGAGGGCCAACACCAATAATTGCCTTACTATCTGTCAGCAAAGTCATCAATGCAGAAGCTACGCCGATTTTTTACGACAAGAATATATGATTAATGGTGGATTGAGACTTGCTTGGCACCGATCCTTGCTCTCGACTTTGGCAAAAGTATGCCCCACACTTTTGTCACAATTCTATTCATGTTGGGGATAGAGACGCATCGAAAAATCTACAAATGCACATTGAGCACGACTACTCCAAGACTTTTGAAGGCAAGGCGTTTATTGCTCGATTGGTCGAAGATATATTGAGTGCTGCGTCCACGAAGAAGTGTCTTAGCAAAAAGATTGCGCTGGCTATAAAGCTGTCGAATTTGAAATCTTTCAAGATTGTCTTTCTCCGCGGGCTTGAGAACTGGTATTTGTCATGCCGAACTTATGTATTGGAACACGTTGTGAAAACTATCAGAGGACAAGCTTACGCGATACTCGAAGAAGATTCAATGCGCACGTAGAAACTCGACTGTTTGGCCTCGATTGATTGGGAAGAGCAAGAGATTTTGCATAGGCTTGATGACATGGCTCCCCGACTTACCTGGACATTTCGTACGACGGGACGTCCCGTGTACAGATACTTTTGATCGAACATAGTGCCAACTATTGTTAGAGGTAAGCCTGTCCTACCCATTTGAGCTATGGGACCAGCAGCATTAAGTAATCGGGTTTGCACATTCGACATCACTAAACCCCGTAACTTCCGTGCATTGGTAACAATCTCTAATAGTAGTGAAGATCAAAGTCTCTCACTCGGTCTATTCAGAGAATTGTACCATCGCCCCAGCCCCGGAATCCAATATTCGCAGCCCCCAGGCTTGATCACCTTCATTTTGTTGATCTGGTCGTTGTATTTGCTGCTCCACTCAAGATTGCCTTCCCGCAGCAGCACTTCCTTCATGGAATGGAGGATTGCTTTGGTAGTATGACCGTTGACCAAAGGGAATTTGTAAATATCTGATAATGCCTTGGTCCAATAATGACGTGCATTGGACCAGTCGCTTCGTTGATGATATATTCGTCCGAAGAAAATGGAAAGACGTAGACTGTCAAGCTTGGACAAACGAGGGTATGGTTGTATCTCTAAACAAAGGGCTTCAGCTTCCTCAAAACGTTCTTGTCCCATGAGTGACTCCGCACGAGACAACTGCAACAAGTACCAGTCTTTAGAGTTCTTTGCTCCTCGATCGTCTAGGCGTTTCATCTCTTTATCCAAGAGATGCTCTGCATACGAAGAATTCCCTAACTCGCAGTAGACGTCTCCTAGGTCGCAAATAAAGCCAGGTCGGGCGTCTTCAAGCGACTCTTCGTGCTTGGATCCGAGATCTGCCTTTTGCAGGCATATTAGCGACTCGGAGAATTGACCTTGATAACGGAGTGCTCTCCCTTGCCATATGTTCGTATGGTACAATACGATTCGTTCAGCTTTCGACGGGGATGCTGCGCTCAAAGGCTGCCAAGTCCGGAGCTCCCTGATGGCCTTGGGTAACTCCTCATTATGTATATGATTTATTGCAGACTGCAGAGCTAACCATCCAAGTTCGGTGTTCATTCTTGGGCTGAATTTGTGTTGACAGTTGTCGAATGCAAAGCTGCTCAATGCGAGAGCAGAGTGATCTGTATCACCAAGTATTCGGCAGATTGTGGAGTCCCTATGCGCCACGCAGGCATGGAGATAATAATCACCAACCTGTTGTAGGCCCTTCTTCGCTAGGGCTATCGCGCAACGTTTCCATTCTATATTCGAAAACCGCGAAGCTTCCACAAGGCTGAGGATGAGATCGGTTTTGGCAGCCTGAGAGAGAATCTTAAGACCATCCCAATCTTCAAACTCTTTGAAAGTATGCTGTAGATGAGGGAGTTGCATCTTTGCAACCTCGCGGTATCTAGAATCAGTGAGTAAATGTATAATGCAAGCAGTGCGAAAGTCGATAATCGAGATTGGGACTCTTACTTGGGCTCTAGGTACTTTCGGGGAAAGCCGTGACTCGTAACCAAAAGGGCCTGATGCATCCAGAAGGTTTTGATAGTGTGAGGCAAGCTATCGGTCACGCGCGCCACGATCTGTTGGTCTAATATTGTCATCCCAGTGGAGGAAACTGTCCGGATGATATGAACTGCTTCCAGTTTCTGAAACGATTGACTTAAGCCTGAACGATCTGAGAGTATTGCACCGAGGTCGCGATGGAGGCCACTTTCAAAGGCTCCCATTTCAGTTATCTCTCCCAGCTGACTCCAACGTTTTTGGAGTGTACCGCCTCGCCAGAGGACCTCCATTGTTATTTGAGAGCTTTCAAAAAAACATAAGAGCACCAAAAGCAGAGAAACTTCCGGTGAATTGTATCCTTGCAGGCATGGCACTGCTTGTAAAACTGCCGCTCCAGATTGGGTTTTCCAATTCAGAGGTGTGGTATCAGGCGGTACAGAAATTTGGCGCATGTTTTTAGTGGTTGTAGAATGCGATCTTTTGTTCGTTGTGACCTGTCTTGTGGTTCTCGGTTCTGAGTGATTGTATCAGTTTGACGTCATACTGGCAGTGGCAAATTCTGTGACGTACTAGTGCTTTGATGTGCGGGAGCATCCAGACCCGGTCGAAGGGACACTCGAGCCTTATCACTGGCAACATCCTCCACAGGTTGTAATCCATTTCTGAGAGTAGAGGGATAATTCTGAGAACTGAGACTGACGTCTTAGGACGTTTAGCATCTTAGAGAGTACGCAGACCTGATATACTTACCAGCTTTTAGATAATCCAGAACAGCATTCACTGCAGAGCTGAACTTTCTGCTTTGAGCAAACAAGTTGGTCTGCTCGCCGAGATTCGCTATGGCCTTCGTGCAAGAATCTGCGTTCGCCCTTTCCCAACTGAACTTTGGTAAGTCAGTGGCGTGGAACTTTTCTTGTGCCCACTTACAGATATCCCTTACCAAGTAACCAGAGGATACCCGAGAAGCCCCGGTCAGAGACATTCTCATCTTGATCCTGGGTCTCAGCCCTTGCGCAGATCTCCATAATCTGCTTCCATTTCGCCCCAGCCTTAAAAATGTTATAGAACTTTCTCCGAACATCATCTTGTTTGCGGCCACGCGAATCTTTACTGCTGCAAACTCGGGACACCACGTCGTCTACGCCGGTACCCTTTCCGTGCAACTCTGTCAATGCGACGCACAAGGTTCGTCTCACCAGCTTGATAGTATTGTTGCTCCTGTCAATTCGTTCCACAGCAATGTAAAGGTTGACTAGAGCATCATCATGCTTGGTATACCAATGGGCACAAAAGCTGCTAGGCGTCAACCGCCACACCTCAGCGTATTTCTCCAGCAGCTTTTCGAATGTTGTATTGGGGTACGATTCGGTCAAGATGAATGTCGCCGGCGGGGGATTCAGACAACGCTTCTTTTTGGAAACCCCGGGGTCTAGATTTGCTAAGCTTGGCTGAGAATGGAACAATTGAGGTGCTTTCGTGAAGGTCTCGTCGAGAAGAAGGGCCTTTTCGATAGTAAGTATACATGCCTTGTTCAAAAGAAGAGGGGCCATTACCTCATCTGGTGTAATTTGATCAAATGATCTTGCTTTCAGTTTACTGCATAAGCAAGACATTGCCTTGCAGATAAACTGATGTGCATATACCTTTGATTGGATTGATAAAAGTGTTGATGCATGTTGGAAGAGAGTGGCTGCAAGATTTTGAAAGCGTTTCGCCGACTATGCGCTAAGCTTGATCGGTGCGAGAGTGGTGTTGCGGTGACGCCAACCCCGTACTCCCCGTACTGCAATAGCAGCCGGGCTCTAGCATGATCGGGCGCCGAAGTGTACCCATACGAGTTACACTTCCTGGTTCGGTTTGGCGGCCCGCTTTCCCGGCCTTTGCAGCTGACGTTAGACGAAAAGAATACCTTACCGCGTGCTGGATTTCTCCGACACCAGGATAGAAATTGGACAGCAGCAGGGCAGGACCCTGGTTGGCCATGATCAATTGGGCATGAGCTTGTGGTCACTGGGGCAGTACATGACCGAAGCCGAATACTGTATGCTTTGCATAACGTCTAGCAAAACGAG
>JAABUL010003116.1_pt1 | contig 25392 bp, 4 predicted proteins | sample 5559151 | NCBI WGS metagenome assembly JAABUL01 (sample SAMN10711876, study PRJNA513368) | rock metagenome | isolation source: Antarctica rocks | place: Antarctica: Victoria Land, Pudding Butte sud | reverse complement strand
ATATAATAATTATTAAATTAATTTTTATAAAAAATACAAAGATATAGATCGAAAAACGTATATATTGTATCGATTAAAAAAAAAATTGCTATATTTAAAAATTAATATATAATTTAACTATCAAAAAGTAAGTTATTATTAAGCAACAACTTAAACAAAAAATCTTTATAATAATTTTATACAAAAAAAAGTTTCAAATGTCGAAAAAAAAATATTAAAAACTATTTAATAAGACTTGAGATAATAGTGTTTTATTTTGTGTTGTTAAAAATTTTTGTATTTACGATTAAATATCTTTATAAATAAGATATCTTGCGCTATTAATAAATATATTGTATAAAATACTTGTTTAACAACTTCTTCAATTAACTCTTTAAGTTTAAAAATTCTTCTATTTATTTAAAATATATTTAATATATATTTACAATTTACAACTACGTATAATATTTAATTATTAACTTTGAAAATTGTAGAATTAATTATTAATTACAAGCACACTATTGAAAGTTGTATACTAAACAAAAATTTATTTGTATTATAATAATTTCAAAGAAAACAAAATTACTATAAGATTATAATCGACAAATCAAACAAGATTAGATTTATAATTAATCGATTTCAAAATAATTATTTAATAATTAGTTAATAATCAAATAATAATTGATTAATATATTGAAAATATAGTAAATTGATATATTATAATTTATATAATTTTTTATTGTAGACTTTTCTTTGTAAATCTTTTTTGTTAATTCTTGCGTTCTAATTGTTAATTATTTTATCAAATATTTTAAAGAACTTTTAATTGATATTGTTAAATAAATAATATATTTTATAGCTATACTATATTGTTTGATTTATTTTATTGTTTCTTTGCTACAATTTAAGATAAGTATTAACAAAAGTGCGAAAAGAGAATGCGCAAAATTAATGCAATTTCTTTTTAAGATAGCAAACGTTTGTTTTGTATTTAATTGTAAAAAATAAAAACTTATTTGTTCGATTGTTAATAAAATTAAATATTTTTAGACTTTTTTAGATTGCTTTCTAGTTAATCTCGCGAGAAGAATATTATTAATAGTAATAATAAAAATAACGAAAAACTAGTAATAACTTTAAAATATAAACAAATTGATAAATTTGTAACAAAAACAACTATTAATTATTGTTTTGTATACAACAACAAATTTAGTTGCATTAAAAATTATATAAATTTGCTCAAATTTAAATCGAAAATATATTGATTAAAAATAATAATAAAATTCGATAAAAATTAACAAATTGTTGTTTAATTTGATAAACAATTAAAACAACAAAAGTTTTGTTGTTTTGTTGTTGTTAGCACGCGTATAGTATAGCAATACTTTAAATACAAAATTCTTGTTTAATAACAACAAAAATAAATCTAATTAAATCTCTAAATTGCAACAAAAAAGAATTATATAATTGTAAAACACGTATTGTTAATATATTTATATAGACAAAAATAATAAAAGTTTTGTATATAGTAAAATCAAAAAATAATTTCAAGTTGTAATATTTTTGAGTTATAACAACAACACAAATGTTATTTATTTTTTTAAATATAATTGATATTTGTTTTTAATACTAGTAAAATATCTATAAGTAAAACAACAAAAATCTACAAAGACGCAAATTAATTTAGAGTTATATATTTTTAAATAAAAAATAATAGATTGACGCTAATATTTAAGCTTATTAGAATTTGATTAACACAAAAATAGTTATATAACAAAATAAGCTACTTTTGCAATTATATTATAAAGAAGATTTGTAATTTAGTTGTTTAAATATATAATATTAACAAAAACAATACAATAAATTATATTGCAAAACTACTAAAATATAATATATTTACTTGCTTAATATATTAAAATTTAAAAATTTAAAAAGAACAACAATAATAATTAAAATTATATAGAGTCTTTGCAAACAATTTTTGTATTTAATTTTTTCAAAAATAATATATTACTTTTTCTACAAATTTTTTGTTAACAAACAATAAAATTTTAAATATTAAAAAAATATAAATTAGCTATTTAATTTATTTTATTTTAAATTAGTATTTTTTATTGTTGCTAATATATATATAGTTATACAAGAATAAAAAAACAATATTAAAGAAAAAGTATTTTTTGTAAAAAATATTGCAAAAGATAGATTTTTAATATTAGATAAAAAAATTATTAATTAATACAAACAAAAAGAATAATTAAAAATAAAAAATTTAATATAAATAGTTTTTTAAAAAATAACAAGATATATTGTTCTATATAAAACTAACAATACAAAAAAAAGTTAAAAAATATATAAAATTTATATATAATAATTTATTTAACAAATTCAATTTTAATATAAAAATCTATTACAAAAGAATTAAGAATTTAAAATTAAATAAAAATAGTTGTTAATACAATATCTTAATAAGTATAATTTTTAAATAATAAATTCTTTGACTAATAATAATATAAATACAAAATCTAAAAAATACTTTTAATATTAAAAACAATTATTATATAAATAATATATAATATTTGTTAAAATTAAAAGAGATTAAATTAGCAATTAACAATTGTTAATATTAACAATTAAATATCTTTTTTAACAATAAAAACAATATTATATTTGTATATATTTAGACAAACTTTAAAGCTTTAAAAAATTATAATATAAATAAAAATAAAAACAATTCTTGTTATATATAAAATATATTAATATATTAATAAATATTGTTGTTTAACAATTATTTAATTATATTAATACTATTAGTTTACAAAATTTATTAATAATTTATTAAAAATTAAAAATTATTTAATTAATAAAAATAATAAAAATAAAAAATTTAACAATATAAATAATAAAAAAGTAAAATAGTTTTAAGTAATAAATATCGAAAACTAATTGTTGTTTTAATTTGTTAACAATAAAATAAACAATAACAAAAACAATAAAATATATTTCTAAAAATTTAATATTTATAGTAGTTAATATTTTGCAATATAATTTTTTATCTCTTCTTTTAATTAAAACAACAAATAAATATTAAAAGATAAATTTATTATTTAAATCGAAATATTTTAGATATTTTGATATTTTTTAACAATATTATATATATAATTTACTAATTTTGCAAAATACTAAATTAATAATATTAAAGTTAATAAACAACTTTTGCAAATAAATAATAATTTAATATAATAAAAAAGAAGAATATTCTAAATATTTAATAATATAAAAAAATATTAATTAAACAATTATTAAAAAAATATTAAACTTAAAAAACAATTAACAACTAAAATATATTATTAAAAAAAATTAATAAAGAGTTTTTAAGTAAAAAAAATAATTAATATATATCAAATATTGCAAAATAAAAAAATATAATTAAAAAGTTTTTTACAAAATGCAAAAACAAAATAATTATTATTCAAATAATTAAAAAGCTAAAAACAAAAAAAAATTAAATAGATTTTTTGTTTTGTTTTTTGTTTATTACTATTACTATTTATATTTTTAATATAATTAAATTGTTTATATACTATATATTGTTTAAATTTTTGTTAGATAAACTCTATTAATAGTTGTTAAATAATATTTATTTTAAAATACTTTTTACGCAAATTAAAAATATTTGTTTTTAAAAAATATAAATAAATTTTAAATTTTATATATTTCTAAATATTACAAAAACAATTAACAATTTAGAAATTGCAAATATAATAATAATTACAATTTTATTAAAGATTGCACAACATATTTAAAAATATTTAAATAAACAAAAATTTTAAGCAATTTATACTTATAAACTTAATTAATAATATTAAAATATAAGATTTGTTTAATTTAATATTAAAATATTAAATATAATAATTTGTTTAATTAATTTAAACAATTTAAGTTTGTATTATTAATTAATAATCAATTAATATATTATTTAATACAAAAATTTTTCCAAAAAATTGTCGATTTATTAATCTAATTAAATTTATTAGAATTTTGCAAATATATAGCAATTATTTAACTAAAATTTAGAATTTTTGTTTTATTCGATTTAATTAGATTTTAAAAAAGAATTGTTAATATAACAATATTATATTAAAACAAAAATATATAATTTTAATTATATCAACTTTACTCTAGTAAATAATAAAAAATACATTTGCTTTTATATTAATAAATATATCGATAACAACAATTAATACAATATATAATATATTAAAAATAAAAAAACTATAATATTGTAATTATAATTAAAAAACAATATTATAAAACAAAAATTTATTGATATTTATAAAGTCTATAATTTCTTTTTTAACAATTATAATAATATAATAAACAAAAGTAGTCTTAACACAATTAAGAGAATACTAGATATATAAAAAAAAAATATAATAATAAATAATTTTAATTTATATTATTTTTTATAAAAGAGACTATTATATTTTAGATAGTATTTGTTATATAATAACTTATTAAATATAATATATACAATTAATATTACTCTTGCGTTATTGTTAAATATAATAACAAGAAATTATTAAAAAGCACAAACTATTATTAATTTATTTTTTATTACAAAAAGAATAACAAATTGTTTAATTTATTGTAAAATAGATAGAAAAATAAAGAATTTGTCAAATTATTTATCAATTAAAATACTTTTAAATTTTAGAATGCAAAAAAAGTTTATATATTGTTTTAGATACAATTAAAAAACTATAAATAAGAAAAAATTCAATAATATATTAAGAAATTTTTTATGGAAATTATTGTTAAACAATACAATAGAACAAAATAATATTAACAAGTATATATTTATACTAATAAAAATACTAGAAAAAGTTATTAAAAAATCGATTTTATAGACAAGATTATACAAAAAAATTAAACTAAAATAAATACAAAAATATATTAATATAATTAAAAAGACTAGAAAACTTCGATATTAATATTATATATTTTGTAATTAAAAGAAATATATTTAAGTATATAATAAAAAAAGCAAAATTTTAAAAAAATATAAAAGAAACAAGTTTTGCAATTAAATACAAATTTTTAAAAATATTTCGAAAAATTTATTTAAAATAACTAAATAAATTAAAAATATAATAGCAAATATATTTATTAAGTTTACAATTTTGTTATTTAAAACAAATATAAAAATAGTAATAATAACAAAAAACAAAACAAAAATAATATTTAAATTTAAATTTTTTTTCTATTTGTAGTTTCGATGAACAATATAAAGAATTTTATTTATTTAATTTTAATTAATAACAATAAAATAATATTAAAACACAAACTAACAAAAGCAATATACAAAACAACTTTAAATAAAATATTAAAAATAAATAATATAATTAATAGAGTACTAAAACAATTTATTTATATTGTTTCGAAACAAATACAATTTCTATTTAATAAATATATTTAAGAAAAAATATAATTATTTTATTTTAAAAAAACAATTACAATAATATTGCGCAAATCTAACAAAAAAAATTATTTTAAATTTTTATTTTTTAAATTTATTGCGTTACTTAATACTTTAAATAAAATATTAAAATTTATTATATTAGAGCGTTTTTGCTATACTATAAAAATATATAATATATTATCAAAAATTTAAATAAAAGTTAAAAAATATTGTTTAATTAATACAATATTACAACTAATTACAAAAAAGATATATACTATATAAAACAAATAAAAAAATTTTTTTTTTTTTATTAAATCTAAATATATTAGATATATTAAATAATATATTATATATTCGATTTCTATATAATATAAAAAAGAGATTTTTTTTTATAAAATTGCTAAATTAAATAGATAATTTTCTAAAAAAACAATATATTATTTTAATTATTAATAACTATATAATAAAAAAACGCAAAATTGATATAAATATATTATAGAATTCTTTTTTGTTTTTAATATTATATCTTTTTTATAATACAATTTTTTTAAAATAGTATAACAATATTCGATTTCGAATTAATATTATAAAATTTGTAAATAATATAAATATATTAATATATAAAAAATCAATTAAATACAATTGCAAAATACTAAATTAAATATATAATAAATACAAATATTAAATATGTATTTACAACTCTAAATTTGCAAAAAAAAAGTACAAACTAATTTATTTTTTATATATTTAAAAAAAATTTAATATAAATGTTAATATTATATTAGCAAAATACAAAGTAATTATTAAATTTAATATAAAAATATTTGAAATTTAACTTAATTTAAAACTTAAATAGAAAATATATTTATAACAAATAAAAACAAAATTAACAATTAAATACAAAAGAATTTTAATAATTAAAATTTTTATATTTAATATATTTGTAAACATTAAAAAATACAAATATATAATAATAAGGAAGTTAGTAATTGTATACAATATTGCAATATAATATATTTTAACAATTATTAAAAAAATAAAAAAAAAGATTGTTAAAAAGTTACAATTAATATAGAAACAAATACTTTGTTATATTATTAATATTTATAAAATAATATTTACAAAAATTCTACAAATAGAAACTAATATATTTTCTATTAATATTTATCTAAAAAAACTAATATAGAGATTAATAATTATTATAAATGCAAAAAAGTTTAAAAAAATAATAGATATTGCAATATTTTATATATACAATAATTTTATATTTAAAAAAAAACATTAATTAAAACTAAGAAAAACTTTATTACAATTTAAAAAAAAATAAAAAAAAATAATATTAAAGTTTACAACAATTTTGCAATTGCAATTATATATTGCAATTTTATAGATAAAACTTTTCTTAACAATTATTGCGTATAGCAAAAAAATAATTTTAAAAAAATACAATATTAATTGTTTTAATTCTTATTAACAAACTTATTTAAATAAAAATAAAAATAACAAAAATATTATTGCAATCTTAATAAAAACTAATTAAAATATTAATAAATATTTTAAAAAAATTGAAATAACATTTATATATTATAGCAAGCTCGAGAGTCTTATAAAAGTAACAAAAAAACTTGTAAAATATTGCGAGATATCTTTTAATTTACAAAATTAAGTCTACAAAATACATTTAAATAATTAGATATTAATTAAAATTATTAGAAAAATAAAATCGATATTAAATTAAATATATCTAACATATATATAAGTTGCGTGCGAAATAATATAACAACACAAAACAATATTAAAATTGCACTAGATATTCGATTATAAAAAAATTAAAAATAACAAAGTTGTTAACAGAATTGCAAACAAAATATATACGCAATATTTTTTTTTCGCATATAAAATAATTAGCGAGCTTATTGTTAGAAAGACTTTTATTTAAAACAAAATTTAAAAAAAATAGTAATACAAATAGTTATAAGACAAAAGCAAAACAAAGTTTTGTAAAATTGTCTTCGATATTATATATAAATATATACAACTATATAAGAGTTGCTTTAAATTATACAACTTGTTTCTAATTTAATTAAAAACAAATAAGATTAAATTCAATGAAATTCTTTGCAAACGTTGTATTTTTAATAAAACTATTAAGATATACAATTGCAATTAAGAACAAATAATTGTTAGATATATTCTATTAGTATATTCTATATAACAATACAAGAGAGCGCAAATACAAAGAGAAATCAATATTATAAATCTAAAACAATTGCTAGATAAGAGAAAATCTACTATTGCAACAATATATATAATATTGTTTACTAATTTGCTAAAACAATTTTAGACAACAATATTGTTAAAAATATTTAAATTTTTTTCTTAAATTTATAGAGTTTTTGCTTGAAGAATTTTTTTGTATGCAAATATTACAATATAGAAGACGAAAAGCGTTAAAAGATTAAAATAATGCGAAGATACTATAAAGCAATATTAGAACAAAAGAATACAAAAAGAAAAAAGTCGCAAATTCTAATTAATTAAGTATTAACAAATAGATACTAGTGTTGTTTGCCAAATCGTAATTAATTAAATTTCAACTATAAAATATAGAGTCTTACATAGACTTCTAAGAGTGTTGTATCGAGTATAAAAAAAAAAAAAAAACTATATTAATAATATATATTTTAAATTATTTTATTTTAATTAATAAAATTAGTTTAATTAAAAATTCTAGTCTAAAGAATTAAAAAATTATATTAATACAAATTAATATAATAACAAAAAAAAATTCTTTATAATATAAAAGTAAACTTTAAGATAAACAAGAATTTTAATATAATATTAAAAAACAAAAATATTAATTTTTTTTTTAAAAAAGTGCAATTTTAATTATATAAAATTTAATTTATAATTAAAATTAATATAAATATTTTAATAATTTAATTTAATTACTTTGTAACAAATCTATTTAATACTTTAATAATTTGTTAATTAATTTTAATTAATTTTTTTAATTTTAATATATAATATATATTTAATCGAAAATATATAATAGCTAACAAATTTTTAAGAGAGTTAAAAGAATTGTTTAATAATATTAACAAAATTAATAATAAAAATATTAACAATTTTATTAATTGTTAGTTAAACTATATTTGTATTTATTTTATACAAATAATAATATTAAAAAAAAACAAAAATATTTTTAAAATCAAATATTTTAATAAATTTATATAAATTATTTAGTATCTAATTTTGTTGCAAAAATTAAATATAAATTAGAAGAATTTTTGCAAATTTAAAAATTTTATTTTTTATTTTTTAATAAAAAATAAGTATTTGTTTTAAAAAATAAACAAAAATATATCTCTATGTAAAATAATAAATTAGACAAAAGATAAAAATTAAATTGTAAAAAACTTATATAACAAAAATAATTATAAAAAAAAATCTATTAATATATTGTAAATTAATATTAATAACAAAATTTATTTAATTTTTGCAAAAAATATATTGTAGGTTACAATAAATATTAGCAAAAAAATTTTAATAAACAAAAAAAAATTATATATTTAAATTATATTTTTAACTTATAAAAAAAGATTATTATAAACTATATTTATATATTAATTGCAAAAATATCTATTAAAATAAATTTAATAATTATTTAAAATAATTAAATAAATTAAATAAAAACTAAAACAATTTTAAATTTTAAAATATCTATTATAATAAAATTTCTATAAAAGAATATTTTCTATTAATATAAATATATTAAAAAAAAATTATAGATAACAAACTTAAAAATAAAATCGAAATAACAATTAAATTTCTAAAAAAATATAATATTAAAAAAATAATAATATTAACTTATTATTTATAAACAAATAAAAAAATAAAAAAAAAATATAAATTTATTATTAATATTTTATTTAAATTAACCAAAAAAGTCTTTACAAATTAATTATAATATTTATATATAATCTTATAAATAAATAGAGCAACAATTCGAGAATTTATTAAAAAAATATTATTTTATTTTAAGTTTAAATACAAAATTATATTATTAATTAAAATAGAATAATTAATCTAATATATTATAAATTAAAAAAAAGTTTATTTAATAACAAATTTATTAATATTGCAAGCAAAATAACTAAAAAATACAAATAAAATTTTTAAAAAATAATTTTGCGTTTTTGTTATTTTAGAAAAAAAACAAAAATTTCTTTAATAATAACTATTAATTGCAAATATATTTATTCTAAATTAAAAAATTTATTTTATTATATAATATTAAATTTAATAAAAAATATAATATTTTTTTTTTAATAGTTAAATTTTTTTAAAATAAAAAAAGAAAACAAAATTAAAAAATTTTATATTTTGAAATAATTAATGATACAAGATTTAAAAATATTTATTTAGAAAATTAATTAAAAAAATATATAGAAAGAAATTAAATTTTTTAGATTTTTACAAAATTAAAAAACAAAAATAAAAAATTAGAAAATAATTTTTATAAAAGATAGAAAATTAGTTTAGTTAAAACAATAGAAGATTGTTTGCAATTATTATATTATTATTATTTTATTACAATTATTTAAATTATATAAAAATATAAGATTTTTGTAAAAAAAGAAAAGCTGAAATTTTTATATTTATTTTATTTGCAAAAAATTTAATATAGAGTTTTGTTACAAGCTTATTTAAGCTATATTAGTAATTTAGATTCTATATCTTTAGAGCAAATTTGTTGTTATATTCGATATTTTTAAGAAGCAAGTATCTTAAGTATAATGTTCGATATACTTGACAAGCAAGTATTGCAAACAATTATATTTTGTTAGGAACTAGACTCGGAACCTCTATCAAAGAGATATCTAGATTAATAACTAGATAGAACTCAAGTCTATACTAGATTTAATATACAAGACAAAAGACAAAAGAAAAAAGAGAAAAGAAATAAATAAAACAACGCTAACTATATAAGATTGCAAGCTTTATATCTAGCAAGAGTTGACTCAAATCTAACTTAGTTTAACCCAAATTTGATCAAAATTAAGCTCAAAAAATTAAGCGAAATTAAGACGAAAAATTGTTTAATCGACGAACGTAGTTGACGAATTGCTAATTTAATATTATAATAATAGCTTCTTTTTACAAGACAAAGCTCTTGCGAGACGATCAAAACAATATAACAAACTATCGAAGAATCGAAGAATCGAAAATCGAGAAAATTTCGAGAAGCAAAATAAAACAAAACAAAATAACTAGATTTATTGAATTAAGTTGAAACAAGAAACGACAAAGACAAAACAAAATATCTAAATTCAATAAATTAGATAAGATAAAGAGAGAAGATCTTTGTTATCTAGATAAGATTTAGGCGAGACTAGACTAGATTAGACTAATTAAGCCAAAACTAAGCGCATTTGAAGTAACAAAATACTATTGAAACAAAATAAGAAGATCTTTATTATCTAGACAAGATTTAAGCGAAACTTGATATCTAAATTTATTAAATCAAATAAAATAAAGCAAGAAGATCTTTGTTATCTAGATAAGATTTGAGCAAGATTTAACTATTTTAGTCAAGACTAAACGCGTTTAAAGTAACGAAATATTATTGAAACAAAAGAATCAAATCTTTGTTACTTAAGTAAGATCTAGACGAGATTTAAGTAAGATTTGACTAACTTAGTTGGAGTTTAACGCGTTTGAAGTAACAAAACACTATCGAGATAGAACAAGAAAATCTTTGTTATTTGAGCAAAATCGAGACAAGATTTGAGCAAGATTGAAGACACTATTTATTTTTCTTAACATTAATAATTAGAAACAACAAATATTATATATAATTTTTCGACAATAAGATTAACTAGATAATACTTATTAAAAGCTTGTTAACAATTGTCTAGAAAATTAAAAGATTTTTAAATAAAAAAATAATCTTTTTAGTTAATATAGTACTTGAGCAAGACAAAGCTAAAATATTTATTATATTTAAAGTTTAAAATGCTATTAATATATTAAGATCTTTTATTATTTTTAATAACAATAGATTTACAAAATTCTTAACGTTATTTAAGCAAGAAATCGATAACAATATAATTAACAAAAATAGCATAAAAGACAAGATAAACTTTTATAGATATAAGTAACTTAAACTTAATAACTAAAGAATTTCTTTTAAAGATACGCTTTATTTTAAAAAAATTAATATAACAATTGTCTAATTTGATTGCAAGACAAACAATATTAAGATTTTTAATATTAAGTTAGACTTTGTTATTCGCGAAGTATTTAAAATAAAAACAACAAAAACAATTAATATTAAATTTATAAATAGCTTGAGCGACAAATATCTTATTGCGTAAATACTAAATAAGTTTCTTTATTTTTTAAATAAAATTTTCGATATTAATTAATTAGATTCGAGTCTAAGTTGTAAAATTAAGCAACAAAAATTCTAAAAACTTAAAGTCTAAATATAAATTCTAACTCGAATTAATTAAGAAGAGCAAGACAAGAGTTGTAAACAAAAGAACGTTATTAATAATAAACTCGACGTTTAAAAACTATTTAGTTCAATTATCTTATATATAGTTGACAAAGATACAAAGATAATGTTTTATAACAATATTAATTTGTTCGATTTAATTGTTAATCTCGAAGTAATACGCAATAGATAACTTGACGTCAATTTTTAGTATTTGACAAAGATATTTTTAAATATTAGAAGTAAATTGTGTATCTCGATTAAATACAAAGAATTTGAGTAATTTGTAATATTTCTAAACGTAAACGTAAAAGCAATTAATTGTTTTCTTTACTTTTATAGAAGTAATTAAAACTAAATATCTTATCTTAATAAAATAATTAACGAAAACAAGAATATATCTATACGTAATACTTATAAAGATATTAGACAATAAAGAATCTATATAGTTTATAAAGATATTACGTTAACAATATTTAGAAACAAGAAAAGAACACAATTATTTTTGTATCTTTTGTCTAAAAGATTTGAAACAAATATACGTATAACAATTTCGTACAAAGCGCTAAATATATTTATAGATATTAAGTTATTAATAAGCTCGATTAATTAATTTGTAGCATTTTGTTCTTTTTAAATAATTATTGACAATACTATTATAAACAAGCTAGATTACGCGAAGACAAAGACAATTTAAATTAAAAATATACTTTTTTTTTAAAAATACAAGAAATTAAAGCATTCTTTATATTTGACTAAAGAAATTCTATTGTAATAACGTACTTTATTATAAAGCGCTTCGAATACTTAAGATACAAATTAATTGTTAATTTCGACTTAATTTTACAAGATTTAAGAGAAAGTAACCTTTAAGTTTTTGTCAAAATCTAGAATTTCTTAATTTAATTAAGATTCGACATTATTAACGTCAAGTTCTTCTACGTCTAACTTTATCAAAACTAATATAACAAAAAAAATTAAAAAAATTAAAAAGAGATATAATTAAATAGAATTTAAAGTAATAGTTTAATATTAAAAATCTTTAACAATCTTAAAATCTAGAATATAAGTTTTTAAGATTATTTAATATTAATACAAATATTAAGAGTCAAAAGTATTTCTCTTCTTAAAGAGATCTTCTAAGCAATATATAAAAACGTCTAGTTTTTTGTTAATCTTGCTAGAGCAATACGTAATTCGATAGTCGAATTAAGACAAAAATTTGTTTTATCAAACTTAACAACAACTTAGTTGTTTAATTAATATAAAATTTTTAAAACTTTTATAATTTATAATTATCTCGACTAAATAAATTAAGCTTTTAAGCTTAAGACGTTATTCTTCGAATGCGCAAATAATAGTTATAAGTTTCTTATTATAAATTTTATAATTATACTTAATTAAGTTGTGCTTCCTAAAAAAGTAAATAACTAAATAAAGAACTTTCTCTTTATTGTACTAAGAAAAAATGTTTTCGAATATATAATTCGAAGTATTGATTTTTATTACAATTTTGTAATCTAAATTGTAATAACAAAGCACTATATCGAAGATAAAGACTTTCTTTAAAATAATAAATGCTAATTGATATTTTTTAAATTAAACAAAGAATTAATTCTTTCTAGTTAAATAAATTAACAAAACAACTATTTTACTATAATTGTAGATAAATTTTTTATAGAAATTCGCAAATTCTAGAAAGCTTTAAATATCTTTAACGTTAATTAGAGTAAATTAATTAACAATAATATCTATTTTTGTTAAATTTATCTTAATTTCTTCGATAATAATTATTAATTCTAGATACAAGACTTAAGTAACGTAAAACTTGTAATTAATTATATTTGCTTATAAGTTTACTTTGCGCAACTGTCGAAAAATAAATTTAATATAAATTTTGTATTTTAGTTTATTATTATTATAGATTAGAATATTATTTAAATAAGCAATACAAAATTTATCTAAAAACTTTTAAAATTTTTTGTTAATATATTTTTAAAACAAAACAAATTTATTATATAGATCGAAAAATATAACAAAATACTTAAAGAGTTTAAAACAAATACAAAAGACAATAAAAGTTTTATTTTCTTTTTAAATATATAGTCGATTCAACCCTAAAATAATATTTAGTTTAATAAAAATCTTAACTTAATTAAAATAATTTAGCGTCTTAAAGATTAAAAACAAAAAATATCTATTTTTAATTATAATAGCGTTTAGATCTCTATAGTTTATATAAAATCTAAATTTATTTTTAGATTTTTTAACAAAAAGAATAGAGATTGTCGCTTAAAAGCAATTGACTTAAATAAATTTTTTGCTAAAATTTTTATTTAAATAGCAACGAAGTTCTAGAGTTTTATTATAACTTATATTGTACAAAACAAAAACTAAAAACTAAATATTTTTTTTAAGAAAAATAGCATAATTGTAGAAACAATAAGAGAGCAAAATGTTTGTCTCTTTCTTAAAGAAAATATTAAGAAACTCGAAATATCTAAAAAACAAAATTGTAACTAAATCGATATTCTTACTTTGTTAATAGTTTTCTAGATCTTTTTAAGTAATAAAAGCTATTAAGTAAAGTTTCTTTTCTATTTGATAAAGTGTTAAACAATAATTTCGATTATAAGTATTAATCTTAATATTCTTATAAAACAACAATAATTTTAAGAAATTTAATAAATCAAAAATTTGAGTAAGATTTAACTCAAATTTGAGCAAGTTCTTGACGAGATTTAAAAAAATATATATCTCTTAAAAAATAATATTGAAAATTTCAACATTCTTTGCATAAATAACGCAATTAAATTTACAAGCTCTTAACTCAACTACATTAAATTGTATAAAAGATTGCTTAACTTGTTTTGCATATTGTTCGATAAAAAATTTAAAAAACAAGAGACTTCGATATTTAATTTTTAAAAAAGAATTTTTTCTAAATAGTTTAAAGAATACAACTAGAAATTTTTTGCTTTAAACTAAACAAAACAAGATAAGACTTAAAATCGAAATAAATAGATTGTTTTTTGTAAACAAAATTAAATTGTTTTTGAAAAGCAAGACTAGATTGTTTCTTACAAATAAATTGCTTCTTAAAAGCGAAATTAAATTGCTTTTAAAGAGCAAAATTAAATTGCTTTTTGCAAGCGAGTTACTTTTTATAAAAGACTAAAATACTAAATATCTTCTAACAAGATAAACTTGAACTAAACGAAAAAATTTAATTGTTAAAAGTAATAACAAGAATATTTTGATTTTAAAGCTTTTATATGCTTTGAGACTTCTTAGAAGACAAAAATTCTTTTTTTTCTTAAATAATATTATAGATTTTAACGAACAATTAATAACAATATTTAAGACAAAAGAGAGAAAATATAATAAAAGTATTATAATTAAAGTTTGCGTTAATAAAATAACAACAAAACTACAATAGATTTATAACAATAAAATATTAATTAAGTTTAATAATATAAAGAAATAGTTTCTTAATATAATTGTTAAAAGTTATAATAATTTCGACGATATAAATAATATTGCTCGTTAAAATTGCTTAATTATTAAAATCTCGAAATCTACAAAAATAAATCAATTAATAAAGAAGAAAATTATATTATTGCGCAAAAGATTTATTAATAAAAATATAAATTAAGATTTTATTATTAATTAGAATTATAACAAGAATTCGAGATTAAATTTGACGTAAAATAAAGAAAATTATTATATAATTATCTTTAAATATAGAATTAGATTTAAAGAGTTTTAAAGTTGTTTTAATTCAAAATCTTTTATAAAATTAAAAAGAAAATAAAAACAAAGAAACTAAAAGATAAAAAAATATATAAATTAATTTTTAAATGCAACTTTGTTTAAGAACTAAATTTTTCTTGCTAACAACAAAATATCTTTGTCGACATTAAAAATATTATCTAAATCGACAAAGCAAAAAAAGAAAGATTTTTTATTAAAATATTTTTTTGCAATTTTGTTCAAATATTGCAACTTGCAATAGTAGCACAATTTTTACTTATTGTAGATTTCTTTAATTCTTAAAACAATTAAGAATTTGTTTTAAACAATAACAATAACAAAGTTTAAATTTATTAATTTGTTAAATATTACAAAAATTGTTAATATAAATAGAATAATAAAAACAAAGAAAGTAATACAAGATTTTAATAAATTGCTAATTAAAACAAAATTGTCTTTTAACTTAATAAGAGCAACAACAATTGTAACAATACAAAATTAACAATATTTAAATTACTAAAACTTTTTGTCAATCTTAATAAAAGCTTAAACTTATTATTAAAAGATAAATAATTGTTTGTTATTAAGAGTTTGTCAAAACATAACAATAACTTAAGTAAAATAATTAATGTTACGCTTTATATAATTAATTAGTAAAACGTTTTTTATTTAAGAATATTCTTTCTTCTAATAAAAGAGATTGTAATATTTGACAAAGCTAATAAAGTTTTGTTTTAAAATTTTGCAAAAATACAAATGTATATTTTTCGATTCGAAGAAATTGTTACAACAATAACGCAAATTTCGATATTATTTGTCGAAAAAAACAATAATATAAAGATTATTAATTTAATATTAATTTATAAGATTATAGATCTTCTTATTTATAATAAGTTGTAACTTCGCATAAACAATTTTAACTTAATTAATAAAATATTAATTATAATTATAATTTATATCTTATATAAGATTTTGCTCTTATACATTTAACTAATTTTTGTCTCTCTCGTATTATAATATATTGAAAAGTTTCTCAAATTTAGAAACAACAAAAGCAATAATATTTGTAGAGAGCAATAAAAGTTGTATAATAAAAGTAAATTAATCGCTTATAGCTTAAGCAACAATTTGCGCAATTGCAATTATAGATATTGAGTCTAATTCTATAAGAGAAGAACTTAAAACAAACAAAATAAAAATAACATTAATATTAAATTGTACTTAATTTTAAAGCTCTCAAAATTAATATAAAGTGTCGACTAGATTTTAAATAACTTGTTGAGCGAATTTTTTAACAATAAATTCGATCTCTAGTAAAAGTTTAGAATACTTTATTAAGTTAATAATTAAATAAGTATCGATATACTTAAGAAGATTAGATTTTAACGCGTAAAAGCGTTGCAAAAAGTGTAGATTTTTCGTAATATTAAAAACTAAACTCGAAATCTCTATTAAAGAGATATTTGAATTAATAACTAAATAGAACTCAAATCTATACTAGATTTAATATACAAAAAAAAAAAAAAGAGAAAAGAAAGAAATAAGACAATATTAACTATATAAGATTGCAAGCTTTATATCTAGCAAGAATTAACTTAAATTTGACTTAGTTTAATCTAGATTTAGCTAGCATTAAACTTAAAAGATTAAGCAAGATTAAAACAAAGAATTGTTCAATTAACAAATATAGTTGGCAAATTGCTAATCTAATATTATAATATATTTGCTATACTTAACAAACAAACAAAACAAGCAATTAGTATTTTCTTAATATATAGAAAATTAAATACAACTTTTTTATAGATTGTGTTTAATTTATTTTAAATCTTAATTTATTGTTACAACTACTTAAGTTGCAAATCTTTATTATTAAGTAATTGCTAGCATTGTCTAAAAATATCTATAGATCTCTTTAATAGCATAATTATCTTTAATATTTTTGTAAAAAGTACTAGCGTAATACTTTAAATATTTTAAAAATATTTGTATTAAATTAACGCGCTTTTATCTTAAATACTAGTTTATTAATATTATATCAATTATCAATTATAGAAGACAACAAAATTAGAATTAACAAATTTAATATCTATTATAAAAATTGTATTAATTTAAAGAACTAACTTATATAAATAAATATCTATTTTATCTTCTATTTTGTTTTAGCAAATTAAAAGACAATTTTTGTATTAATATTTTTTAAAAAAAGAGTCTAATATTAATTTAAATTAAATTTACAAAAGTATTTAAAAAAATAATAGCAAAATTTTTTGTACAATATTTATAGATTTTAATAACTTTAAAAGAGAGTTTCGAAAATTTTTTAAAATATTTAACAAAAAATAAATTGTAAAAAGAATAATTTAATATCTAATTTAACAAATTTTTGCAACAAATTATATAGCTAGATTTTAGAAATATATTAATTTAATTAAATAAAACAATATTGTATTTATAACAATATTTCGATAAAATTTAAAAAACAATTTAAAAGACAAAATTATATATAATAAAAGAATTCTTAACAGTAGATTTAATTTTATTAAAGTAATTATCGATTTCGACAATAAATTGTATAAAAAAACTATAAAAACAAAATACAATTAATTTTGAAAAAGAATAAAAATCTTTTTTGAATTAACAATTAAATATTAGTAAAAAAAAATTTGTTCTAATTAGAAATACAATAATCTAAACTATCGAAAATTTGTATCTATAAAATTGAATTTTATTTAACAATATAAAGAAAAGAATTTTAGAAAAAAGCAAAATAACAAATTCTAAAAAATATATTATTTATATAGCAAATCGAATTACTTTGCAAAAGATTATTAATTATAAAACTTAATAAATTGTTAATAAATTAATATTATATTAAGAGAGATATTTAATAGTTAGAACAATATTAGAAAGCAAATTAATATAGAGACAAATACTCTTAAAATTAAATCGAATAACAATTATTATCTAATAGAAAATCTAAATTAATTATAGAAAGTTCTAGATGTAATATTATTAGATAAAGTATTTGTATTTACGCAAAAAATTAATTAAATACTTAATAAAATTATAAAAGCAAAACAATTAAGAATATTATATTTTTATTTAGCAATAAATTCGAATAACAAATACAATTAAAAGAACTTTTATAAATATCTAAACAATATTACGAAGTATCTTAATATTTTAGCTAGTTTATTAAGAGAAAGAGAGATATATTAAATTGTAAACAAATGCGAGAAAGCGCTAAAAAGCAATACTATTATAAAAAGAGATATTTTTAATAAAATTAAACAATAGCTAAGCAATATAAATTTATCTTAAGAAAAAATAAAGAAAGCAAAGAAATATATAATATTTAGTTAAACAACTTGTTACAATAACTTATACTAAACTTATTTAAAAGATAAGAAAGAAATCAATTAATTCTTTAGAAAATTAAAATTATTAATTTAATATAGAGAACAAACTTAGTGCAAATAGATATTTGCAATAGAAGTCTTAATATAGAAGCAAAAAAAAGTTTAAATTTTTTAATAAAAAATATATTAGAGAAATGCAATATATTAGCTCAATAGTGCAATTAAACTTAATAGTATATATACAATATTTTATTTTATTAATTAAGATTAACAATTATCGATTTATTACAATAGTTGATTCTAATATAATAAATAATTTTATAGCTAAAACTCTTGTTAAAAGAAAAGAGTATTTTATTTAAAGAAAATTTAACATATACAATCTAGTAATTATAGATAAAAATTTATTATTTAACAAGAATAAGAAAAAAAATTAAGAAAGAAAATTACTATCGATAGCTATTTAACAATATTACAAAAATCTAATTTTTAATATAGTAAAAATAATTATTTGCAATATTGTTTTAAAAATATTTTAATTAAAACAATACAATTTAGAAGTTAATTAAAATATACAAGTTTTTAGATTTGCGCAATATAATTATATAATTAATATTTAATCTACGTATTAATAGTATTCGATAATAGATAAAAAATTAAATCGAAAATTAATTGCAAATAGCAAGTTTATATTTTTGCAAAAAAACAATCTAATAAAGTTTGACTCAATAGATACTAACAAAAATTAGTTAAGTTACAAAATTAAAGTAAGTAAAAAAAATTGAAAATCTTCTAAAAGTCTTAGACTATCTAATATAGCAAAGAAATTGCTAAAGTATATATTACAAATATACAACAATTAAGAGTATCTATTTTAAGAAAAAAAAACAACAAAGATTCTTTCTAAATATTAATTATAAAATTACAAAATTAAATTTAAATTAAACAAACAATTTACGTTTAAATTTATATATATTTTATTTAAGAAAAAGCTCGAAATACTTCGCAAATATCTAACAAAAAATTAAAAAAAAATTTTATTAAAAAATCTCAATTATAGATAAAATACTTAATTCTCTTTATATTAAAAAAGAATAATTTTTTTTGTCTATATATTAATTATCGAAAGTTAAATAATATTACAATTAAGAATCAATATTTACTACTTAATATTAGCAAACTTCAAAATCGACTATTTAAAGCAAAATATTTTATTAAATTAAATTTACAAAAAGTATACAATTAGATAAAAAAAAAAAAAAAAATAGTAAAAAATAGTTTTTTGTATACAATATAAATTATATAAATATATAGTAATATTGTTCGAATTTACAAATATCTTGACAATATATTAATAAATAATTAATAATATATTATAACAATATTTAAATCAATTTGTTATAGTATATTTAAATAATATTATAATTTACTTAAATTTTTTAAAAGAATATATTAGTTATATTTTTAAAATTTTAGAATATTTTAATATAAAAATTTTTTATTTTAAATTAAAGAAATACAACTTCTATAAAAAGAAAGTTAATTTTCTAGAATTTGTTATTAATTAACACAAGATATATATAGATTTTAAAAAACTACAAACAATTAAAGAATAAAAACTATTAATAAATATTAAAAAAGTATAGATCTTTTTAGATTTTATAAATTACAACAAGAAATTTATTAAAAACTACTTAGAAAACACAATATTATTAACAAATTTTATCAAAAAAAATACACTATAAATATAAGAATTTATAGAAAAGAAATTATTTTAAAATCTTAAGTTAAAATACTTAAAAAAATTAGTATTAAACATATATAATTTGCAATTGTTAAGCAAAATTAAAATCGATATATTAAATTTTGCTATTAATATATATTTTAGCTAAAAGTATAAAAATATATAATATTTAGTAATATATTTCTTAAGAAAACTCTTGTTAATTGAATAGAACTATAATATTTATAATAAAAAACTATTTGCTATAGTAGCTTTCTTAAAGTTATAGAGAGTATATATAAAAAAAATATTAAATTTTATGTTAGGATTAGAGCTTTAATAGCTAGTATATAATTAATTGACAAGAATACTAGCTATACAGAACTAAATATATATAGGAAATAAATATAAGTACTATAAATATCAAGACGCTAGACGTAATTCGTAGTATATTCGAAACTAGAAAACAAAAATTCGAAAAGTAATCGAAAAGCAAAGTCTATCTAATTTGAAATTATAATACTATCTTTTTTTATTATTTGCGAGCTTCGACAAAGTAATGTCGAATTTTTCAATTAGCATTTTTAGTTAATTTTAGTTAATCTCGCATATTTGTCGAATACAAATTTCGATTAATATCGAATATATATTAAATATTGTTTAATAATTAAAACTAAAGTTTTCAATACGCGTTAAACAAAAGAATAAATTTGTTAAAAAAAAAAAAAAAATCGAAATTTTTAAAACAAAATATACAAAAAACAGTAATATATTAAGCAAAAAATATATATATTGCAAAAAAAAATTTAGTTAATGTTCGACTATCTAGACTAATCGTTCGGTTCCAATAGTTGGAATCAAATTGCATAAATTATGAAAATACTAACTATATTAGATTAAAACTTGGCCTAATTAGATATAACTTTCGGGTCGGGTTATAGATTTTGGGGAAAAACCGATCCGAACGATTAGTCTACGACTATCTTTGATTAGTGTTAAATATATTTGTCGAATACAATTTGATACTCGAAATTAAATATTAAATAATTGTCGAATAGTAGAAATCGAGTTTCGAACAATTTGTCAAACAATAACAAAATTAAGAGAAGAAAGAATAAATAAATTTTAAACAAATATTAAATATAGAAAAATTAAAAAGAATACAAAAGATTACTAATTCTAATTCTAAGAAAAAAATCTGAATTATATAACACAAAAATCGAAAAATCGACAATAAGATAGAAATCGATTACGTTTAAAAGAGTTGGAAAAATCAATTATATTTAAGAAAATTTAGAAAATTAATCGATTACGTAATCTAAGAAAGAATCGACAACAACAAAAGAAAATAGCAATATCGAAAAGTCGAAATTTGTCGAATTTTAACTATGTTCGAAAACGTTTGTCTAAATCTGCAATACAAAGAGAGAAAATAATATTAAAATATTTTAACAGCAATTTATACGCAGTTGTGTGTATATTTAGAAATATTAAGTTAATTCTTATTCGAAAGATATTTAGAAAGAACATTTATAGAATATTTGACCAAAGCACTATAGAGACAACAACAAAAACTGCTAATATATATCGAATAGTTTTCGACGATAGTAATATATCGATAATACGTTTCCGAGATTTTTATTAACTGCAGTAGAAAACAAAATAGCATATCGAATTAGTCTAATTTGAAAAAATATTTGATTTCGACTGCAAATATATAGCGAGTAACTCTCGACAATAGTAATATATTGACAATGCGTTTCAAAATCAATTCTAAGTATAACAACAAGAACTGTAGATATATATTGAGCAATATTTGATAACAGTAACAATAGAGCGCAGAAAACATAGACATAAACTATTCTATTTATTAGATTTTCAATCAAAAAACGTCTTAAATATTTAGTAAGATTTTGTTGTGTAATAAAAGTTAACAACAAAGTTAGAACAATTGTTAGCTATAAAGTAGTTTAGCTATTGAGATCTATTGTTTTAGTTTGTATAGTTTGTAAAAAGAATTTAATATTGTAGTATTTTGTATCTGTAGTTAGTAACAATTAGACTTAAATTTATATTATTATTATTTTTGCGTATATTGTATTATAATATTCCAATATCTTTAATATACTAGTATTCGAAATTATTGTTGATAGTATTATTAACAATATTAATAAGCAATAAAAGTTTAATTTGTTAATTTGACAAAGATTTGTTTTTGTTAAGATACAAAAACTATAAATAAAATACTAAATAAGTTTTTATTAATTCGAGCAGTTCTAATTTGTAGACATAATTATTGATTGTTCGAATAATTTTATAGAAAGTTGTATTTTTATATTTTAGAAACTTGTATAATCGAGTTGTTTTAATATTTCGAATATTAAATGTAATATAATTTTTGATTTTGAATTTCGAGATTGTAGCGCGTTTGCAATTAGCAAATTCGATTTGTTTAATTTAAATTTAGACAAGCTTTTAACAAATTTTTTTTTGCAAAATTTCAATCTTTTTAACAATCTTGTCGATATTCTTTATATTGCGACAAGCTTCAAATATATTGTTGTTAGAAAAAATTTTAATTTTTTTTAGATCTAATTGTAATAGATAGTTTTTAGTAACAAAAAAAAATTATAAATTAGTAGACTTGCTAATATAGCTATTTGCGACAAATTCGATAATAGCAAAATAACTAATTTAGTTATTTTAATTATATTGCACGTATATTCGAAGATATTGCTTAAGAGCAATATTAATATTTTCGATTTAATTGTCGATTTTTGAATAGAATGCAATTAATAATTTAGATTTAGTTTTTAATCTTTTGCAAAAACGTTATTAGAAATAAACAATAAATTAAGTATCTTTGTCAAAAACAATAGTAGCTAAAAAGCTCTTAAAATATTAGACAAAATGAATAAAAATCTAAACAACAGTTTTAACTTTTAAAAAATCTATAGATATAAATTTTTTACTCTTAAATAGTCTATCGATTATTATTAAGATACATTGAATTTTCTTCTTCTTTATAACAATATAACAACAAAGAGATAATAAAGTTGCAAAATATATTTTGTTGATAATAGTCTAAAATAGATAGAGACTTTAGTAAATTGTATTAATACTCGCAATATAATTTAATATATTTGTATATCGAACAATTTTTGATGTACTTTTTAATATTTGAATACAATATAGATTAATAGTAGTAATATTGTATTTTCTTAAAAGTAGCGCTTTAATCTAAATATATAGTTTTTAACAATTTATACTAAAATCTAATTGTTTCAACTCGAAGAGTATTATTTTTGCTTCGAAGTATATATATTTTGTCTCGAACAAATATATATTTAATTTTGATTGTTAAATATTTGATTATTGTGCAGTTTTCGAGTTTTAGCTTAATTGTATTGCAAAAAATAACTAAAATCTTTTATTTATTAGTTTTTTTAATTTGAATAATCTATTTTATTTTTTTGTTATATAGATATATCTTCGATATTTGTCAAACAAGAACTTCGAGATTAAATTTTGTTTTAGATTTTTTCTTTTTTGTTAAATTAATTGCAACAACAAATAAAAACTAAATTATGAAAATAATTGCAAATATTAATAGCTAAACTGTAGATAAAACAAATATATTTAAAAAAAAGACAAAATCGATAGTTAAAGACAAAAAAACTATAGATTGAGAAATTTTAAATACAACAAAAACAAAAAAAAACAAAAAAAAGATCTAGCAAAGCAAAATTTGTTTTATTAAAATAGTACAAATATTACTAACAATAAAGATATAGATCATTCTATATTTTTGTTAGTTGTTAGCAAAATTTAAGTAAATTTTTTGCAAACTTTGGCAATTCTTTTGTTAGCAATTAGTTTAAACTCGATAAAGTCTTAAAACAAATAAACTAATTTTGTTACTAGATTGTAGATAATATTTAATAGTAACAAAGTTAATATAATAGCTTTAATTATATTTAATCTTAAATTGTATTGTTTAAAAATTGTTTATTGTTAAAACTAATTACAAAAATTGTTTTTATTAGAAAGTAAATTTTGCAATTGTTTAATTAGATTATCTAATTTTGTATCTAATATATCTAATTAATAGATAATCTTAAAATTAAACTTAAACAAAAACTCGATTTAGCAAATTTAACAACAATTGAGTTGCTTAATAGTTATAGAATATTTTAAATTGCAATAGTTAATAATAATTTTAATAAATTGCTTAATAAATATATTAATATACTTTAAATACTACTTTTTAAAAGTGCAAACAATAGTTAACAGTTTCTTATTATAGATTTTGTAATTGCATTTCGCGAATAATATAATTTTAAATATATAGATTATTAAATAAAACAATCTATTTAAATTTATTTGCAAGAATATAACAACAATTACAAAATCAAAAATATTATTTTCGATTTAGATCTCTAGATCGAGATCGAAATAGTAAAAAATAAAAAATAAATTGATTAATAATTTTTTTTTTAAAAGTTTTAAATACAAGATCTTTAGAACTGTTAGACTATTATAGAAAATTAAAATTTTTGTTTTTAAACTTATTAAATGCTAACAAAGATTTAACTAGATTCAAATAGTTATAGAT
>JAABUL010003115.1_pt1 | contig 25395 bp, 7 predicted proteins | sample 5559151 | NCBI WGS metagenome assembly JAABUL01 (sample SAMN10711876, study PRJNA513368) | rock metagenome | isolation source: Antarctica rocks | place: Antarctica: Victoria Land, Pudding Butte sud | reverse complement strand
GTGCACCTATGTGTAGTCAAGGCATTGAACCTGAAAAGTATGTGCTTGCAATCACATAGATATAACGAGAGATTGAAACAGCGGAACAGCATCTCAGACCCAACTCCGAAGTAAGGTAGGGAAGGGGCCTCGACGACTTTCAGCTCGTGTGTGCCTTGGTTGCCTCCGTGTAACCTCATATGCACGTCAAATGTGGTCAGCGTATCATTGAGCGACGCCAAGAGTCCCCACCAAAGATTATTCCTCGATCAATTCCCGTTTGTTTTGGCCTAATATTTGACATAGCCTAATGGACCACTTGCCTCAGTAGTCAGATGTTACGAGCCTTGGAAGAAGGCTTGGCGGAACTATTCAAGTTCCAAGGTAACATATGACTTGCTCAACTTCTCGACAAGGCCTTGGCACTAGCGAACATAATGAGCAAGACACTTGTTCGACAACTTATCGCTACTTGATCGTGAATAAGAAGCAATAAGCAAGGCGAGCAAAAAAGATCTCTTTAGTATATAGATCTCCATAATACGACTCTCTTATAAATCGTGTTCAACTCATCTTAAGTCTTGACTTATTGTTACGATTGCTTAAGCTACAAATTCTTGTTATCAAGTGATTGCTTGCATTGTCTAAAGACGTCTACAAATCTCTTTAATAGCATAACTCTCTTTAATATTTTCGTGAAAAATACTAGCGTAACACTTTGAACACTCTAAGAATGTCTATATTAGATTAACGCGCTTCTATCCTAAGCACTAGCTCATTAGCATCACGTCGATCATCGATCATGAAAGACGACAAAATTAGAATTAATAAATTCGATATCTATTATGAAGATTGTATCGACTTAAAGAACTAGCTTATGCAAATGAATATCTATTTTATCTTTTATTTTATTTTAGCGAACTAAAAGACGATTTTTGCATCGACATTTTTTAGAGAAAGAGTTTAACATTGACTCAAGTTAAATTTACGAAAATATTTAAAAAATAATAGCAAAAACTCTTGTGCGATGTTCATAGACTTCAATAATTTTAAAAAAGAACTTCGAAGAATCTTTGAAACATTTAACGAAAAACAAATTGCGAAAAGAATGATTTAACATTTAATTTAACGAATCTTTGCAATAGATTACGTCGTTAAATTTCAAAAGTATGTTAATTTAATCAAATAAAACGATGTCGTATTTATAACAATGTTTCGACGAAATTTTAAGAACAATCTAAAGAACGAAATTATGCGTGATAAGAAAATTCTTAACGATATGTTTAATCTTATTGAAATAACTATCAATCTTAATGACAAGCTATATAAAAAAGCTATAAAAAAAAGATACGATTAATCTTAAAAAAGAATAGAAATCTTCTTTGAATTAGCGATCAAATATTAGCAAAAAAAATTTTGTTCTAATTAGAAGTATAGTAATCTAGATTATCGTAAATCTACATCTATAAAATTAAATTTCATTTAATAACGTAAAAAGAAAAATTTAAAAAAAAAGCAAAATAATAAATTCTAAAAGATGTGCTATTTATGTGACAAATTAAGTCACTTCGCAAGAAATTGTCGATCATAAAACTTAATAAATCGCTAGCAAATCAATGCTATGTTAAGAGAAATACTTAATAACTAGAACGACATTAGAAAGCAAATCGACATAAAGACGAACATCTTTAAGATTAGATCGAACGACAACTATTATTTAGTAAAAAACTTAAATTAGTTATAAAAAGTTCTAAATAAAACATTATTAAGCAAGGCATTCGCATTTACGTAGAAAGTTAATCAAATACTTAATAAGATTATAAGAGCGAAATGATCAAAAACGTTATATTCTTATTTAGCAATAAACTTAAACGACAAATATAATTAAAAAAACTTTTATAAATGTTTAAACGACATCATGAAACATCTTGAGACTTTAACTAGTTTATTAAAGAAACGATAAATAAATTAGATCGTAAATAAATGCGAGAAAACGCTAGAAAGCGACGCCACTATAAAAAAAGATATTTTTGAGAAAATTAAACAACAATTAAGCAATGTTAGTTTATTTAAATAAGCGATAAAGAAAGCAAAGAAACATGCGACACTTAGTTAAACAAAATGCTATAACGACTCATGCTAGACTTATTTAGAAAACAAAGAAGAAGTTAATTGATTTTCTAGAAAGTTAAAGTTATTAATTTAGCATAAGAAAGAAGCTTAGCGCAAGCAAGCGTTCGAAGCAAAAATCGTAGCACAAGAACAAGAAAAAGTTCAATTTTTTTAATAAAGAGCATACTAAAGAAATGCAATATATTAGTCCAACAATAGCAACTAAACTTAATAGCATACGTACAATGTTTTATTACATTAATTAAAGTTAATGAACAACGACTTATCGCAATGATCGATTTTAGTGCAATAAGTAATTTTATAACTAAAGCTTTTGTTAAAAGAAAAAAGTATTTTACTTAAAAGAAGCTTAACGCATACAATCTAGTAATTATAAATAAAAACTTATTATTTAACAAGAATAAAAGAATGAATAAAGAAACGAAGCTATTATCGATAACTATTTAACAATATTACAAAAAACTAATCTTTAATATAATGAAAATAATTATTTATAATATCGTTTTAAAAATGTTTTGATTAAAGCAACACAATTTAGAAGTTAACTAGAATACACAAGTACTTAGATTCGCACAATGTGATCATATAATTCACATTCAATTTACGCATTAATAACGTTCAATAATAGATAAAAGATTAAATTAAAAATCGATCGCAAGTAACGAGTTTACATTCTTGTAAAAAAATGATTTAACAAAGTTTAATTTGACAAACATTAACAAAGATTAATTAAATTATAAAGTCAAAGTAAATGAAAAAAAATACGAATTTTTTGAAAGCTTTGAACTATTTAGTACAACGAAGAAATCGTTAAAATATGTATCACAAATATACAACAATTAAAAGCATTTATTTCAAAAAAAGAAAACAACAAAGATTCTCTCTAAACATTAATCGTAAAATTACGAAATTAAACTTGAATTAAACAAGTAGTTTACGTTTAAACTTATATATATTCTATTTAAGAAAAAGCTCGAAGTACTTCGCAAATACTTGACAAAAAACGAAAAAAAAGAATTTATTAAAAAATTCTAATTATAGACAAGATATTTAATTCTTTTTGTATTAAAGAAGAATAAAATTTTTCGTTTATGTGTCAATTATTAAAAGCTAAACAATATTACGATTAAAAATTAATATTTATTATCTAATATTAACGAACTTTAGAATTAATTATTTGAAGCAAAGTACTTTATGTTACGCTACTACTTCCTAAGAGATCTTAGAAAGTATTAGAGAGAATTATATTGTTAAAGAGATTTGTAGACGTCTTTAGACAATGCAAGCAATCACTTAGTAACAAAAGTTGCAACTAGATGTAGCAATAACAATAAGTAAAAACTTATCTTAAGTTAAATACGATTCATAAGAGAGTCGTATTTAGAAATCTATATATTAAATAAAATTCTTTTTGCTCTTTTTGCTTTTTCGCAAAGCAAAGAAAGCAAATCTTTGTGCTTTTGTTGATCTCTTAAGAAGCAAAAGAAGCAATGCTTCTTGTGCTCTCTTGCAAAGTTATAAAAGCATATGTCGTTATTCGTTTTTAGTGTTACGTATTGTGCGTAGACTATATATTGACGTAGATTCGTAACATTATTCTTCTCTCTCTTAGACTTTTATCTCGAAAGCAAACTTTAATATGTTTTGTGTCAAGTTCAAAGTTTCTTTTTATTAACGTCGTCTTATTTAAGTTGCAAAACTTAATATTCCTTGTATTGCAATGCGCTTTTGTTATTAATGTGTTCGTTTAAGTAAGCAATGTTGTGTTGCAAAGAGTTCTAATAAGTGTGTGAAATGTCTTCGCAATAATTGTTCGTGCGACTTGGCGCTTCTAAATATCGTTTAATGACGTCGTTTTAAGAAATAGCGTCAAAAATTAAAAGAAGAGCTTCGTGAGACGAATGCGAAGCAACAACGATTACTTCGTTAACTTAATTACCTTGAAGAGAAACAACAAACAATAATAAATGACGAATTGAAAAACTTGAAGAAAATGACTTCATTAAGCTTTTTCGTCGATTTTTCTTTTTTAAGTCTTTTAATCGATGTAACTTTAAAACAAGTTGTCTTTTCTAACATTATAAGAGAATGATCGTTTACTTTCTTGATTCCTTTTGACGAAATTGTTGCAAACGATGTTAATAGTGCTTCAAATTCTTAATAGATTTCTAAGTGTTTTTAGAGATAAAATATCTCTTTCATTTGACAAAATATTTTTGACCTTTTTGTTGTAGAATTTTTTCGACCTCAAACTATTTCTTTTTCTATTGATGAAAATAAAAGGTGTTCTATAAAGGCGTGATTGAGTTTATTGATTTCAACAATGATATATAAAATATTGGAAATACTTTGGCGTTCTTAGGTAAGTCGAGTTTGTAATTAACTAATCTCTTAGTTTTCTTAACGAGAAACGATTTAACTTTGACATGATTTAATTTTTTGCTTAACTTTCTTGTTTTAAGATTTTTTGTAAAAAGATATACTTTATTTCTTTCTTCTAGCTAAAATGTCGTTTTTCGTTTTTTATTTTGATATTTAATTGATTTCTCTTGCATTTTTAAGATGTTGTCGTATATCTTTTTTAGTATCGTTATTCTTTCGATGATTGATTGCGTAGACAAATGCGTGCGTTCTTCTTCAAAAAGATTTAATTCCTTATTATAATTGACGAAGAATGAAGTTATCTTAGTGATATTTAAGACCTTTGCATTAAGTGCTAATTGTGTCATAAATAGAAATAATACTTAATTGTTGTAAGTATTGTTAATGTAATGCCTCAAATATTGCTTAAGACTTTAGTTCGTTCTTTCTATTTAACTATTTGTGATCAAGTGATAGACAATAGACATTTGAAGTCTTGTATCTAACATTAAGAGAAACGTCTTTTAATAGTTAGACGTGAAGAGCTTGTCTCTATCACTAGTTAGTCTTTTAAGTATATCGTGATATTATATAAGTCAATTTAATATAATGTATTTTAATTGTTTTGCGATGAACTTCTCTTTGCATGCGATAATATGTAAGTACTTAATAAGCTTATTAATCATTACTAATATCGAATTATATTTGTCTTCAATTGCTAGATTCGTCAACTTTGACAACTTAATAATAAAGTTTATCGTAACTTCATCTTATAACGATTTAGATAATTTCTAATATTGGATTTCGTTATAGCTCGCATGTGTATCATGTTTGTTTTGCTAATAATTAAGACATCGTTTAATGTATGTCTTAATAGTTTGTCTCATTTGTAAGAACTAACAATGCTAGCGTAAAAGCTAAAGAATTTTCGTCACTTTTAAGTGCTTTTGCAATGATTCGTCATAATGTTCTTTTATACATTCGTCGATCTTATTGATAGATATTTGGAGTTTTTCTTTCTTTATTGGAAACTCTTTCGTATTATTTTGAAGTATTCGTAGTGTTGCATTTAGCTCGTATTTGTTTATTAATAGTAATTCGTCTTTGTTAATCTTAAGTATGTTGTGATTAAACGATTTCTTCGTTTTTATATAATTATTTCTTTTGCTAAGTGCGTTTGCTTTGTCATTATCTTTATCTAAGATATATTGTATTTTAAACTTGTATTGTTCAAGTCTTTTTAATTATTGCACTTGTCTTCTATTAAGTTGCTTTATAGTAGTAAAGTGCACAAGATTTTTGTGATTTATAAGAATCGTAAGTTTTAGCGATTCTTTCGTGTATACTCTTCATGATTTCAAGAAGACTACTATAGCAAGTAGTTTTTTATTATGAACATTATAGTTTTATTTGACTAACAAGAGTTTTTTTAAAAGATATATTATTAGATGTTATATATCTTCATGTCTTTGATTAAAGCATGCATCGATAACTAGATTTAATGCGTTAATTTTAATCTTGCTTAATAATTGCGAATTGTACATCTTAAGTACTAGCTCTTTTAAGCATTCTAGCTTAAGATTCTAGAATAATTTTTCTTCTACAAGTTCTTATAATTATGACGTGTTTTTCTTCGTAAAATTCGTCAATAATATCGCGTTTACTAAATAGTTTTTAATGAACTTTTTGTTATAGTTTATGAAATCTAGAAAGAATTGTACTTTTTTAACATTTGTTGATGATTTTTATTCTTTAATTGCTCGTAATTTCTTAGAATTCATGCGTACTTCATGTCGTTCAACGACAAATTTAAGAAAGTTAACTTTTTTTTAATGAAATTCGCATTTCTTTGATTTAAGATGTAAGTTTCTTATATTTAGACATTCTAATACTTTGAAGACATAACTAACATGTTCTTTTAATGTTTTCGAATAAATTATGATGTCGTTCAAGTATGTTATGATAAATCGATTCAAATGTTGTCGTAGTACATCATTGATTATTTTTTAACACGTTGTTAAGACGTTCGTGAGTTCGAACGACATTATCGTGTATTCGTATAATCTATATCGTGTGCGAAAAACTATCTTTCACTCTTTCTTTATTTTTATCCTAATTTAGTTGTACGCTTTTCGTAAGTCTAGTTTAATAAAGTACTTAACTCTAAATAATCGATTTTGAAGCTCGTTAATATTAAGTAGTAAATATCAATTCTTAATCGTAATATTATTTAGCTTCTAGTAATTGACACATAGACGAAGAGTTTCATTCTTCTTTAATACAAAGAGAATTAAGTATCTTGTCTATGATTAGGATTTTCTAATAAATTTTTTCTTTTCATTTTTTGCTAGATATTCGTAAAGTACTTCGAGCTTTTTCTCAAATAGAGCATATATGGGTTCAAACGTAAATTGCTTGCTTAATTTAAGTTTGATTTCGTAATCTCACGATTAATGTTTAGGGAAAATCTCTATTGTTTTCTCTTCTTAAAATAGATGCTCTCAATTGTTGTATATTCGTAATACATACTTTAGCGATTTCTTCGTTATACTAAATAGTTCAAGATTTTCAAAAGATTCGTAATTTTCTTCATTTATTTTAACTTTGTAATCTAGCTAATCTTTGCTAATGTTTATCGAATCGAACTTTGTTAAATCGTTTTTTTGCAAGAATGCAAACTCGCTACTTGCGATCGATTTTCGACTTAATCTTTTATCTATTATCGAACGTTATTGATGCGTAAATTAGATGTGAATTACGTGATCACATTGCGCAAATCTAAGTACTTGTATATTTTAGTCAACTTCTAAATTGTGTTGCTTTAATCAAGACATTTCTAGAACGACATTATAAGTAATTATTCTCACTATATTAAAGATTAGTTTCTCGTGATGTTGCTCAATAGCTATCGATAATAGTTTCGTTTCTTTATTCACTTTTTCATTCTTATCAAGTAATGAATTTCTATCTACAATCATTAGATTGTATGCGTTAGACTTCTTTTAAGTAGAGTACTCTTTTCTCTTAACAAAAGCTCTAGTCATAAAATTACTTATTGCATCAAAATTAATCATTGCGATAAATCGACGATCATTGATCTTAATTGATGTAATAAAACATCGTACGTATGCTATTAAGTTTAGTTGCTACTATTGGGCTAACATATTGCATTCCTCTAGTATGTTCTTTACTAAAAAATTTGAACTTTTTCTTGTTCTTGTGCTACGACTTTTGCTTCGAGCATCTGTTTGCGCTAAGCTTCTTTTCTATGCTAGATTAATAACTTTGGTTTTCTAGAGAACTAGTTGACTTCTTCTTTGTCTTCTAGATGAGTTTAGCATGAGTCGTTATAGCATTTTGTTTAACTAAGTGTCGCGTGTTTCTTTGCTTTCTCTATCTTCTCTTAGAATAGACTTACATTGCTTAGTTGTCGTTCGATTTCTTCAAAAATATCTCTTTTTATAGTGGCGTCGCTTTCTAGCGCTTTCTCGCATTTATTCACGATTTAATTTATCTTTCTTTCTCTTGATGAGCTAGCTAAAGCGTCAAGGTACTTCGTGATGTTATTTAGGCATTCGTGAAAGTTCTTCTAGTCGTACTCGTCGTTTAAGTCTATTGCTAGATGAAGATATGACGTTCCTAGTCGTTGTGCTCTCATAGCTTCATTAAGTATTTAGTTAATTTCTTGCGTAGATGCGAATGTCTTGCTTGATAATGTTTCATCTAGAACTTTCTATAACTAATCTAGATTTTCTATTAAATAATAATCGTCGTTCGATTCAATTTTGAAGGTGTTCGCCTTTGTGTCGATTTGCTCCCTAATGTCGTTCTAGCTATCAAATATCTCTCTTAACATAGCATTGATCTATTGGCGATTCATCAAATTTCGTGATCGATAATCTCTTGCGAAGTGACCCAATTTGTCACATGAATAGCACGTTTTTTAGAATTTGTTATTTTGCTTTTCCTTAGAGTTCTTCCCTTTACGTTGCTAAGTGAAATTCAATTTCATAAATGTAGATTTATGATAATCGAGATTACTATACTTCTAATTAGAACAAGATTCTTTTTACTAATATTTAATCGTTGATTCAAAGAAGATTTTTGCTCTTCTTTAAGATTGATCGTATCTTTTTTTCATAGCTCTTTTATACAATTTGTCGTCGAAATCGATAATTACTTCGATAAGATTAAACATGTCGCTAATGCGTTTTTCATTACGCATAATTTCGTTCTTTAAGTTGTTTTTTAAATTTTGTCGAAACATTGTTATAAGTGCGACATCGTTTTATTTGATTAAATTAACATATTTTTGAAATCTAATTGCGTAGTTTGTTGCAAAGATTCGTTAAATTAGATGCTAAATTATTCTTTTCGCAATTTGTTTCTTATTAGATGTTTTAAAGATTCTTCGAAATTCTTTTTTAAAATTGTCGAAATTCGTAAACATCGCACAAGAATTTTTGTCAAAATTCTTTAAATACTTGCGTAAGTTTAACTTGAGTCAATGCTAAGCTCTTTCTCTAAGAAATGTTGATGCGAAAATCGTCTTCTTGTTCGCTAGAACAAGATAGAAGATAAAATAGATATTTATTTGCATAAGCTAATCCTTCAAGCCAATACGATCTTCATGATAGATGTTAGATTTATTGATCCTAATTTTGTTATCTCTTCCAATAGAGGGTCGACGTGGTGCTAATGAGCTAGTGCTTGGAATAGAAGCGCATTGACCTAATATAAATATCCTTAAAATGTTTAAAGTGTTACGCTACTACTTTCTAAGAGATCTTAAAGAGTATTAGAAAGAATTGTATTATTGAAGAGATTTGTAGATGTTTTTAGACAATGCAAGCAATCATTTGATAACAAAAATTGCAACTAAATGTAGCGATAACAATAAATAAAAACTTATCTTAAGTTAAATACGATTCATAAGAGAGTCGTGTTTAGGAATCTATATATCAAATGAAATTCTTTTTGCTCTTTTTGCTCTCTCGCAAAGTAAAGGAAGCAAGTCTTTGTGCTCTTGTTAATTCTTTAAGAAGCAAAAGAAGCAATGCTTCTTGTGCTTTCTTGCAAAGCTATAAGAGCATATGTCGCTATTCGTTCCTAGTGCTACGTACTGTGCGTAGACTATATACTAGCGTAGATTCGTAACAGTTTATTAAACTAAACTTACAAGAAACGTACAATTAAATTAGAATAAAAATAAAAAAAGAGTAAAAGATAGCTTTTCGCATACAATATAAATTATATAAATACATAATAATGTCATTTGAACTCATAAACGTCTTAACAATGTGTTAAAAAATAATTAATAATATATTACGACAATATTTAAATCAATTTGTTATAGCATACTTGAACAACATTATAATTTATTTAAAAATCTTAAAAAAGTATATTAATTATATTTTCAAAGTATTAAAATGTTTAAATATAAAAAACTTATATTTTAAATCAAAGAAATGCGAATTTTATCGAAAGAAAATTAACTTTTTTAAATTTGTCGTTAAACAACATGAAGTACGCATGAATTTTAAGAAGCTACGAGCAATTAAAGAATAAAAATCATTAATAAATGTTAAAAAAGTATAATTCTTTTTAGATTTTATAAATTACAACAAGAAGTTTATTAAAAACTACTTAATAAACGCAATATTATTAACGAACTTTACGAAAAAAAATACGTCATAATTATAGAAACTTGCAAAAAAGAAATTATTTTAAAATCTTAAGTTAAAATGTTTGAAAAAGTTAATATTAAAGATGTATAATTTGCGATTGTTAAGTAAAATTAAAATTAACGCATTAAATTTAGTTATTAATGCATGCTTTAACTAGAGACATAAAGACATATAACATCTAATAATATATTTCTCGAAAAAACTTTCGTTAATTAAACAAAATTATAATGTTTACAATAAAAAACTACTCGCTATAGTAGTCTTCTTAAAGTCATAAAAAGTATACATAAAAAAATCATTAAAATTTACGATTTTTACGAATTATAAAAATTTTGTGCACTTTATTATTATTAAGCAATTTAACAAAAGACAAATACAATAATTAAAAAGACTTAAATAATACAAATTTAAAATATAGTATATTTTAGACAAAGATAATGATAGAGTAGACGCACTTAATAGAAGAAGTAATTATATAAAAACGAAAGAATCGTTTAATTACAACATATTTAAAGTTAACAAAAACGAATCATTATTAACAAACAAGTACGAATTAAATATTACATTACAAATACTTCAAAATAATACAAAAGAGTTTTTAATAAAGAAAGAAAAACTTCAAATATTTATTAACAAAATTAACAAATGTATAAAAGAGCATTATGACGAATTATTGCAAAAGCATTTGAAAATAACGAAAACTCTTTAGCTTTTACGCTAGCATTGTTAGTTTTTACAAATAAGATAAGTTGTTAAGATATACATTAAACGATGCCTTAATTATTAATAAAACAAACATAATACGTACGCGAACTATGACGAAATTTAATATTAGAAATTATTTAAATCGTTATGAAATAAAGTTACGATAAACTTTATTATTAAATTGTCAAAATCGACGAATTTAGCAATTAAAAACAAATATAATTTAATACTAATAATGATTAATAAGTTTATTAAGTACTTACATATTATCGCATGCAAAGAGAAGTTTATCGCAAAACAATTAAAATACATTATATTAAATCAACTTATATAATATTACGATATATTTAAGAGATTAACAAGTGATAAAGACAAGCTCTTTACATCTAATTATTAGAAGACATTTCTTCTAATGTTAGATACAAGATTTCGAATGTCTATTGTCTATTATTTAATTACGAATAACTAGACAAAAAAAACGAACTAAAGTCTTAAACAATATTTGAGACATTATATTAACAATATTTATAATAATTAAATATTACTTTTATCTATAACATAACTAGCACTTAATGCTAAGATTTTAAATATCATTAAAATAACTTTATTCTTCGTTAATTATAGCAAGAAATCAAATCTCTTTAAGAAAAAGCGCACGCATTTGTTTGCGCAATTAGTTATCGAAAGAGTAGCGACATTAAAAAAGATACACGACAACATCTTGAAAATGCAAAAAAAGTCAATTAAATATTAAAATAAAAAACGAAAAACGACATCTTAGCTAAAAAAGAGAAATAAAATATATCTTTTTACAAAAAATCTTAAAACAAGAAAGTTAAGCAAGAAATTAAATCATGTTAAAGTTAAATCGTTTTTTGTTAAAAAGATTAAAAGATTAATTAATTACGAACTCGACTTATCTAAGAACGTTAAAGTATTTCTAGTATTTTATATATTATTGTTAAAATTAATTGATTTTAGTACGTTTATACAAAAAACATTTTATTATTAATTACAAGAAAACAATGTATTCGAAGTTAAAAAAATATTAAAATAACAAAATTAACAATATCTTATAAAGTGAAAAAAATATTCTACGTCAAAAAACACATAAAAATTAAAAAAAAATCTTACAAATTGTTCAAATTTGTTGCGACAATTTTGTCGAACTTAAATTAATTAAGAATCTTAAATAATAAATTATTAATATTGACAAATTCGTCTTAAGATATTATAGAAAACAAAGTTCTTTTAATTATTGCAATAGTTTTTAAATTTTTAAGACGTTTAAGCTTCTTCACATTAAATAATTCTTTATTAAATATCTTTTGTTTTTGCGTTCTAAAAAAGCGTTTTTGTTTTCGCAATCGTTTTAGTTTAACTTATTAAATGCGAATTAATTCGATTATTGTCTTTTGTGCAATCTTCGTCTTTAATTTTTTTTGTTTTAGTCTCGTTATGACGCGATCAATGACATCGAAATTGATCATTAAAATAGTAAATTTACACTTTTTCTTAACTATATGCACTTCGCACAATTCTTTAACAACGAAAATAAACGACATTTCTTTTAATAAAGAACACAACGAATACAAGTTATTATCGCAACAACGTCGTAAGAAGCTATATATTAAAAGAGTGATTAACGACTTTTTAAGAAACAAGAAGACATAAATGCATAATAAATAAGAAATTTTCAAGAACAAAAATCAAGAAGAGAGAAGATAATGTTACGAGTTTTGAAAAAAGATTTGGCGAAACTATTTAAGTTCTAAGGTAACATGTGACTTGCTTAACTTCTTAATAGAGTCTTAACATTAATAAACATAATGAGCAAGACACTTGTTCGACAATTTATCATTATTTGATCGTAAATAAAAAGCAATAAGCAAGACGAACAAAAGAGATTTCTTTAGTATATAGATTTTTATAATACGACTCTCTTATAAATCGTGTTTAACTTATCTTAAGTTTTGACTTATTGTTACGATTGCTTAAGTTGCAAACTTTTGTTATTAAATGATTGCTTACATTGCCTAAAGACGTCTACAAATCTCTTCAATAGCATAACTCTCTCTAATACCTTCGTGGGAAGTACTAGCGTAACAGTTGCGTTCTTCAAGATTTTATTAAGTATTTTGTCTTCAAAGACAAGTTAGAATATCGCTATAAATATGTTTAGTTGACACTCGACAATAAGCAATGTATTTCGTCTATTTCTAGGCATTTTATTAATGCAAACAAATGTATAAAATGCGACGAGATCTTTTAGAGTTAATATAAAACAGTTTGATAACTTAGAAGAAAAGTTTGCATCGATTAAGACTTACGTGAACGCTAGATTTCTAAATTATAGTTTCTATAATAACGATTATTTATTTACACTTTACGAATATAATATTTGAAGAATTCTAGTTTGTCGAAAGCAAAAGCTTCGTGATAGTCGCGTTTAGTAAGAACACAAGCCACGACGTCGCGAGAAATCTCGATTGAATAAAAATTGTGTTTTCGAACGCTCTATAATATATTATAATTTATCGAATAGCAAGCATTACTTGGGCTCGCACCTCAAATAGTAAACTCGAGATGACGACGCTTAAGTACATTGAAGGCAATAGTATAATGCAAATGACGTTCGATACTTGACAATAATATATTTGTTTATTTCTTTTTAGTCGTTGAGTCATTCTTAATTTAACATATAGTGATCTATTTTATCAAACGATCTTGATCAATTTTCTATCTCTTAGATCTAGCTAACCACTCCTAGATGTGTATCTCTCCAAAAATGTTCGAAACCAAGTTAGACGTTAATAGCTTTTGCTTTTCTAGTCTTTAATACTCTTGTCACATTGATTGAGACGCGATGTCTTTGCTTTTAAACGTAAATTCGTAGATAGCGACGCGCTCTTCTTTGCTAAGCTTCGTTGATGTTGTAATCGTTGTCGTGGATTTGATGTCGACTTGATTTGAACAAATGGACTTTCGATGTTTGTGAGCGTGAGATTCGTATCTTGAGTGGCGAGTCTCTTGAATAACTTGCTTAATAAGTTGTCATTTCAAGAAGATACACATCACTTACATAGATTGAAGGATTTCGTCAAAGCTCGTAGGTTACACGATAAGAGCGAGCATATTGTAGTGTTGTCCACAATAGGTGCCAATCATTAGGACACTTTTTGCATCGCTTATATTATATGTCGATCTCCTCTTCGAATGTCTCTTCTTGAATAGCCTCGAGTCTATCGTAGCTAGATGTTATTGTTTGGTCGACGATTCTTTTTGCCAACTTGTTTCTTTCGAAGTAATTCAACCTCACACAATATCTATAGATATCAAGCAAGGTTCTTCATCTACTTTGATCTATAATTTTGTTTGCTAATATCGAGAGAACTTGCAGTAAGACTACATTCTCGAAAGAACAAGCTAGATCTATTGTTGATCTTGTGGCAGTCTTGATGATCTTAGCTCCGACGCTAGTTAGTACATTAGAGTTTAGATATATCTCTTTGGAGAACGACATTTCAATCTAAAGTCTAATTGGCGGAGATTTGTGCGAGTTGAACTAGACGCTAAATTTAGTATCGCTCATTCTGCCAAGACTTTTCGCGTAGTTGGTCACACCATCTTTCTATTAGGCTCTCCTGCAACTCTCCTGCTATTTTACACCAGCAACTACATAAAGATCTATTATCTTATTTTAGTCGATATAATTTGTAATCAAGCAAAGTCAATTCCTAAGAATAAGTTGCGACAATCTTTAGAATCAAAGGATTAAGATAATGTATTTCGAGTTCGTACATTAATTGTTTGAGCTAATCAATTGTAGAAAAGCAACCTTAAGACATCAAGAAACAACAAGTTGTTCGCAAAAGCGCACGTCTACAAGCGATAGAAAATCTTTGCAAGTAATTTATATTCAAAAGCAATTATGTTTGGGAAGTGCAAACATCTTCCTTCCCTCCAACAAGCAACATTCCTAAGAGCAAAATAGTATGTGTCTTCATTGCTTTTATTACTATGTTGTAGCGTTAATTTGTTCGAGGCATCACAACGTTCGCAAACTCTTAACAAATCGTTTACATTCTTTCGAAAACAAAAACAAAAGCAAGAAGAACAAGAAGCTAAATATCTCTCTTTTCGAATTCGAGACTAGTCTTCTTCGAAGCGAGTTCGAGCTAAGTCTTCGAGTTGTGCTAAAGAGAAATTACATTCGAAAGCGACGAATGACGTTGTCAACTACTAAAACGCGCACAACATAATCGTCGTCGTAAGAGCTCTTGTCGAACTTTTTAAATCGATAAAGCGCGAGAAAGAGCTAAATCGAGAAATCTTTGCTTTTTTTATCTTGCACGATTACAAGTCGATAAGAATCTATAGCTATTATCTAGTAATTGAAGGAAACAATACTATCTTCTATTGTTATTCTATTCGAACATTTGACTTTATCGAACAAAATAACAAGAAAAAATGAATTGCCTATAAATTTATCAAGAACGTGTACAATACTTGAATGTCGATTTAGCACAAAAGAATTTGTTCGACCATTAATAATTTGCTAGTTAATATTGATTTTGATCTTTCTTAATTTGCTAGTTAATATTGATTTTGATCTTTCTTAATTTGCTAGTTAATATCGATATTAATCTTTCTTAATTTGCTTCTTTCTTTTAATCTACATTCTAGAGTTCGTAGCAATCTATTACGCTAGTACTTCTCGCGAAGATATCAAAGAGAATTATACTATTGAAGAGATTTGTAGACGTCTTTAGACAATGTAAGCAATCACTTGGTAACAAGAGTTTGCAATTAAGCAATCGTAACAATAAGTCAAAACTTAAGATAAATTGAACATAATTTATAAGAAAGTCGTATTTGAAGATTTATATACTAAAGAAGATTTCTCTTGTTCGCTTTGTTTGTTGTCGAACATATTAAACTTTGTTCGCTTTATTTGTTGTTAAGCACGTCGAGTTCGCTTACTAATGCGTCGAGCAATGCTTGTTTATTAAGTCGTCGAGTATGTAGATAATTGTATTTTGTTTTACAAATTTACTCTATAAATTATATATTAATTGTAACGAACTAGAATTGTAATACTATTCTCTTTTTCAAACTCTTTTTATTTCGAAAAGCGAATACTTATCTTTGTTATGTCTTTTTATCAAAATCGTATTTGTTTTGTCTTCGAAATAAATTGTTACGAAATATTTGTTGATTTTGCTTGTAAACGTTGTTGTTGTTCTAGTAAATTTTGCATCGTCATAAAAGATTCGTCTTCTTATTTGAAGTGTTTAGAATGTGTTCGTGCGAGCAAGTTGTGCGTAAATATGTTATAGATTTTCTTGAATTATATTAGAGAAGATTTGTTCTTAAAAGTTGCTAAGGATATTAACTATTATTAGTATTAAATTATATTTATCTTCAATTGCTAAGTTTGTTGATTTAAGCAATTTAATAATAAAGTTTATCGTAACTTTATTTCATAACGATTTAAATAATTTTTAATATTGAATTTCGTTATAATTCGCATGCGTATTATGTTTGTTTTATTAATAGCTAAAATATCGTTTAATGTATATCTTAATAGTTTGTCTCATTTGTAAAAACTAATAATGCTAGCGTAAAAGCTAAAGAATTTTAGTTACTTTTAAATGTCTTTGCAATAATTCGTTATAATGCTCTTTTATATATTCGTCGATTTTGTTAATAAATATTTGAAGTTTTTCTTTCTTTATAGAATTTTTTTTTGTATTATTTTGAAGTATTTGTAATGTAACATTTAATTCGTATTTATTTGTTAATAATGATTTGTTTTTGTTAATCTTAAGTATGTTATAATTGAACGATTTCTTCGTTTCTATATAATTATTTCTTTTGTTAAGTGCGTCTACTTTGCTATTATCTTTGTCTAAAATATATTATATTTTAAACTTGTATTGTTTAAGTTTTTCTAATTATCGCATTTGTTTTTTGTTAAGTTGCTTAATAATAGTAAAATGTACAAGATTTTTATGATTTATAAGAATTGTAAGTTCTAATAATTCTTTTGTGTATACTTTTTATAATTTTAAGAAAACTACTATAGCGAGTAGTTTCTTATTGTGAACATTATAGTTTTGTTTAATTAACAAGAGTTTTTTTAAGAAATATACTATTAAATATTATATGTTTTTATATTTCTAACTAAAGTATGCATCGATAATTAGATTTAATGTGTTAATTTTAATTTTGTTTAACAATTGCGAATTATATATCTTTAGTATTAGTTTCTTCAAACATTCTAGTTTAAGATTTTGAAATAATTTCTTCTTTGCGAGTTTTTATAATTATGACGTATTCTTTTTTGTAAAATTCGTTAATAATATCGCATTTATTAAGTAGTTTTTAATAAATTTCTTGTTGTAGTTTATAAAATCTAGAAAGAATTGTATTTTTTTAACACTTATTAATAATTTTTATTCTTTAATTGTTTGTAGTTTTTTAAGATTTATGCGTACTCTATGTTGTTTAATAACAAATTCGAAAAAATTAATTTTTTTTCGATGAAATTCGCATTTCTTTGACTTAAGATGTAAATTTTTTATGTTTAGACATTTTAATACTTTGAAGACATAAATAATATGCTCTTTTAAAATTTTTAAATAAATTATAATGTTGTTCAAATATGTTATAACAAATCGATTCAAATATTGTTATAATATATTATTGATTATTTTTTAATACGTTGTCGAAACGTTTGTGAGTTCGAACGATATTATCGTATATTTGTAGAATTTATATCGTGTGCAAAAAGCTATCTTTTATTCTTTCTTTGTTTTTATTTTAATTTAGTTGTACGTTTCTCGTAAATCTAGTTTAATAAAGTATTTTGCTTTGAATAATTAATCTTGAAGTTCGCTAATATTAAATAATAAATATTAATTTTTAATTATAATATTATTTAGCTTTCGATAATTAACATATAGACGAAAAGTTTTATTCTTCTTTAATAAAAAGAGAATTAAGTATCTTATCTATAATTAGAATTTTTTAATAAATTCTTTTTTTTTGTTTTTTGTTAGATATTTGCGAAGTATTTTAAGCTTTTTTTCGAATAGAGCATATATAAGTTTAAACGTAAATTGCTTGCTTAATTCAAATTTAATTTCGTAATTTTACGATTAATGTTTAAAAAAAGTCTTTGTTGTTTTCTTTTTTTAAAATAAATGCTTTCAATTGTTGTATATTTATAATATATACTTTAGCAATTTCTTTATTGTATTAAATAGTTTAAGATTTCTAGAAAATTTGTAATTTTCTTTACTTACTTTAACTTTGTAATTTAATTAATTTTTATTAATACTTGTTAAATCAAACTTTATTAAATCGTTTTTTTGCGAGAATGCAAGTTCGTTGTTTGCAATCGATTTTTAACTCATTCTTTTATCTATTATTGAACGTTGTTAATGCGTAGATTAAATATAAATTACGTAATTATATTGCGCAAATCTAAGTATTTATGTATTTTAGATAACTTTTAAATTGTGTTGCTTTAATTAAAATATTTTTAAAACAATATCGTAAATAATTATTTTTACTATATTAAAGATTAGTTTTTTGTGATGTTGCTAAATAGCTATTAATAGTGACTTCGTTTCTTTATCTACTTTTTTATTTTTGTTAAATAATAAATTTCTATCTATAATTATTAGATTGTATGCGTTAGACTTCTTCTAAGTAGAATACTCTTCTCTCTTAACAAGAGCTCTAGCTATAAAATTATTTGTCGCATCAAAATCGATTATTGCAATGAGTTAACAATTATTGATTTTAATTGATGTAATAAAACATCGTGCGTATGTTGTTAAGTTTAGTTGCTATTGTTGGGCTAATATATTGCATTTCTCTAGTATGCTCTTTACTAAAAAATTTAAACTTTTCTTTATTTTAATGTTGTAATTTTCGCTTCGAACGTTTGTTTGCGTTAAGTTTTCTTCTTATGCTAAATTAATAACTTTAACTTTCTAGAGAACTAGTTGACTTCTTCTTTGTTTTTTAGATAAGTCTAACATAAGTCGTTATAGTATTTTGTTCAATTAAGTGTCGCATGTTTCTTTGCTTTCTTTATTGCTTATTTAGATAAACTAACATTACTTAGTTGTTGTTCGATTTTATTGGGAATTTTTCTTTCTATAGTGGTGTCGCTTTTTAGCGTTTTCTCGCATTTATTTACGATTTGATTTATCTCTCTCTCTCTTGATAAACTAGCTAAAGCGTCAAGATAATTCGTAATGTTATCTAGATATTTGTAAAAGTTCTTCTAGTTATACTTGTTGTTTGAGTTTGTTGCTAGATAAAGATATAGCGTTTCTAGTTGTTGTGTTTCTATAAGTTTATTAAGTTTTTTGTTAACTTCTTGCGTAAATGCGAATGTTTTATTTAATAATATTTTATCTAGAACTTTCTATAACTAATTTAGGTTTTTTACTAAATAGTAGTTGTTGTTCGATCTAGTTTTAGGAGTGTTCGTCTCTATATTGATTTGCTCTCTAATATTGTCTTGACTATTAAGTATCTCTCTTAATATAGCATTGATTTGTCGACAATTTATCAAGTTTCGTAATTGATAATCTCTTGCGAAGTGGCTCAATTTATCACATAAATAGTACGTTTTTTAAGATTTGTTATTTTGCTTTTTTCTAAAATTCTTTTTTTTACGTTGTTAAGTAGAATTTAGTTTTATAGATGCAAATTTATGATAATTAGAATTACTATACTTTTAATTAGAACAAGATTCTCTTTGCTAATATTCGATTATTAGTTCAAAGAAGATTTTTGCTTTTTCTTAAGATTGATCGTATCTTTTTTTTTATAGCTTTTTTATACAACTTGTTGTCGAAATCAATAACTACTTCGATAAGATCGAATATATCGTTAATGCGTTTTTCGTTACGCATAATTTCGTTCTTTAGATTGTTTTTAAAATCTCGTCGAAACATTGTTATAAGTGCGATATCGTTCTATTTAATTAGATTAATATATTTTTGAAATTTAGTTACGTAATTTGTTGCAAAGATTTGTTAAATTAAATGTTAAATTACTTTTTTTGCGATTTGTTTCTTGTTAAATGTTTTAAAGATTCTTCGAAGCTCTCTTTTAAAGTTGTCAAAATTCGTAAACATTGTACGAGAGTTTTTGTTATAGTTTTCTAAATACTTGCGTAAATTTGACTTAAATTAATGTTAAACTCTTTCTTTAAGAAATGTTAATGCGAAAATCGTCTTTTTGTTTGTTAAAATAAGATAAAAGATAAAATAGATATCTATTTGCATAAGCTAGTTCTCCAAACTAGTATAATCTTCATAGTAGATGTTAGATTTATTAATTTTGATCTTGTTATCTTTATTAATAAAGAAATAACGTGATGCTAATAAGCTAGTGTTTGGGGTAAAGGCGCGTTGATTTGATACAAACATTCTTAAAGTGTTTAAAGTATTACGCTAGTACTTCTTGCGAAGATATTAGAGAGAGTTATGTTATTAAAGAGATTTGTAGACGTCTTTAGACAATATAAGCAATTACTTGATAACAAGAGTTTGTAGCTAAGTAGTCGTAACAATAAGTTAAGACTTAAGATAAATTAAACATAATTTATAAGAAAGTTGTGTTTGGAGATCTATATATTAAAGAAGATTTCTCTTGTTTGCTTTGTTCGCTATTAAACATGTCGAACTTTGTTTGCTTTACTTGTTGTCGAACACGTCGAACTCGTTTATTAGTGCGTCGAGCAATGCTTGCTTGTCAAGTTGTCGAGTATGCAAATAATTGTGCCTTGTTCTATAGATTTGCTTTGTAGATTATATATTGGTTGTAACGAGCTAGGGTCGTAACACAATCTAATGTCGAATCTATATTAGGCAAAGATAATAGCTAGTCGAGCTTTTTGGTTTCGCAAGAAGTTACGTCAACCACTTTCTTTACTTAAACGATCGAGTCAGTATCTAAGAAGTCAAGAAACTAGGGAGCTGCTAGATAGCAATGTTGAAACGTCAAAAGCAAGCATTACGTTTTTTATTGTTATCGAATGACTTGAGTCACTTGACGCGTGCCATTTAACTAGTTGCATGGCGACAACGACCAATAAGATATAAATATATTGAGCTAAGGACGAACGTAGATAGAAGAGTAAACGTATATACATCTTGGGTACAAGATTATGTCGACGTTTGTCTCCTATACGCAGCTAGTCTTTACCAAATTTGTTGCTTTTGCTATGCTAGTGTACATTGTTCGCTATAATTGCACAATTAAATTACTTACACTTGTAAATTTGTTATTGCAAAGCTTACGAGATTGCAATTAAATAGACAATAAAAATACGATTTGTATGTCGTTAATCGAAGTATTTCTTATCTTGTACGTTACAATCTTTGTAGAAGCAATATCGTGTCTAAAGAGATAGCTATTTGCAAATGTTCTAAAGATATCTAGGTTTGCTATAAAGAGCGATGCGATACAAAAGTTCAAATTATAGACATTCTTGATTATGAAATTCGACAAACAATATCTTGCTATGTTGATAATTATTGTGAACTTGAACAAGAAGTTGACAATAGCAATCTACGACTAGCTAGTAAGTATCTATGCGTCCAAGCGCATAAATTAATATTTCTATGTTTTTATTGTTTACTAGATAACGAAACATGTATTTATAAATCAAAAAAACTCGATTTGCAACTTATAGTGTGTAAACAAAGAGTAAATCTAGCTTGTCAATTATATCGATATCAACAATATAAATGTAACAGGACAGAATCTAAACCAACTGCGCCAAAAGCACCTGCGAGGTGTTCGCGCGTTGCAAACACCCGCGGGAAGTAATATATATAGGGGGGCAGACTAACTCGTTACAGTTATCTCCCCTCCTAGAAATCTCGTCCCGAGATTCAGGGTTATACCCAGGGTTATCTCAGGGTTATTTCAGGGTTAACCTAGGGTCACGCCAAGGTTACCGAAAAATTCCTGGTGTGTTGCGCACTCAGAGGCCACTTTGAAGACATGGTGCTTGGCACGTGCTCAGAGGTCGCCGCGACGACATGGCAATTTGGGCGCGTGTTACACTCAACGTGCTCACGCCAACCCTAGCACACCTACGTGCGACGACGTGGCATGCGACATAGACTACTAGGCCCCTCCAGGGCACACAGCGTCAAATTTGCGCCCACGACCGCCTAACTAATGGCCACAGAAGGAATTGATCTTGGGGCCCAGACGTGGTGCGTCGCACCGGGCCGAAGCACGAGCGCGAACACTATTGTAACAGGACAGAATCTAAACCAATTGCGCCAAAAGCACCTGCGGGGTGTTCGCGCGTTGCAAACACCCGCGGGAAGTAATATATATAGGGGGGCAGACTAACTCGTTACAATAAACACACAAGTTTAAGATTATCTTTAAGACATCAATGCAATATTGCATAGCATCGTCAATAAACAATGTTATAAAAAAAGCGAAAATAGATCTATAATAAGCTACAAACGAATGCAAACAAATTATAGTGCTTCGATAGAATTAGTTATTGATGTAATTTCAATTTATTAACAAGAGCGAACTTACGCATCATAGATCGCATGCAACATAATTTAATCGCAAATCTAATAGTAATTGTTTAAAGTATACTTTTTTCTATTTCTAGACTTTATAAAACTAATAGAAACATATATAGAAGAAAGACGTGCTTATTAGCTTGCGAGATATCTATTAATTTTATTATATTTAGTTACTTATACTTGCACACTCTTATATGCACTAATGTTTATAGAAGTTCTTTTTAGAAACTCGTAAACGCGTAACAATATCTTTAAGATCTTTAAGTAGAATGCAAATATATTTATATTAAGATTATAACTTAATAACTTCTATAGATTTTTAGATCTCTTGAAGAATCTAGTTATTACACAATTGTTATTCGCAAAATAATTATTGTAACAAAGCAATTGTCTCTTGATAGCTTTGTTGTTAAAAGCGAAGTTATGTGTTGTAATAGCAATTATTAATCGATTAAGCAAAAATATTATTCAAAAAAGACGTCGACAATTTTTCTTTTCGATTTAGTTCTTAAGTCTAGATAAAATTACTTCTTTAGTGATCAATATTGAAGATTTGTCTAACAAAGATGTTTGACAAATAAACTCGTTAATAAGTTCTAGCAACACTATCGATTATGCGACAATTGTCAAAAGCATTTTAGCTAAAGATTTGTTAATAGACTCTACTTAATCTAAAGTTATAATTGTTATTGTTTGAAGTAATTTAATAGTTAGATTCTCAAATCTATATAACAAGATTTTCTTGTTCGATCTTTTTTTCTACTTTACTTTTATCTTATTGATAAAAAATAGATTTGTGTAGAATTGCAATATTGTAACAACTATCAAATACAATAGAATTTGGTTGTCTTCGTCGCGTAAGCGCGAAGATGTATTGACGATTTCGAAAATAGTCTTTTGATAAAGTACTAGACATCAAGCGTTTATATATATAAAGAATAGATTAATTAGTTCTAGAAGAATACAAACTTTTAAAAATGCGAAGATATCGACTTTTGCAAATATATTATCGATAGCTTGAGCTTAAGAGTATTTGTCTTTGATGTTTAGACTAAACGATTGCAAGGACTCTTCGTTTAAGATAAAGAAGTTATCTAGAAATTAACATAGTAAGTAAATGTATTATACATATTATAGAAGCGATGTGTCTAACTTATCTCAACTATGTATTGTAATTGCGTCTCGCTAGCTTCGAGCAAGAGATTGTTGCTTAAGATGCAGAATTCGTGACATTTGTGCGACTCTTGACTCTTTGAAGTAGCGATTAAGCATGTCTCTGCGTCTGAACGAACAATGTATGGCAATTGTGTTGACTTCGTAGAAAGAACTTGAGCTTTAGGTAGGTATTCTATTGGTTGTGAGCCAAGTGTTATCAAGCGCTTTTCGTGGTCCTGCAAGCGAGCTTCATGACGATCTAGCACTTGTTTAGCATATAAACGATACAAAGTAGATTTTGTTGTCTATATCAAGTCTTCCTTTAAGCTCACGATTATAATTGGCTCTCAAGCTAGACTTCTTTCTTTTCTTGTACTTGCATAGTTGTCTATTGCGAATGCATTATTCGCAATTGGGCTACTCTTAATTATATTTTATTTGCACAATGTCAATGATTAAGCAACTACGCGTTAGGTATACGTAGAGACAAGATGCTTAAGCTTTTGAGAAAGTTGAACTTTTTTAAGCTTGCAACACTTATAGTTGTCTCTAGTCAATCTTATGTATGCTATCGAATTATTTTGATAGTTTACAATATAGAGATGAATCTGCGCTTCTGTTTACAAATTCTATTTTGTTTGTTGGCATCTAGCGCATCGCCATCTCGCTTCTTGTCTCTAAACTCTTCGCTCGAGTAATTGAAGACGAGTTTAGACTTGAGTTTGCCATAACATTTGCGCTTTCTCGATCGAGTTCGTTGTATTGCATAAGAAGGTCGCTTGGGTTAATTTGAGCCCATTTTAGAGTTTCTAGCTAGTGGGAATTAACGAAACGCGCGAAAGGCGACGCCCTACTTTATGGCGCTAATATCGATCAATTATTGTCGTACTAGAATTGAAGACTTTTGTTGAAGATATTATAGATTCGATAGCACCTGGCTGTCTCGATTTACATCTTAACAACGTCGTTGTTCGACAATATTGTGACAGATCTCAAGTGACACGTTGTGGCTTGTTGCAGCTACTCCTGCATACGAAAATTCTAGAGTACTTTCACATCCTAACCTGTTACTGTGTCGCTAATGCACGTTCAAAAATGATATGTATTATGATCTTTTGTTGATTGCGTGATGGACTTGCAATGCAACTTCTCTTCTCAAATCGCTTAAGCATGTGTCGCTTTTCTAGACAAGTATCGTATTGCCAATTGATATGCTGCCGATGCTGCTTACGATAATTACATCGATCTAATATACATGCAGGGAGAGCAATGTGGCAAGCTTTATTTTCAGTACTTGATGCTAGAGACACATTGTGATAGCCTCGCCTCGCTATCAGATTGAGAGCGTCTTCGCCATGCTCGCCTACTCCTCTTCTTTGTTATCGTTGTCATCGATAGCTTGCTGTGCAATTCTTGTGTGTTACAATGCCTCGTCAGCTCGATGCTCCACACTTGCCCCAAGACAAGTGGTGTTTAGATGAACTCACGATCCAGATCTCTCTGCCCACTCTGTGTGATTCTTCTACCTCCCTTTGTCATCGTCCTTCTGCAGTACGTCACACCTCAGATCTCGCGATGGATATACTCCCCTTCGTCTAGAACATTACCCGGTATGTTTCCTCTAATCTCCAGCTGAACTGTGCTATATACTAGACATTGATCATTGTTGTAGAAGCCCAACCCAGACTACCAAGGATGACGATGATGATGATCCCGGTTCTTCCTCTGCGCATCCTCCCGTTACTGAAGCTGCTAAAGAGTAAGCACTTCTTGCCCTCGTGGTT
>JAABUL010003113.1_pt1 | contig 25406 bp, 13 predicted proteins | sample 5559151 | NCBI WGS metagenome assembly JAABUL01 (sample SAMN10711876, study PRJNA513368) | rock metagenome | isolation source: Antarctica rocks | place: Antarctica: Victoria Land, Pudding Butte sud | reverse complement strand
CGTACGCTTTAGATATAAGGTCGTCGACCGTCTTTACTTATAAGAAGGCGTTATTATTAATAAGCTTATTACGTAGGTAGCCTAGTAGCTTAGCGTAGTATATATCGACTTTAGCTAGGCTATCCTTAATCCTATACTCTAGCTCTACCTCCTTATCTAATAGGTAGCGGAAGAAGGCCTATACTAGTTACTTATCTCGCTATATAGCGGTATAGTAGGCGTACGCGGTATTAGCGCGGCGTACCGCTAGCGGCGTACCGCTAGCGGCGTAATAGCGTCTTCTATAATACGCTTTATCTCGCCCTATAGTAGGTTACCTTAGGTATATCGCTATAGGTAGTAGTAGTTAAGGATATTATATACCTCTTTTAACTACGCGTTACTTTAGTCGATAGCGTCTATCGTAAATATAGTCCTCTTTAGCGTATCGTAGTACTTATACGAGAAGATAGAGTACTAGCGTTTAACTAAGTACCTAGGTCTATTCTAAAAAGGCGCTATAGCCTTTCGTTCTTAGCTAGGGGAGGTAGGCTTTTTTAATAAGTATCTTAACCTTCCGGTCCTCTTTTATAAGCGCTCTAGGGTTAGTACGTACCCTAATCGTCTCGGCGCGTTTACGCTTAAGATTAATATTACTAGCGACGATTTAAGTATATACTACTAGTTTACTGGCGTACGTCTATAGCTCTTTAAGCGTTATATTATCTATAGACTTAAGCTATAGCTCCTTAAGGTATTACTTAGCTATCTTTAACGCTAGGGTATTAGAAGTAGTCCGAGACGAGCTAGGAGTTATATTACCTAGTACGGTACTAAGTTAGGGCCGCTATAGACTAGCGGTAGGCCCTATAGGCTCTATATTACTACTATCGTCTCTTTCTCTTACGCCTTCTCGCTAATCGGCGATAGCTTTGTTACTAGCCGTAGTAGCGTAGTTATCGATAGGGCCTAAGGCCCCTTTATTATCTTCTATTAGCGCGATACGTTAGCGCGTATTACGGCCTATTATAGTTACGATAGTAGCGGTACGATAGAGCTACTAGGTACCTCCGTACTTAAACTAGCTATTCCTCGTAGAAGAGATAGGAGATATTTAACTATAAGGAGAGTTATAAATAGGTAGTATTAATACGAGTAAGTAGTAGTTTTAAGTAAATACGAATATCTAAGGAGGAGAGACGGTTATAGGGAAGTAGCGCTTAAATAGCGGTTAGCCCTAGAGGCGGTACCGGTAGGCTAGCGGGGCTAGCTTATTACGTATAAGCTCCTCTAATAGTTAGGGCGTTAGAGCTAATTAAATCGACTAATACGTTTTATATTAAAATAGAGTAAACCGGCCCTCCTAATTCTAACGCTATCGTCCGTTTTTAATTCGGAGTAATACCTATCGAGTAACCGCCGTACGAATAGCGTTAGAGCGTTAGGGTAATTAATACGTTAATTTAATTAGAGCGTTAGGGTATTAGAGCTAATTAAATTAACTAATACGTTTTATATTAAAATAGGGTAAACTAGCCCCCCTAATTCTAACGCCGTCGTCCGTTTTTAATTTAGAGTAATACCTATCGAGTAACCGCCGCGCGAATAGCGTTAGAGTATTAGGGTAATTAATACGTTAATTTAATTAGGGCGTTAGGGCGTTAGGGCTAATTAAATCGACTAATACGTTTTATATTAAAATAGGGTAAACCGACCCCTCTAAGTCCCTTCCTACCCTCTATTCTTAACTAAATTAAATAGCCGTTAATTATTAGTATTATTAAATACCTTTACGTTTTTATTAGTACTATTAAAGGAGTATATTAAGAAGAACCTCGCGTTATTTAGCGTAGGCTTATACTAAAAGATCCTAAGCGTTAGAGTTAATTAAATCCTACGAGTTAATTATACGATTTAATTCTACTAACTCGTAGCTAATTAGAGCGCGAAGATCGCGACTAATTAGAGCGAGCTTAGCGAAAAATTTAATATATAGAACTAGTTATAGAGAATATTACTATACGGTAATAACTTAATATATATAAATAGCTATAGACCTTTTAGTAAGATTGTAATATAAGTTAAATACGAGAATATCTAAGACTTTCTCGTAGTCCTATATACTAATATCTATTAGTTCGATTAGTCCTAAGTCGACTAACCTAGTCCTAACTAACTCGACTAATCTAACCCGACTAATTAAGACTAGTCTTAGGGTTCTAATTAGTTTACCTTAGGTATACTCGATTAGTTACGTTTCGTACTTACGGAATAAGTTCGTAATATTTAGCTCTATATATATTTAAGGTTATTATTAGAATTAGATAGGGCTTTTAGATTGGAAAAAAAATAGACTAGAGGAGATCTAATAATATAGCCGGCACCTTATATAGAATCGTAAAGTACTATGCAAGTCCGTGCAGAAATGTGTAAAATTGTGCGAGATTATGCGATATCATGCAAAAAGCCTAGCACCGTCGTATAGGAGTAACGTCCGTTAATTACCCCGTTGACTACCGAGTCTCCTCATTCTGCCAGGAGACAAGACATCTCACTTCAACACTCTGCCGAGGGGGCCCGCTGGGAAGCTGCTCTGGCAACGTGAAGGCAGAGTGAGGTGTACGCCGTGCCCTGCCGTCCTCCTTCGAGTCGAATATCTTGATAAGGCAAGCCTCCTCTGGCGTCATCCTGCTGGCGTAGTACCACCTATGCTGCGGATTGCCAAAGAGTTGCCAAGTCTCCATATCCCTCACATGCTTCCTACTGTTCCTGGGCTTCTTCACGCTAATGGGACAGAGATCTTCTTCACTCACGCTGCGGGCGTCGCAGACGGCAAGGGGGTCGCGAGTAACCTCGAGCACTGGTCAGTAGTCACGCATGTCTCGTTCACAGGTGACGGGTTCCCGTATACTGACCGTTTTGATTGGTTTCCACACATTGACGATGGCCCAGCGCGTCTTTGACAAAACCTCAGCCTCTTCTCTGCCTACAAACTCCTCCATATACCCGCGAGCACCGGCGTAGCTTTGGTCAACGTGCACAAGGCGACCTGGGGCGAGCTTGGAAATAGGTTCGGAGTCCGCTTTGCCCTCCGCTTCCGCCAGCGCTGACTCGAACGTCTCGTTCCGGACCAGATGCTGGACGGCTCGTACGTGCGTGGCGCCCGTACTGCCTGAGGTATCAGACGATTCCACTGGAGAGAAGGAGCGTAGACATACTGCATCTTCACAAGCTGATTAACCTCAGAATAGTACTGGTCGATGATCAGGAACCAGTCGTCGAACTTGCTGAACCGTCCCTCACGCCGAACGAACTGGAAGCCATGCTTGTCGAGTCTGAACGTCTCGGCGGCGTCCCGAATGTCGGCAATTACGACGTTGCGAGCATCAAATCGTCGACGAAGAGTGCCGGCGGTCCCGGCATAATAACCATCTGCATCTTCACCTCTGTCCGGCAAGAGGTAATTCAAGGAGGCCCACAGCTTGGAGCCACAGGCAGTTTCTGCGGCCATTCCACTACTGTGGCCGTGTGTCAAGCTCGATCGCCGTGGAACTTCACGGTAAATCTTACAATTGCTCTCCAAGTCAGCGACTCACGGATAGTCTGACGTCTAAAGGACAAGAGTGGTTTATAGCGATGTCTCCGGCCGCTGAACAATGTTCTTCACAGAATGTTCGCCTGCCTAATAATCACTCGAAAAAGGTGCGATGTGTGCAGCGGCGTAGTGCAGCGGTCGTTGCTTATATTGGTAACTCGGCAAAGCATAATCATCGCCAACGGCATGGTGAATTGGCCGAGAATCTTGTCAGCAAACATCTCCCTCTGTTCGAGGAAGCGATTTCTGTATCCAGTCCGTTTCAGCGTCAAGACTCGATCGAACAACGATTTAGGATGCCTCTTGCGCTCGATCACCTCGTGACTGCAGTGCGGGAATGGAAGGCACTACAACAACGGCGGAGCGGTGACGTATGCGTGCTCGATGGCGAAAATCTGCGAATGTCCGATGTGGTAGCAATTGCCTAGTACGTACCGCCTACCTTATATGTACAGCGCACGCCTTGATGCTGACATGCTCCGGTTCAGCCACGGAAGCATACCCCGGCTCTCAGATGCACCCAGCACTCAGGACCGTATGCAGAGAAGTGTGGATATCCTAGATCGCCATCTCCAGAATGGTTGGTACATCTACGGCGTCAATACCGGCTTTGGTGGCAGCGCCGACTCTCGGACCAAGGAGGTTGTCGCTCTCCAGTCGTCTCTGATGCAATTGACCCAGGCCGGGATACTCACCCTGGTAGACCTTCAAACGCCATCGAAGAGGCCATGTAATGCCACGCATGCTATGCCTGCGGCTTGGGTGCGTGCCACGATGGCGGTGAGGTGCAACGCTACTGTCCGCGGACACTCAGCTGTATCGTTGCCGACTCTACAGGCTGTCGCGAGACTGCTGGAGGCTCGATTGACGCCTGTCACACCTCTACGCGGAACTGTGTCGGCTTCTGGAGATCTCATGCCTCTGGCATACATTGCGGGTGCTATTGAGGGCTCGCCCGACATCTTCGTTGAGGTTTCTGACTCCGCTGACGGAAAGATTATGCCGGCTAGAGATGCACTGCAGCTCAAAGGTCTCTCGCCCGTAACGCTGCGCCCGAAGGAAGGCTTGGGCCTGGTCAACGGTACCGCCTCATCTGCTGCCCTTGGGGCACTGTTAACGTACACGGTCCAGCAGCAAGCTGTTTTGGTGCAAGCTCTCACAGCCATGGCCGTGGAGGCGTTGCGCGGATCCGCTGAGTCTTTCCATCCGTTCATTGCAGCTGTCAGGCCTCATCCCGGCCAAGTTGAGGTAGCATCCAACATCTCTGCATTTCTATCGGGCTCGCATCTTGCTCGAGGTATTCAGGAGCCTAGATATCGCAGGCAAGAAGACTTGATTCAGGATAGATACTCTCTCAGAAGTGCACCACAATGGATTGGACCGCAGTTGGAAGATCTCATGCTGGCCTACCAGCAAGTAAACATAGAGCTAAACTCATCCTGCGACAACCCCCTAATAGACACTGGCAGTGGTCATGAGGATGGCGCCAATTCCATCCTCTACGGCTGTAACTTTCAAGCTGCGGCAATAACATCCGCCGTAGAAAAGATTCGGCTGGCCCTACAGATGTTTGGCCGCCTACTCTTTAGTCAGCTTACAGAAATGGTGGACCCAACGTATTCAGGTCTTCCCGCAAATCTGGCGGCCGACGACCCTAGTATATCTTTCACCTTCAAAGGCGTGGATATCTCCATGGCGGCATACATGGCGGAGCTATCTTACCTAGCCAACCCAATGTCGTCGCACGTGCAAGCGGCGGAGATGCATAACCAGTCGGTGAACAGCATGGCATTCGCCAGCGCAAGGCTGAGTATGCAGGCTTCGGACATCCTCAATCTCATGTGTTCCAATCACCTGTACGCCTGTTGTCAAGCCGTGGATCTCCAAATTCTCCATCAACTGTTCTTGGTCAGAGCACAGCAGGTGCTCAAAGAACTCGCAGCTGTCCATTTCAACGGCCTGGACAAGGTTCAACAAGATCGTTTGTGCGCTCTGATCGATACACTCGTACCCTCGAGCTGGAAGACGAGCACGAAAGCTGACTTGAAAGATCGATGCTCGAAGCTGGCGGCATCACTCCTACCCGCCATTATCATCGAGCTCGCAGAGTCAGCGTCAAGTGAGAATATGACTAGTTTGAACAACTATCGCAAGGCAGCGTCGGCAAAGCTGTGGGAGACATGGCAGGCCGTCTTTGCAGACTTTTGTCAGCATCAGCCGACAGAGGACCATTTGGGAGCCGCAACGAAAGTACTTTATTGTTTCGTTCGGAAGGAGCTGATGGTACCGTTTCATCAGGGTTTTGTAGAGCACCCAACTGCCGCCGCCAACACACTAAACGGCCGGCAAAAGAAGACTATTGGGGGCTGGATCAGTGTAATTCACGACGCTCTGCGCGACGGTCGTGCCGAAGATGGTTTGATGGCTTTCCTAACGAGCCAAAGCTGTAGCGAACGCATGAGTTGTAGTCGGAAAGCGAGAAGCGAGGAATCGTACGCAAAGGCGAGTGGCTGATCGTGAAATCGGTATAATCATATGTGCAAGGAACTCTCACAATACTTCACAGTGACCGACTTCACGTGGCACGTCGCTTACTATCCCGTGTGATTCAAGATTGAGAGAAGTGTTGTTATAGTCCCGTGGAAATAAGGTACGGCGAGAAGGAACATGGTGTGCGCAAGGACTTGATGTTCCAGAAGCTGATATGTGCACGAACCTCAGATATGTTGACGAGGAGCAAGTTTCTGCTGTACGTCGAGAAGGCATTCATATGTGTCCAGATCAGTGTAGGCCACCTCGCGTGAGCCGAATACCTTAGGCAGTAGCTACCTTAGTAGATCAGAATCCCCATTCAACCTGTTCAAAGTGAACGGCGTCCATTCGGAGCCACTTTCGTGCTTCGTCACCGTTACTCGCTTTGTTTTGTGACCAGGCCCTCCAAAAGCCGATGTCATGCGCCCTCACCTCACATCTACGATAGGTGCCATGCCATTTATCCATGAGCCGCCAGAATAGGCCAAAGTTGCAACGTCGGTGACTATGACTGGAGACGGTGTCAGTAAATTGTAACGAGCTCAAGCTCCCCATGGCCAAAAGACTCACTGCATTTGATGGTCACCCGGTGTGAGCATAGTTGAGCCTGTCAGGAGCACGAACGGGAGCACTAAAGGATGGAACACGGCGATCTCCCACGACATCCTGTAGCCAGAGTGCCCTACTAGCGTGGTGAAGACAATAAGGCTGAGTGGTAGAAGCCAGTTCCACCAGTTTCCACCAGCGATCCAGGTCCAGAGCATCCATGGAATCCCGACCTGAACAAAGTTCTCCGAGACCTCAGCATAGCCTACATTGTAACAATTCATTGCGTAGGAGAACTCGTGATGCATCGCATGGAAGTAGTGGTAGAGGAATCGGAACTTGTGGGCCGAAGAGTGCACTTGGTAAAAGTACACGTCGTGTATGACCAGGTAGAGTCCGGTGTGCAGGAGCACAGCGACTGGGTGGAATGACCAGGATCGTTCAATATCGGTCTGGTATAGTGACGCAAAGAGGGAGGTCGGAGCAATGAAGCTGAAGGCATTTAGCCACGCGCTGCAAAGATATGTCAGTGACCCATTATGTTTATCTTGTAACCATAGACTTCTGACTGACGTCAATGCGTGGCGTTCTTGCGTCAAAGGATAATATCTCCGCAGCCTGCCGTGCTGATAAAGGCTGCGTGTGCCCACGAAGAGGAGCTCGGAGTATACGATGGCCGTGCATGAAGCAAGTGCAGCGCACTGAGTCCTGGATCAGTTCCTGTTTCACGGCTCAGGAGCTGTACCCACCGCCATGGCCTTGATGATTACGAAGACGGTCTGCAGCGGCAACCCGCGCGCCGCATCTTTGACCGCTGGAAGAATGAGCGACTCGAAGAAGTCGATCTTGTCCATCGTGAGTCGATATGTCGGATTGACCTGGAAGCTACAACGTCTGGTAGATACTACGCAGCCTGATACCTTCGAGGAGAAGTGACAAAAGCTCTATGTGAGCAAGAGACAGGACTCTGTTTGCTTATGACGACAGGCATGCACCTTCGATATGGAGCTTACGAGCCAAAACAGCAGTGTAGACAATGAGACAACGCCCAAAGTACGTTTGGAACCTCCACTGGACTCTAATCAATGTCGATCAAAGTAACCGTGAGAAGCTTGTCCGGGTTGGTGCCTGTAATATAATGGGAAACGAGGAGCTCCGGTTGGACTGTAATCCAAAGTGATTATGGTAAGCAGAACACACCGTAAGGCATGCTCTCGTTGGTTGCAAGCTTGGTGATGTCGAGAGGTTCAGGGAAGATGAGCACTCTAGCTGGAGGACCCGGACGCCGGAATTGACCCATCAATCGAGATCACATATTGGTTACACAAAAGTATGACTTGTGGCCAATGTTGATAGTGGATTCATTGACAACATATCGACTATATCTCGCCAGTCACGACAGCATCGCTAACCTCTTGGATTCTGCCTCTCCAAGATCAAGTCGTCTGGTATTCGGTTTCGTGCATGATACCTTGTAAAGGAAGACAAGAGGCCGGCCGGGAACCCAAAAAGTGCAACATGCGCTCCAAGTCGTCCCACAGCTCCATCATCATCTCCTGTGACAAGAGTCGATCGCAGAAATGAGCCTCAAATGTGAACATATCGTCTAACACGAAACATGTAACGTCCAGCCCGCGTGCCGTCGAACTCGGAGCACGTATCTCTTGTAGGCTCCAGTCGCCTTCGTTCTCCGGCTTGATGCTTTTCTTCAACTTGTTCTTCGACAAAGGCCTCACATAGTTGAAGGTAAGCCCAAATGCAGTGTCCATGCGCCAATCTGTGCATTCCTCGACAATGCGTGCAGTGTCCAAGTTCTCAAATGGCATGTTGCGCAGGTGAGTGTCCTGTGTCGCAAGGAGGAGATCCCAACCAGTCATGCCAACAGTGAACTTCACTCGCACTGGAATGATGTTGGCGCAGATGGCGCTGGTCCGCTCAATATTCGGGACTGGACAGTTCCTGCCTTGGATCACTTGCCCGAGGACGAGATCAGTCTGTCCAGTACGTACGGCCAGCACCATTGCCCATGCTGCTTTTGCCACGTCTGCTGCCGTTGCGCCTTCTAGACTCGGTGCTGGGACGGTCTTCTGCATCGTGCAGTTGCTCGTGGCTCCGGATTTAAGCTGCCGACGTTCGTGCAGATTTGTCGGCACCGATCCTAGTAGTTCTTTCCGCCAGTGCGTAACAGCCTGAGCTCGAGACTCAGCGAGGAATCGAGCAAAGGCATTGGGATCGCCAATAGCTTCGGGCTGCGCATGCCGGTACAGTTCCCGGAAGTCGTCTAGAATAAGGGCGAGCGATGCGGCATCGTAGGCTGCGTGAGGTAGACGCAGAACCAGAGAGTGTCGTTTGTCGTCATGCTGGACTAACAATGCCCGGAACAGCTGGGAGCCGAAGGTGAATGGCAGGGTGAGGTCATCCTTGATCCATGTGTCCAACGTGGACGATGTCCCGGGTGCTTGAGACCGCTCGAAAGGTACGACAATAGAGCGCTGTTCTACCTGGAAGATCTCTCCCATGCATTCGACGAACACCGAGCGTAGGACGGGGTGGCGGTCCACGAGGTGTTCCAGTGCTGATTTCACGCTGGCGACATCGATCAAGCCACTCTGTCCCAAGATGTGATGATTGAACATCCCACGGGGCTCGGCCATGCTTTCCCGGAGACATGCTTTTTGAAACTCGGTAGGCATTGTGATGTCTTGGATGGCGTCGGTGAAGAGGCCTGTTTGTCTGTGTATTGCGTTTAGTACCGCTAACAAATCACGATGACCATCGTGTACGAGCGTGTAGTCCCCTAGCGTTGGTTCTGGTACGCGTTCCGGGAATTCGTGGGCAACCTCGATCAGCGTGGAATGAAACGTCTGCATCCAAGTCTCTATCTTGGCCCGCTGCTTCATGTGTCTGTTGTACGTTGCCCGGATGTGTAGCGCGCCGCCCAAGACACGAGCACTGATGTTGATAAGCGCGAAACGGGCTGTGTTGGCATCAGTGTCCATCAAGGCTAAGCGATTGTCGCCGGGTTGAGCGAACAGTGAGCTGCGAGATCGCTGTGTGGTTGAGCCGGCAAAATTGAACATGACCTCGAACGGCATTTGGATTGGAGACTCTGTGTGCTCCGCGGCGAGCCATGAGAGCCCGCCATAAGCGATGCGCCTCCGGACGTCTTTGACATTGATTACCGCATCTCCCACTGTGGTCACTTCGGCGCTGACCTGGATCGGTGTCAGCGTCGTGAACCACCCAACCGTGCGAGCAACATCGATCGTGGGGTCCCAAGCTTCGCGGCCGTGACTTTCGCTGAATATAGTGGGTGGTGATCGATTGAAGGTTGTAGCAAAGGACGCCAGTAAGCTGCCAATCAAGAGGTCGAGCGTCTCCGTAGCGTATGCCGCATTGGCTGATCCCATGATGGCGGTCGTCTGTGTATGAGTCAACTGGAAGCCTGTGTAGGCATTATCAGCTGTGTGGTTGTGCCGCCCCTCCATACCCCAGTACGAGAGATCAGCAGGGACGAGAGGCTCAGGAAGAAGTCTGCGGGTTTTGGCATAGTCGGCGACAAAGCTTTCCTGCACTTTGCACCAAGCATGGAATGGCATTGTCCGATTTAGCGGCAGCTGCATGGACGTGAGGAGGTGCTCGAGGTCCTCCAGAATGATGTTCCACGACACCAAGTCGACTGCGAAGTGATGTGCGGTCAAGAACAGGTACTGGGATCCATCATCGTGAGTGCGAAGGAGGTAAGCTGCGAGTATGGGGCCTTTCTGAGGGTTGATCTCGTCTTGTAATCTGTCGACGAGAGGCTGCGCATCAGATAGGGTGTTGAAGGTTTGCTCCCCAATAGAAATCGATCCCGCCACGTTGGGGGCGACTTGTTGCGCCCAGCTTCCATCCACGCCTCGGACAAGGCGGACGTGTAGCATGCCGTGATGCTCAACAAGCAATCCAAGAGAGCGCTTGAGTCGCTCGCTGGAGACGGCTGCGTTCAGCCTGACTAGTGAACTTTGATTGAAACGGGCGGCCCACGTTGGGTCGAGCTGCGTACGAAGCCTCTGTATAGGCGAAAGTGCGAAAGGGCAGTCAGATATCTCTAAGATGGTCGCGCTTGGAGGTGACCGCTCTTGCACGCGCTGCGCAAAGGTGGACAGGGTTTTACTCCGGAGCATATCCTGCAGGGCGACGTGCAGGCCTTGGCGTCGAAGGTTTGAGATGGCTTTGACTGCACTGATCGAGTCACCACCGGCAATCACAAACGAGCTATTTCGGCCAATGCGATCGGGAGAGAGCCCAAGCACATCAGCCCAGGTCTGCTGGATCATACGCTCAACAGCCGTATGAGGTGCCTCCACCGCGCCCGCCGAGTGTAGCTCTGCGACTCGGTCCAAGTATTCGGCTTGCATGGTGAGCAGCCATTGACTGACGGCAAGCCGGTCCAACTTCCTCGAGACTGTGAATGGAAGTTGCGTGACGGGGATGAAGAGCGCCGGAACTCCGTGCGCTGGTAAAGTCTCCACCGCGCGTTCGCGAAGGGCGGAGATATCGGCGGCGATGGTAGGTCGTTGAGTTCTGTCCACCAGACTAATGGCACCTTCCGCATGTTCTTTGGATGCTGCGCCACTCATCGCTACTACTGCGACAAGTCGTTGGCTTAGTGGACCGCTCTGTGGATAGAGCACAATAGCGTGCTCGACGTTGTTGGATTGCATCAAGCACTTCTCCACTTCTGTTGACTCTAGCCGCTGCCCACGGACTTTCAATTGATGGTCTTTCCGAGCAACGACCACGAGCGTCCCGTCGATGCCGAGCCGGCCCAGATCCCCGGTCTTAAAAAAACATCGTGGTTGATCATCGATAGTACTCTCGCTGGACCAAGAGGGACTGGTGAGGAAGGATGATGAGGTCAGCGTAGGGTCCTGCAGATAGCTCCCAAGTATAGGCCCTTCTATCACAATCTCTCCTATGGCGCCACAGGGCACGAGGGTTTGATCATCAGTCGGGTGTACCAGCCAGACCCTGCAGCCTAATGGCTTTCCAACGCTCAGCTCCGCATCCTTGGCCGTATATGGGCCGGCATTGGTGTAAGGACCGCACTCGCAGGGCCCGTAGACAAGGATGAGATTCTCTGCGTGCGGCTGCCATCGAGACAACAGTTCTCTGTCCGGATGCTCACCGCCGACGACCAAAGTCTTGAGGCGAGGTACTGATGGCGGATCGAGGGTTCTCATGAAGCTGGGTGTAAAGAATGCCCAGGTTACGGCCATTCGACGCATAGCAGCTGCGCTATCCTCTAGCCTTTGCTGGTCGGTTGGAATACAGACGCAGGCGCCCGCGCACAGAGCCGTCATGATCTCCACTGTGCTGTGATCCCAGACATACGCTGAGAATTGGTAGACACGGGAGGACTCCGTGATCTCCATGCGCAAAAGCTGATGCTGAATACTGGAAGCAAAACTCGACTGGCTCCAGACTACCGCCTTCGGATGCCCAGTGGTGCCTGAGCTGAGAATCAGGTGGGCAGGACCAGTTGGGCCTGGCAAAATTTCGAGGCGGCGATTGCGCTGCTCTGCTGTTGTATGCTTGCCAACGACAATGCACGTCTTGACAAGTCCTTGGAGCGCGGCATGATGTTCTTGGGAGACCAGTGCAACACTCGATTCTGTTAGCCCGAGAATGTGATACCACCTGCTGTCCGGTCCCGCCGGGTCTAGTGGCATGGAGGCCGCTCCTGCCTTGAGTACGCCGAGCATCGCAACGATTGCATAGTCCGACTTCTCGAAGAGCAACGGCACGAACGTTCCGGGTCCCACGCCATGCTCTGTAAGCTTGGTTGCAACCCCGTTTGCCAGACCATTCAACTCTTCGTACGTCATGGAACGATTGTCGAAACATATCGCTACTGCATCCGGACGCATGGCCACTTGTTCCTCAATCATGACGTGCATATGTGTCTCTGCAGCCACAGGCAGATCTTCTGCCAACGACACGAGCGAAGACTGATCTTGCTCATGTACGGGGCAAATGCACGACCTAGGACTTTCTGGTGACAATGCAATGAGGAGTCTCAGGGCACGGTCGAACGTTCGGAGAACAGCGGTGGCATACGTATGCGAAAGGCAGGTCTCGTGGTAGCGTAGCCCAACCTCGATGCGATCGTCGAGGTCGGCGATCTGGACAACGACCTCGTACTCCGAAGGATCATGGCCACCGATCAGACGGTAGTGAGACTGCTCTGAATTCAAGGATGCCTTTCGTCGATGGGACTGCACTGAAAGAGCGGTGTTGAAGAGATTGCCCTCTACACTCGAACGTGTGCGGAGTATTTCTGCAAGAGAACATGAACGGTGGCTCAGGCTGGCAAGGTTGTGCTGTTGCAGTTCCTCCAGCATCCGGGATACGGTGGTCTCCTCGTCGAAGCGAATGCGGCACACAAGCATGCTAATAAGTGGTCCGACCATCCGCTGCACATCGTCTATAGGGAGATCGCGCCCAGAGTCGAGATAGCCAAAGCAAACGTCGTCTTGCCCGGTGTAAGTTCGGACGACCGTGGCCCAGGCGGCTTGCATTACATTGGCGGCGGTGACACCATGGTGCTCGCAAAACGCACGAAGAGCCTGAGTATCCTTGAAGGCTGTCTGGACGGAGCCGATCGACCATGATCGCTGCACACCGTGGCCACCGCCCAGGGCTGGAAAGACAGAAGGTTGCGCGTGGTCCAGGCGATCCCGCCAGAACTCCAGCGTCGGCTGCGACGCCTGCCCCTGCACATGTGCCACATAGTCACGAAACGGTGGTCCAGATTGCATGTATAGACGGGAGTCTATCGCTGCGCAGAAGTCGGACCAGATTATCGCCATCGAGGCCGCATCGGTGAGAGCATGTGAGATCTCCAGTCGGCATCTGAGCGATTTCTCGCCAGCAGCGTACACGGTCATCCGATGATGGGGCCGAAAATCCTCGAATGCTGGTCCAGGAGCGGGTGGGTTGGCCTCGTCCTTTGTATTTGTGCTCACATACACAAAGGGCGCGGAATGTGCGGCAAGTACCAGCTGATCAAAGAGTCGACCATCGCGCTTCGATGGCAGGAAAACAGTGCGCAGAATGGGGTGGCGTTGGACGACTTGCTGCCACGCCTCTTGTAAGTGTCTTTTAGTTTGCACCACGCTGTGAGATAAGGTGATCTCAGCTTTGGATTGAATGCAGTACTGTTCTGGAGACTTCATTCTCGAGACCAGAATGCCTTCTTGCATTGGTACCACAGGGTAGATGGTTTCGATGTCGTCCATGCTTCCGAGGCGGGCTAAGTTCTTGGCTTGTAGAGTGGTCTCGCATACTACCTCATACGGCGCCTGGAGGAGCGGGAGGTCACTCATTGTTAGCGTCGTGTCGGTGTTGGGTAGAGTGTGAGCAAGAGTCTCGAGGGTGCTGATGCACAGTGCCACCCAATGCTTGATCCTGTCGATGAAGCGCATCTGACCGTTGTAACGAAATGAGAACGATAGCAGCTCCTGATGAGCTTGTGCCCTAATGCTGATGAGACTCGTCCTCGGCAGGTCCAGGCTTCTGTTCGTAGCTTCGACTCCAGCATCGAACATGGGCGCAAAAAGGCTATCCTGCCGCTCCAGCTGTCGATTGGAGCCCGCGTAGTTGAAGAGCAGCTCGGCGGGAAGATGCTTGCCAAAAGCCTCAGCGCCTGCTTGGGTGAGAGCTCGAGAGGCAAAGTAGGGCCAGCCGTTGTGTGGTACTTGCCGCCTTGCGTCTTTGAAGTGGACGACACACTCGAGGACGTCCGCGTCAGCGATGTTGGGTATCGTCAGGCCATAGATTGTGGTAAACCATCCGACCGTGCGGTCTATGGCAATGGCGGCGTCGGAGGACTCTCTTCCGTGCGATTCCGTAAACAAAGCGGGCATGGGACGATCGGTGAAGGTGCGCGAGAAAGCGTACGCAATGGCGGCATGCAGGAGATCTACCGTCTCCGTACCGAACGCTTTGTTGGCGGCTCCAAGCAGGGCCTCGCTATCGTCTTTGCTAAGGGTGAAGGAGATACTGGCCGTGTCTCGCTCGAAATTGTCGGCTTCGCGGATGCCCCAATACTCGTAGTCTCTCGCTGGTATCGCGAGCGGCATCATCTCTTCGGGAGGACGCTGGTATTGGGTGATGGCCCCGTGCTGCCACCGACACCAGCTTTGGAAGGGCAGAGATGGCTGCAAGCTCGCCTTAGATGACGTAAGAAGAGATTCCAGATCTCCAAGAATGATCCGCCAGGAGATGAAGTCAACCACCAGGTGATGCGCAGTGAGTAGTAGAGTCTGATCGCCGCTACTCGTGGTGAACAGGCTCGCGCCAAAGACGGGGCCAGCGACTGCATCTATCGCGGCTTGGAGTGACTCGGCGAGATCAGGTATCTCATCCAGGCTGTCGATGCGATGCAACTGGAAGAGCAGCTGCTGTGTCTCCTGCGTTGCAATGACTTGTTTCCAAGTGCCCACGGAGTCCTTGGTAAACCTTGCCCGTAGCATCGAGTGATGGCCAGCAACGGCTGCCAATGCGAGGGCCATCGCGACCTCCGTCACTGGTCTCTTCAGACACAGCAGGGAGCTCTGATTGAAGCGCATGACGGCGGGAGCCCTCGTCAAGTGCAATGTTTGGATCGGACTCAGATCAAAAGGCTCATCCATGCGATCGCTGACGGCTGCCAGAGGTGGTGCTCGGGTTGTGACGAGCGATGCCAGTTGCACAAGCGTGCGGCTTCGCAAGACATCCTGGACGGTGGTCTGAAGCCCGTGGGCTCTGCAGACGGAGACCAACTGGATAGCAGCGAGCGAATCGCCGCCCAGTTGCAGCAGGTTGCTCGTGCGACTGATGCTTGCCAGTGGTATGTTAAGTATTTTCGCAATTGCACCAGCGAGCTGGCGCTCGACGTCCGACTGGGGCTCCGCTCCCGCTTTCTGACCGCTGAGACCCACGACACGATCCACGAAAGCCTGGTCAACACCGGTCACCCAGCTCAGCATTTGAGTTCGGTCAATCTTGCCGTTCACGGTTCGCGGCATGTCTTCCACCGCCAGCCACACCGAGGGAATGCCGTGGGCTGGTATCTTTTCCGCGAGGAAGTCTCCAATCTCCACAAGCGCGGCGTTCGTTTCTGTTCTCATGCCTTCAGCGCAAAGTCGCAACGGTACCGGCTCATGCGCGATGAAACCGGTGGGCGGCGCCAAAATTGCGACCAGGTGATCTTTGTAAGGCCCTGACCTCGGGAACGCCACCATGCAGTACCTGACCAGAGGCGACTGGTTGAGATAGTGCTCCACTTCGCTGAGCTCGAGGCGCTGTTTTGGAGACGAGAAAGTCAGCGAACATGTTGAACAGCGTCGCGCGCTCCGAGTTCTCACCTGGCCTCTGACTTTGACCATTCCGTCCCGGCGGCTGACGAAATTGAACGTGCCGTCTTCGTTCAGACGGGCCAAGTCACCCTGGAACACTAAGTCAGCTGCTGAGCTTCCGTGTGTGTTCAACGGCGACCATACCGTGCGATAGAATCGTCGTGTTGACTCCGTTGTCTCTACAGGAACGTCCAGCGTCCATGCCAGATCAGTCAAGAAGCCCTTAGATGTCCGGTCCGGCTCGTTGAGGTAGCCTCTCGCGCAGATTGGGCCTTCGACGACGATCTCCCCAACTGCTCCAATGGGAACGAGCTTGTTGGGATCGTGCATGTCACAGAGCCACATCAGACAGCCAGTGGCGGTGCCGAGATTCTCTGCTCGAGCTGATGGCCCGTTTGCGAGACTTCCGGAGCAATCGATGCATGTCTCGGTCGGTCTAAAAGCGTGTCAACGCCGGTACTGTCATGCACGGGAATGGAAATACGTACCCGTAACATATCATTAGATCCAGATGTGGAGTCCATTTCCAGACGTTATCTTGACCTATGATTATTTTGCATCAGCTTTCCTGTACATTCGTGTGGTGCGTTCATGGTAAGTACCTATCGCTTCGCCTCCAAGAGCAAGACACTTCAATCCGGGAACACTGGCTGGGTCGATGAGTCTGGCGAAGGTTGGGGTCTGAGATCACCCGTTAGTGAAGACACGTCACGGTGTAGACCGGCTGTTGACTTGCCAGATGTGCCCAATTGGCCCTTAGACTGGGAATGGCACTCGTGATATTGTTCAATCGATCCTTTTCACTTGGCATGCATACGGCCCCACCGCAGGTCAGCGAGGCGAAGATGTCGCTGACACTCACGTCGAACACAAAGGCCGCGAATTGGAGGACGCGGGAGCTGGGCTTGATGCCAATGTGAGCGCCATGCGTAACGACGCTTGTGGCGAGAGTGGAATGCTCCCATACGACTCCTTTGGGAGTTCCAGTTGACCCCGAACTATCAAGAGTCAGTATACAATCCTGCCTGACTGTCGGGGTACTCACGTGAAGATGACATAGACGGCGTTGGAGGGCTGAACCTCCTCGCATACGGGGTATGAAGCCGATTGAAGGCCTGCGAGGACTGCATCTGTAACGACCACGGTCTCAACGTTCTTGTCGAATAGAGGCATCGTCGTCGGAGAAGTAAGAATCACTGAGATTTGTGCTGCATCGAGCACGCTACGGTGCCAGGTCTTCGGATGAGCGGGGTCCAAAGGCGTGCAGACTCCACCAGCCTTCATGATCGCTATCATGCTGACCACTGCGAGGCGTGACTTCTCAAAGCAGAAGCCAACGTAGCCCTCGGGCTTTACACCGAGAGAGACCAGAGCCGCCGCAAGACGAGTTGAGAGATCATCGAGCTCGGCATATGAATAAGTACCGTCCCACGCACAGATTGACTGCCTCCCTGGATCAGCAAGGACTTGTCGGTGGAAGACCTCATGGACACATTCCTGAATTCTCTCTGGTACTCGTTGGTTCCATTTCTGGATTTGCATCGAATCGGAAGCATTGATCTTGCAGGCTGTGGCTACGGTCATGGAATCGTCCTCCAGCGCAAGGCTGCGTAGAGTATGTTCGAACTGGCCAAGGATTCTGTCGATGCTAGACCGAGGGATAACGGAGCTGTCAAAGTACGAAGACAATTGCAGTCCGTCGCGTGCGAGTGTGCAGGAGATAGTCATGGCGTAAGTGCGGAATCGTCTCAGATCGGTCTCCACGACGAGATCCGGAGTCAGATGTCCGACCTTCTGATGCTCTGCCCAGGGATGAATGACCAGCACGTTCTGGAACTCACAGACTGGTTTGAAGCTCGGGCTGATGCGCTTGATGCCTGAAGATCGGAGATGTTTCAGCAAGTTTCTCAACGAACCCGGCTGACAACGCTTGACTGCACTGTCGGTGGTGAGAACTTACCTTGCAGCCCAAGCTGTAGATGTGGCATCATAGCCACACTCTGTGTCTGTACCATGTGCAGGAAAGATGGCACAGCCATTGCAGGATCGATGAGATTACGAACAGGCACCGCGACAATGGTAGGTCTGCGATAGTGTGGTTAGCCGCAAGAAGCATGCGGATGAGACATGTTGTACTGACCCTGCCATCTCACCAAGGCCCACGACCGGAGCGTCACGCCCGGATACTACTGCGCCAAATGTGACATCTACTGCGCCGGTGTAGGTACTTATCGTGAGCGCCCATGCGGCACGCAGCAGAGAGGCTGTTGTAATCCCGGAGTTGGCTGATCTCGATAGACGCATCTGCCGTGAACATGCTTGGTCTGCGAACGGCTCGTAGACCGGAGATGGCAGCTCGGGGAAGGGTGAAACTGCTGCATCTTGCAATTGCTTCGTCCAGAATGACTCGCACAGTGGGACGTCCAGATCGCGGATGTATGAGATGAAGTGTTTGTAAGGCCGTCGTGCTGTTGTTGCACCGGTAGCGTAAGCCTTCTCGAAGTCGCCGAGGATCATAGGCAAAGCAAACCCATCATACACGCCGTGATGGATCGTCATCACCAAGTGTGTGGCACTCAGTGCAAAGCGACACAGCGGTGTACCAAAGCCCATCCCGTGAGCTTTGTCCTCTTCCACGTAAGCTCCGACATCTGAGAACTTCGTCCAGTGGAAGTCGTCTTTCAGCACGACTTGTAGCGTCCCACAATCCGCCGTGTGGACGAGCCGCGTTCTCAGGATGGCATGGGAATCAGTGACTTGTTTCCAGCTTTCACGTATTCGAGTACCATTCATGCCAGGTGCCAGTCTGTATGCTGTCTGAGAGACATAGGCGCCAGGCTGCTTGCTGGTAAGCGTCATCAAGCCTTCCTGTAGCGACGTGGCAGGGTACACGTCTTCGACCAGCTCCGCATTCACGTTGCATCGGGCGGCAACGTCAGCTCGTAACGCGGGAAGATCTGCTGACCCGGGCAGCAGAGTATAACGCTGCACGTCGCCGAGCTTCTCATCCTGCAGTGGTCGTGCGGCTGCAGCCATGTCGCGAAGCATTGGATGGTGGAACATGTCAGCAACAAAAAGCTCCAGCCCAGCTGCTCGAGCCGCAGGTACCATTCGCATGCAGGTGACTGAATCAGCTCCGGCTTGGAACCAATTTGAAGAGCGAGTCAAGATCTCCCGGTCCACATTGAGTACGTCGGCCCAGACACGTTGCAGGATTTGCTCCGCGTTCGTACGAGGAGCGTCGAGACTGTCCTTTTGTTGTCTGTGAAGAGCCGAAGCCACCTGCTCTTTCGTCAATGTATCTACCCACCGAGCGACTCGCTGTCGGTCCAGCTTGCCAGAGCTCAACTGTGGCATTTGCTCCACGAAGATGAAGGCTTCCGGCACGGCATATGCGGGTAGTGTCTCTATGGCGACGTCTCGAATGCTCGCTCTCACTGTCGCGACAGGTCCAAAAGCCGTATGCGCGCAAAGCTTGAGAGTCTCCCGCACGATATCCGTGCTACTGTTCGCTCCCGCTGGCGCGGTCAGCACGGCCACCAGTTTCTGTTGAAGACTTCCGGCAGATGGCACGACGACGGCTGCATGCCTGATCTCCTTGCACTTGATCAGACAGTGTTCCACTTCGGAGAGATCGACCCGTTGTCCGCGGATTTTGAGTTGTCTGTCCCTACGGCCGGCGTAGACGACGCTGCCGTCAGCATTGACTCTTCCAAGATCCCCGGTACGGTAGAAGCGGTGTCTCTCATGTTCTGGATACGGCTGAGCCCACGTGGGCGGACCGATGAAGGAGGCATTGCTATCGGCATGGTGAATGTAACCCCGAGCAACGACTGGGCCTTCAACCACGATCTCTCCTATCGCCCCAGCTGGCGCCAGTCGCTGGACATTGCTAGGATGCGTCACCCAGAGTCTTGCGCCGCCGTGCCCGATGCCGATGGTTTTGCTCTCAGGCGCTAACCCCGTGACCTCATGCACGGAAGCTACTATGGCGCATTCTGCTGGTCCATATGAATTGAAAAGTCTGACATGGGGATGCCAAAGAGCAATGCTGTCGTGGCCGAGCTCCTCGCCGCCGACAACTAGGGTGTTCAGTTCCGGTACTTCCTGCGGCTGGATCAAACGAGCAACCGTGGGTGTCAAGTGAGCGAAGTTGATCCCAGCTGCGCGGATGAAAGCAGCGAGCTCGTTTGACCTTTGCATCTCGTTCGGTATGCAGAGACATCCGCCGAGGATTAGCGTAGCATAGATATCGGATATGCTTGGGTCGAAGACAAATGCAGCAAATTGTAACACACGGCTTTTATGATTCATTCCAAACACTGATGCATGGTGTACGATGCTCGTGCATAAAGCAGAATGGTCAAGTGAGATTGCCTTCGGGTGTCCAGTCGAGCCTGCATGGTCTGTCAGCAACGAGATTCTCTGAACGCGGCACTGATGAACGTCAGCAAAGCATTTTGTCCACGTACCGCTCGTGAAGATTGCGAAGGCGGGATTGCTCGGACTGGAGTCGGACCATGACGATGCACTCGCGTCCCCATCAGCTGAGCTGAGGATATCTCCCGGTACAACGATGACATTTGTAACATGCGTGAAGAAGCTGTCTCGTTTCGCATCAGCCGAAGTCAGTAGCACTTTTGGCTGGATTGTGTCGAAGATCTGGCGATGGCGACCGTCGGGGTGGGTCCGGTCGAGAGGTACGCATGCCGCACCAGACTTGAGAATGGCGAGCGTGGAGACGACGGCCCATCGGCTCTTTTCAAAGCAGAATGGGATATAGGCACCTTTCTCCACGCCAAGTGAAGCGATTCGAGCGGCCAGGGCGGAGGACAGGTCGTCCAGCTCTGCGTATGACAATGAGCCGTCCCAGGCCTGCACGGCCGTTGCGGAAGGCGCAGTCATGACCCGCTCTTGAACCATGTGATGAAGACAGCGATCCACCTTTTCCAAGGCCGGCGAGTTGCCCAAGATTCGAATTTGGGGGTCGTTGAGACTGCACATTTCGATCTCATCGGCGGTCTGTTGCGCATCCATGATCATAGACGATACAACGCGGATTATGCTCTCCACAAGGCTGCGGGCCATCGATGGAGCAACCCGGTGCGAGTCAAAGTTGGCTATGATTCGAATTTCGTTACCGAGGTCGTTGACTCCAAGCGCGAGAGCATACTACATTAGCTATTAGCAATATGTCCATCTGAACATTGTAGGGTCAAAGCCCTTCAATCTCGGAAGATCAAGCAAGAGATACGACTGACCTCGGTGGGGTCTAAGCCGCCGATAGTATCAACCCGCAGAGAGCCTTTACGGCCCACAACACCATCCCGAGTGGTGTAGACAGACAGGACAGCGTCGAAGAGAGGCCGCCCCTCGAGACCCAGGGAACGGTGAATGCTTGCCAGAGGCGCGGCCCGATGCGGCAAGGCCTCGATCGTGTCCATCTGCGCCTTTTCAAGCAGATCGACTAGCCGTCTATCGCCCGCTTCGACTCTGCAGACGAGCATGTTGATCATGGGCCCAGCAATTCGGCCCACGCCTTCCAACGGAACATCTCTGCCAGACGCTAGGTATCCGAAACAGACAGAGTCCTTGCCCACGAACGAGGCAAGCACGAGACCAAAAGCGACCTGGAAGACGTTGGAAACAGTAAAACCGTGCTTCTTGCAGAAGTCGTGCAAAAGACTGGCATCCGGAACTCGGGAATCAACCCGGTGCGTGCCCTCCGATACTTCCTCTTCGCCCATCATACTCGACAGGGCACAGGGTTCCGCGCCTTTGAGATAATCTGTCCAGTACTCCAACGACTTGTCGATTGATTGGTCGCTCAGAAAACGAATAAAGTCAAAGTATGATGGGGTGGCACTGTTTCCCAGTAGGCCTTCGTAGGCCTCGGAGAAGTCCTTCCAAATGATAGGGAAGCTCTCGGCGTCGACAAGAGCGTGGCTAATGTCCAGGCGACACAACGTGACCGGCTCGTCTTTGAGCTGGCACACGACCAAGCGGTGCGGCGGCACGTTGCTCTGGAACTGTGGTGCGGCCCAAGACTTGAGACGTGTGACGGCTTCCAGCGCATCGGCACAAGTCTGTACGTCGATCTCAGGCTCATAATCTTTCAAAACCAGCTGGTAGAAGGCGTGGCGGTCGTTGAGCGATCCAATGAAGAGGGTTCGTAGCGTGCAGTGTCTTTTCAGCACCGCTGCCCATGCCTTTTTGAGTTGTGAGACATCGAGAGGTTCTATGCTGCCGGGGCGTGTGATCTTGACATGCATCTGCACGGCGTAGTGTCCGGAGTCTCTGAGGCGGGAGAACAGAATTCCTTCTTGCATCGGGCTACATGGGTAAATCATGTCCACCGCCGAAATGTCAGTGATCCCATGTCGCGGCAAGACGTCTGCTACGAGTGTATGGAGCTCATGATAGTCCATTGGTAAAAGTGGATGATCGCACAACGTCCATTCCGTTGATCTCTTGGGGAAGTCGTGCGCCATTTGATTGACAGTCTGTTGGTAGAGCTGAAACCAAGCCAGTACTCGTGGAGCGTGATGCATCTCGGCGTTGTACGTGAGTGTGAAGTGGAGCCTGCCACCGATGAGGACCGCATTGATCTCCAAAAGAGCGGAGCGGTGCGAGTCTGGAGACCTTTCCTGTGTGTCGACCTCGACGTCAGTCGCGAATGACAAGATGCTGTCCTCGCGCTCGAGCTGCTGGAATGAACCCAGAAAGTTAACGAGGATCTCAGCGGGAAAATGGCCAGTGGACGAAGCCGCCATCTTCTGGACGGTGGGAGATATGAAGTACTCCCAGCCGCTCTTCTTTACGCTTCTGCGGTTGTCCTTCACTTGCCGGACGGCCTCCATTGTGGTCGTCGCGCTTGAAACCGCCACTGGGTACAAGGTCGTAAACCAGCCAACAGTACGAGCGAGGTCGATCGAACTGGTCCATGGCTCCCTGCCATGACTTTCGTTGAATATGGCAGGAAGCGGACGGTCGTGGAAGATCCGTTGGAAGGAAACAAAAGCAGCAGCAATGATGAGGTCAAGGGGCTCCGTATTGAACGCGGAGTTTGCAGAGCCCATGAGCTGGCTTGTTCCTTCTGCGCCGAAGTCGAACGCTACTCTCCGGGCATGATACTCCGTGTTTCCGGCCGGATCAATCTTCCAGTATGCGTAATTAGACTGTGGCACTTCGTATGTTAAGACGTGGCTGGAGCCCAGACTCTGCTCAGCGTGACTGGCTTGAAGTGTGCTCCAAGACTGGAATGATGTGCCTGTGAACTGCGCCGGAGCACTGTGCTCTAAAATGTCGGTTAGGTCCCCCAAGATGATTCTCCAAGATACCAAGTCAACTACAAGATGGTGTGCGGTGACGAAGAGGTAGCTTCCTTGATTAGCGTAACGAAAGCAGATGGCTGCGAAGACAGGTCCATTTTCGATGTCCAGCAAATTCTGGATCTCGTTGATGTGCGCGTTTAGCTGGATAACGTTGTCAACCATCATCGAAGAGAAGCGGGAGGACTCCGACTCTGGCGTGTCTATGGACTGTTGCCACTCTCCAGACGAGGAACGCTTGAACCGTGCTCGAAGCATAGAACGGTTTCTTGTTATTGTGGAAAATGCGTCTCCCAGTGCTTCGTCGGTAATCTCGTACTGGAACTGAAGGAAGAGACTTTGGCTAAAGACAACTCCGTTTTTGGGACGTTGCTGCAGATGCATCTGCTGGATCGGCGTAGGGTCGAATGGGACGCCGAGCTGCTCCGATGGTGCGAATAGAGCAGGGCCTGATGGCGCGAGGCGCTCAGCTAGGTCAGTAAGCGTGGTCCGTCTCAGGATGTCTTGGACAGAAATATTCCAACCGCGAGCCCGCAATTTTGGAGCAACCGCCATGGCTGAAATACCTGGAACCATGGGTAGCAGGGTTAGCAGATGCTTTAGACAATAGAGGCACTAGGGAGGGTATCTCAAACAACCACGTGGGTCTCACGTCCGTTCTCAATCCCTTACCCATCGGGGTGACGCACTGTTTCCACCGAGTTGAATGAATGTCGACGCCCGGGCTATCTGGTCTTCGGGGACATTAAGTACGTCGGCCCAAACTTGTACAACCGCTGTCTCTGCCTCATTGAGTAGCGGAGAGCTCTCCAAATCGATGGCTAGACTACTCTTGACCCTGGCAAGCGTTCTGTGGTCCATATCCGTCAGCCACTTCGCGATCGCCGTCCGGTCCAGCTTGCCGGAGGTGTTCAGTGGCAGTGCCGAGAGAGCGATGATAGCTTGCGGTACCCCGTGCGGTGGCAGCCGACGGGCAGTGAAGTCCTCAATGCTTTGGACAATGGAAACTGTTCCTTGCGGATCCGACTCAGCCAAGAGCTGGAAGGGAGTCGGAGGTGCATCGGTCGCTGCAGACCGTTGGAGGACGACTAAAGCGACGAGTTGCTTCAAATATGGACCTTGTCCCGGGTATAAGACGGCCGCGTGAGTGACCAAGGGGTGTTGCGTGAGGTGATGTTCAACTGCGAATAGCTCGAGACGTTGACCTAGAGTGCCAAGGGTATAACCCGTCAGTATATGTTTCACGCAAGACAAAGGACATGCCGTAGGCTTCCGACCCTCCACGTGACTACAACGCAGGCGCTAGCCGGGTTACATCAGTCAGTTACTGACCTCGAACTTTGACCTGATGGTCTCGTCTTCCTATGATCTGGAGTCGGCCGTTTGATAGCTGGCGCGCCAAATCACCTGTGCGATAGAACCGTCGTGATCCCATGCGCGGCGCCACAGTATGTGACCAGGCAGGATCGACAATGAACGCCACCTGGTTCCTCTCGACATCGTTATGATAACCACGGGCAAGAATCGCTCCCTCAAGGAGAATTTCACCAACGCAGCCCACAGGAACAAGCCTGTCGGGATTGTTGATCTCGGTCAACCACATGACGCTACCAACCGACACGCCCAGGTCTTCCGACCTGGAGTCAACACCAGGTTCTTGGATAGCTTGGTGGGTGGCGCAGCAGATTGTGCCCTCGCTAGGTCCATACGAAACCATCAGCTGCAAAGTCTTGCCCCATTTTTGAACGTTGTCCTGTCCTATCGCCTCACCACCAAGGACAAGAGTTTGGAGTGACGGCACTTTGGCGGGCGATATCTGTCTCGCAAAAGTTGGTGTCCAAATCGCTTGGGTGCATTGCAGCCGCTCAATGGCCGATTCGATGTTGCTAAGTCGGTCTTCTTCCCGAGGGATACAGTGCGGGGATGTGGTGTGGTGTTTTATGGTGTGGTGTCACCATATGTAATGGATTGGAGCTTACACACCATATACATATAGATTAGCTGCATACCATATGTTCGTACATATGGTGGTTATGTGTT
>JAABUL010003112.1_pt1 | contig 25410 bp, 4 predicted proteins | sample 5559151 | NCBI WGS metagenome assembly JAABUL01 (sample SAMN10711876, study PRJNA513368) | rock metagenome | isolation source: Antarctica rocks | place: Antarctica: Victoria Land, Pudding Butte sud | reverse complement strand
GTAAGGTAATGAAAGACATCTTCCATGTTGAACAGACTAGGAGGATCGCCATCTCGAATCGAGATGTTGTACGACGTTGTACAAAGTAGACGCTAGATCTAATTAGGATTTTAACAACTTTGTCAAAGGTAACCACTAGAGCCACACCACCCCACTTTGCTTTTACACCATTCTTACTTTGCTGCCACACCACTCTTCCCTACTAAGTCTAATTGAGTAATTTTCAGAGTTCAACGCGTTCTTTGTTTATATTGCGGCTATTGCGATTATCGTTATTATTTATCATCTTTTTTATTCACTATCTTTATTAAGAACTCTATTAATTATAACTATAAAGCTAAAACTATTGTTTAATATCTATTACAAAAGAACGTCGATCGATTTGCTTGTTTCGAAACTTAATTAGTATACGACGACGCAAAACTATGCGATAGTTAAAGATTGCAACAAGATTTTGAAACAAGACATTTATATAAAGTACTAAATTAATTGCAATTGTAACAACAAAATTAAATTAAAGAAACGCAATTATCGAAATATTAGCAATTGTTTTTGCAATTATTTGTTCGAAGCAATTACAAAACTAGAAAACAATCTTAAAAATAAATACAATTTAGATATCTAAATTTTAATTATTAAATATTTCGATTACAATTATTTTTCTACAAAGTTGTTTATCTTTGTATTATATCGAAGAGAAGCTCTAAATAAATTAAAAGTACAACAAAAATTCGAAAAAAAATAACAAAAAAATAGTAAAATTAATACAATTCTTAAAGATTTTTGTTTAAATCTTAAAAAATCTATATTTAAGTTGCAAATTTTTTAAAATATAAATATTATTTTTAAAACAATAACAATAGATTCTTTAATATTTATACAAATATTAATAAAGTATCTAGCAAAATTATTCGACTAATATGTCGATTTAAAGAAGAAAAAGTATAATAATAAGTTTTAATTCTTGTTTTTTATATCTAAATATATATAAAAATTGCTATCTTTAAATATAAAAATTTTAATTATAAATTGCATTTACAAAACAAATAAATATATAATATTTTTTTAAGATTATTGTCTTAAATATTATTTTTTACGTTGCATTTTACTTTATAAAAGAAAAAAACTATAGTAATTATATATAAATAATAGAAGCTTTAGTGCGCTTCTATAATTATCTAGATTTGTTGTATTTTACAACTATTATATCTAATAATAATAGAGTTTTGTTGTTGACGTTTTCGTATATATTTTACAAGAAAAAATATTGTATTAATTACTTTCTATATATTTAATATGTAAATTAAAACATAATAATTAATTGCAAAAAGTATTTTTTTACAAATAAAAAGTAGAAGATATTCTACAAACAATAAAAGAATATTGTCTATATAATTATTTTAAAAATACTAAAGAAGTATTACAATATTTTATATTACAACTATTTAAACGTAAACTAAAATATATTTAACTATTTTAAAAAGTATTTGTAATTTAGACGTAAAAAGTAAACTAAATATTTTACTAGCAAAATATTTTACTTCGATAATATCTTTTTATTGTATAATAAAAACGCTTATTATTGAATTAAACAAAAGCTTAAATTTTCTACTAATAAGTAAAAATTACAAACTAATTTTGTATTGCTAATATATCTATTTACGCAAGCAATTTGTATACAATAGTAAATATTAAACTAAATAATTTTTTTATCGATTAATATTATAATTATAAGCAAAAGTTTAAAGAAACAAAAGTTTGTTTGTTTTAAGACTTTTAAAAACTATCTATATTTTGCAATCTTATTGTTTTTGTTATATTGTTTGTATTAAAGACAATTAACGCGCAATTTAAACAACTTAAGAGCAAATCTACAATTATTGTATTTTGTATTTATATTTTTATTAAAACTATAAAAATTTTTTGTATTTACAAAATACAAAAGCAATAATATAATTAAATTGATAACAATATATTAAAATTAAAAGATATATATTTTTATTAAAAATTTGCAAAGCTATTGCAAGTAAGACAAGCAACAACAAAACAAAAATATTACACAATAGAAAACAGCAATGTTACAAAGATATTAAAAATATTGTTAGAAATTCTATCTTTGCTATTGTTGTTATCTAAGAATAAAGAATTGTTAAATAATATATTACGCGTACAAGAGTTTGCTATTGTTAAGTTAAAAAATTGTTTACAAAATTTATTAAACAAAATATAAATTATATCTTTGCAATTATAGTATTGATATTAAATAGTTTTTGCAAACTTTATTTAACAAATATTATTTATCTTTTAATTAAATTTAAATTAATTTTTTAATTAAGTATTTAATAGTTAATCATCTATATAAAGTTAACAAGATAGACAAGAGAATTGTTGACAAGATAAACAAGAAAGTGCAAAAAAGATAACAACAAAAAAGTATATTTCAAATGTTTCGACTATCTATATAGATAGTTTTTAAATATAATTAAAGATGCAAATAGAGATTGATTCTAAATATACAAAAAAATATATTTTAAATTTAAATTTGTATCGAGATATCTATAAGAAAATACATCGAATTTAGTAATAAATAGACAAAAAATTATATATTTCTTATTGTCTCTTTTTGATTTTGTTGATATTTTTTGTTTACAAGATTACTAAATTCTAAAAATTATTCAATTAGATTTAATAAGAAAAAATAGTGTAATAACAAAGTAAGAATAGTATAGAAGCAAAGTGGAATAATGTAACTCTAGTGATTATCTTGTTAAATATACAAAAATCGAAAATAGATTAAATTTAGATAATCACTATAGAAACACTACTCTATATCGTTGATACACTATCTCTTACATTGCTAACATATTATTCTTCTTGTTAAGTCTTATTGGGTAATTTTTTGATCTTGTAAACAAACAATATTAACAAGATTACAAGAAAACGATAAGAAATATATAATTTTGCGTCTATTTATTATTAAATTCGATATAGTTTCTTAAGAATCTTTCGATGCAAATTTAAATCTAAAATATATATTTTTATATATTTAGAATTGATCTCTATTTGTATCTCTTATTACATTTAAAAACTATTTATATAGATAATCGAAATATCTAAAATTTGACTTTTTGTTGTTGTTTCTCTTGCATTGTAAGGTGCGAGTGCGTCTACTCCTTACTAGCGCACTAAGATATAAAAGACGTGAGATATAATAGACTTGTATTACTATGCCCCAACTATATGGGATAAATAGTAGTAGAACTAATCGTTAAAAAACAACGAAAAACAAGCTTTCTTTCTATCTAATACTTGTTATAACGTGCGAGTCTATTTCTCGCTATTTGACTAGAAAGAGATATCGTGTCATTTAAGACTTTTATAGGTATTTAAAATTACGTGTTTTGCTATATTTTAATGCGTTAACGCGTCAAAAGCATTATAGCATTACAATTATCTTCTCTCTTAGAGCATTAATTCTTAATAATGTAAAAAGCTATATTAGTCTTATCAAAACAAAGACATCTATTAAGCGCTAGCGTTGCAAGAGTTTGTTAAAAATTCTTTCAAATCTTTTTAAGAATTAAAAAAAAAAGTCTTTTATTTAATAAAAGTAAATTTATGTGTTAACTTAATACAATTTGTAGAATAACGTAATGGCGACAATAACAATTTATAATATGTTATTGTTTTGTCGTTATTGTTGTTAAAATTTAAAACAAAATTTAAAGTAAAATTAACGTTGCGCAAACGCTAGATAAATTATAAACATAAATATTGTTATTTCTCTTTTTTTTTTTTTCTTTTCTATATTTTTCTTAATTGTAGTTGCTTTATCGCTATAAATATATTGTCGCAAAGACAATAATGCGTAAAGCTTATATATATAGTGCAAATCTTAAATTAATATATTTTTTGTTTCTTTTTGTTTTGTTTTTTCAATTACATTTTTTAAAGAATTAAGAAATTAAAAGAGTAAACAATTTTAATACTTTATTGTTTGCAATATTAATATATTATAATTTGTAATAATCTTTTGTGCATAACTTGCGTAAACAAACATATATACGTTCGCGAGAAAAGAAGTGCTTATATTTGTTGCAAATTTTTTTATTGCAAATTAAATTATTGTATTGCAATAAATTTTACGTACGTTTACAATACAATAATTACTAATATTTATTAGTTTGTTAAACGCTTTTAAGATTTTATAAAAAAATTCGTTATTAATTATCGCGAAACGTTTGAAATAAAAGATACAATTTTTAAAATAATAAAACGTGTGCGAAAGAGTGTAATTTGCAACATAAAAAGTTAGCAACGCAATAAAGAATTTATCTTATTAATAACAAATTAAACTTAATTTTGTATTTAACAACTTAAACAAAATTTAATTTTCGCTTAAAAGTGTTAAATTAAATTTGAACAAAAGTTCGCAAAGACAAAGATAATTTAAAATAAAACTTTCGCTAAAACGCAACAACTAATTGATTTACTTTTTAAAAAAGTATTAAAAATAAACATTTTCGCTTGCTCTTTAACACTTTACTAATATACTTTCAAAATTTAAAGCAAAATAAAAACGAAAACAAGAACAAATTATTAATAAAAACAAAAAAAACAAAGTTAAAACAAGTTATCTCTAAATTTATTATCAATCTAAATAAAACAAATCTAAAAAATTCTTTTGCGAAGTTTTATAACTTTACGACAAAATCTCTTATTAACTCTAAGTTGTCGACAAAATTGTTAAATAAAAACATAATAAATTTTATTTTAATTTCTTTTACGCTTTATTTGCTTACATTTTTTTAAAAAATAAAAAATGCGAAAATATGTATAAACAACAAAAGCGAATTTGTAATAAAAACGAAAAAAATTGTACAAAACAAATCTTTTGCAATCTATTTTTCTCAAAATAATATAAATACTTCAAACAACTTCGAAAATTTGTCTATAATTAACTCTAAGAAGTTTAACAATTTATTTTCGAATAAATTTAAAAACTTTTTTTAGTTGTTTTAAAATAAATTTAATAAAATGTTAAAAATTTATTAAGTTGTTGCAATATATCGTCGACTAATTAACAATAATAAAATAACTTTGTTTCTAAACTATATTTTAAGCATTTATGTTAAAAAAAACAATTTTATTATTTTTAACATTTTGTAGAACAAAATAAAGAAATCTTTTTATATAATTTAATTATTAACAATAATGCAATAACAATTGCGCAATATTTTATTAAACAAATTATTATTAATATAATTGTTGTTGTTACAATACGCGTTGCGTTATCTTTTTTGTTTTCGCTTATTATACGTTTGTTTCTTAAAGTTCTTTCGCAACTTATTAACATTATTTAGAAATTTTTCTCTTAATTATTAATTATACTTTTTGTCTTAATTTATTTATTTAATCTTATATTATATTTGTCTTTTTAACTTAATTTTGTCTAGAATTTTTTCAATCTTTTATTAAACTTTGTTGTTAACAAGTTTCGAAACTTATAATATTTATTTTGTTTATTTATCGCTAACGCAATGCAAATATAGCTTCAAAAATAAAATATAAAAAATATTATAAATTTGATAAATATTAAGTAAAATAAAACAATAAATTTGCGTTTTAATCTTGTTTTTAATTCTAAACGATTCGACATACTTGTGCGACATCTTTTTGCTAAATCTCTTTTGCTTTAAATTTTTAATTAAGAGCACTATTAATTCTTCTATAGCAAAGCTCTTTGATTTATATTTTTTATTATAGTATTTTATTTATTGCGCAATAGCGTTTTTTAGACGTTTTGCTAAAACTTTTCTTAAATTATAAAGCTATTTTACGTGTTTTTATATCAATAATATCTTTTTTTTTAATAAAGTTGTTCTCAACTTTATAGTAAATCTTTAAGTAATAATTATATATTAAATAGAACAACAAAGTCTTAATTAAAACGTAATATCTATTATTGTAAACAAATTTTGTTATTAACAATAAATTTGTTTATCTTGTCTATTTAGCGTTAATGTAAGTGCGAAGATAGTATTCGAAAGTTTAATTTTATCGTTTAATTAAATTATTTATTCAAGAATAAAAAGCAATACTTGGTTGTCTTTTAATTTGTATATAAAAACATATAGCGAATTAAAAGATACTAGTAAAGATAAATTTTTTGTTACTTATTATGTTAGCTAACGTTTCGAAACGTAAAACAATTTTATCGAAAAATATTTTCGCTAGTTTTGCGATATTAATCTTAATAATTACAAATATATACTTAATTATTTTTGTATAACAATTAACTATTACGAAAATCAAGTTATATACGATTTTATAATGCTTGTTCGACGACAAGTTTATTACAAAATTTATAATAATTTTTTTTATAACTTCTTTGTTGCAAATAAGAATCAAAGCTTATTATATAATTTATAACGAAAAACTTTGATATATTAACAAATATTATATATTTTAATATACATTTTTATCTATTTAACGCAAACAAACTAGAAATACTTTCGCTAAAATAAATTTAAAATTTTCTTAATCTTAAAATATTTCGTTAAAGAATTGTTATAATTTTTGCGAATTAATTTTTTTTTAATAATTGCATCTCTTAAAACATAAAACAATTTATTATATTTAACGAAATTTTTTTGATTTAAAGTTTATGTTGTTTATTTGCGACAAAATAATTTTTTAATACAAGAGCTAAATTATCTAATGTTTTTCGTTCGCTTTGCGTTAACAACTTTTCGTTAAACAACAACGTTAACTTATTTTAAAATACAAAAATTAAATTATTCGACGTCTTTCGCTTGCTTTGCGCTAGCGAGTTTTTGTGAAATAACAACGCTAGTTTGTTTTACAACGTTAATAACAATTTTGTGTTCAACAACGAAATCTTTTTATAATCGAAACGTCTTAACAATTTATTTGTCAAATTTTTCTTACTTAAACGATAAAAGATTTTAAAGTTATAAATAATTAATTTGAGCGTTTAGCAAGCTTGTTTTAAGTTTAGCTTTTTTTAACTTATAAATTCTCTAAGATTGTTGTAATTTAATTATATCTTAACAAGATAAATACTATTCTTTAAATAGTATCTTTATTGCTTAAAAGCAATTACAATAATTAGCAATTTCTAATTATGCGTCTTATAATTTTGCTTTACTAAAATTATTTTTTGCGATTAAAACGCTATTAAACGTCAATTTTTATTGTTATTTTGTTAACTTAGAATGCTCGCGATTGCAAAGTTAAACGCGTCAATTTTTACTCTTATTTTTTTGTCTAAATTCTAGTAACAAAGTAGTAAAGTTAACATAAAGATATCGCAAAGTTAACAAAACCTTTATTCTATTTTATTCGATTAAACAAAAAAATTATATTTCTTGTTATTTTTACTTTCTTTTAATAAATTAATAAAAGAGATAATTCTTTTCAAATAATAATATATAAAGCGTCTATAAAAGTTTATAAAACTTAAAAATATTTAAAGTTCGCAATAAATTTTTAATTTAAATTACTTCTTAATTGTTTTAATTTTTTTTAAGTTTATCTATATATTTTTTGAAAATACAATAAAGTTTAAAAATTTAATATTTATAGTGTTAAATTTACACTTTTTTAAATTAACGTATAATAAATATTTGCGAAGACGTTCTAGCATTTATCTAACATAACGTCAATGCTTCGTTAAATTATTGCTATACACAAGTATATTATTTATATAAATTACGCAAGTTACATCGATTAACTCTCGCAACATTTTATTAATATAAATCTAAAAAGTTGCGAATGCATTTATTAGTTCAAATAACATAATCTAATATTTGAAATATCTATAGCGTATACAAAATGTTGTCTTTTATTTATTATTGCATTTAATGCGAATGCGATAATAGACGTTCTTTAGATTCAAGACAATAAAGCGCTTTGCTTCGCATAAATAATTTAGCGTTTTCGTAATTAGAGGCAATAAATAACGATTTTTAATAGTAATCGCATTTAGATCTTTATAGTTGACGTATAAATATAATTTATTGTTTAATTTTAATACAAATAGAATAGAGACGCTTGCAAACGAAACTAAATACTTAATTCAATCTTTAGCTAACGCATTATCGAAATATTGTTAAAGTATTGCTAGCTTGTTTTGTAAAAAATTATAAAGAAATATAAACAATAATTCTTTATTGTTCTAAAGCTTAATAACGTGATTTTCTCTTTTTAATTTTGATAAAATTTTAGTTAATTTATTATTACAAATATCTTCTAAATTTCTTAATTTCTTAGAAATCTTAAATTTCGCTATTTTTTTGTCTAGCGTCTTCGTAACGCTAGCGCAAACAATTGTATAAATTGTGTTATATTTAACGAGATCTAAGATAAATTGCTTAGAATCGATTATTTTTAATTTTTTATCTAAGATTTTGAATTGCTAGCTTTGCGTTTTCGAATTAATTAATATATTTTGTTTAAATAACATTAATATATTTAATATAAAATTAGAGTTTATATATTCTATTAAGTAAAATAAAATAATGCATTTTTAATACTAATTTTATAAGTTAATTAAGTAATAAGTCAACTTATAGATGTTGTAAGAAAAACAACTATTATTATTAAAAAAATTCGATATCGATAAAATAGCGAATATAAATTGCAACTTTTATTGTACTATATAGATATAATTAATAAGATTTATCTTAGCTCTTAAATTAACTAAATCTATAACTTGACGTTTGTTATCAAAAAATTAAGTTTAATCTTTTACTAAAATTAAATCTATTATTTTTATTTGTTTTTTTTGTTTCGTTTGCGAGATGTTGACGAAATTTGATTTTTTTTTGCATTTGTCGTAGTAATAATAGTATAGTTAGATAATTAGATAATATTAGACTATAAACTTAGGAATGTTTGTTATCAATATTAACGATCTATTTGCAATATATATGCGATCTCTTCTACTTAGATCTTAGAATCTTAGCTACTTAATACATTATTAAATTGTATAGTGTAATTTATGTACGCATCGCAATAAGTCTTTGTTGTTATAGTTATTTATTAACTAGAATTTTATTTTTATCTCGTTACATTAAAGTTTAACGCGAGAAAAGAGTTATAACAACAAAGATTAAAACAACAAATTGTCGACGTATCTCTAAAAACAATTTTAGAAATTCAAGAATTCAAAAACTCAAAAACACAAAAAAAAGAGTATAAGAAACAAATTAACTTTAACAAATTATCAAAATTAAAAATTTTAAAAATCAAAAACACAAAATTAACAACTTAGAAATTAAGATATTATTAAGTTAAAAAGCAAAAAAAGAAGAGACAAAATCGAAGCATTAGAAATAGCAATAAGAGTTATAAATTTAAAGATTAAGACGTTTTATCGAAATTGCAACTAGTATTTATTGTTAAAATAATAAATTGTTTGCTAACTATAGTAACGTTATTAAAAGAAACTTCTTAGCAATATAATTGATCTATTTGCTTAAAAGCGAGAACTCTATTTAAACTCTTTTTTCGATAAAGATTGAAGTAAATTTTTAACGCGAAATTATTTGTTAGTAGTAAATCGACGATTAATTAAGAGAAGCAATAGATTAAGAACGCTTGCTTATAAACAATTAAGAAAATAAAGAAATAATAAACAAAAAAACAACGCAAAGTCGAAAAGAGAAAAAATAATCTTTTCTTAATGTTTTTACAAAAAAAAGAAAAAGATTTGCAAATCGAAAGCATTATTTTTTAAATTAATTATTATTATTAGTTTTTTTGATTTAATAGTTGTTACTTTTACTATTTGTTGTTAAATTATTCTTTTAAAAACAATGTCTTAAAACAATAAAAAAATTGCAAGACTTTTTCTTAACGTATCTATATTAACAACAAGTTTACTTAATAACTTTATAAGAATTGTAGAGTTTTATTACTACGTAATTTTTATATCTTTTTTAAGAATGCTAGAAGCATCGCACTTTAATAAACTTAATATTATTAACTTTTTAAATTAATTTTTGAATTTTTATAATAAGTATAAAGTTATCTTTTAGTATAAAATTATTAAGTTGTCTCGATATTACAACAAACTTATAAAGAACTTTATTAAATTTATTGTTATCTAAACAAATAAAAAGTAATTTAAAATAATAAATAAATTAAAAAAAAAATATAAAGATAAAAATTTAAATTAGAAAATTAACTTTTGTACTTTTTTGAAATCTTTGAAAAACATATTAAAAGCAAAGTCGAATAATATTTGTAAATATAGTTAACAATTTAAAGTTATTTCTTCGAAGCTTATTAAATTTGATTAAGTTAATAAATATATTAAATTTTTGTAATATTTAAAGAGTCTTTTTCGCAATATTTGTACTAAGATAATGCAAAAGCATAAAGTTAATTTAAACAACGCAATTATTATAATATTTAAATTGTTATATAAAACAATTATAAAATTAATCGAAAATAAGATAATTATGCGAGAAATAAACATCAATAGCAATTAAGCTACTTAGCGAATTGCAAATATTAATATAAGTAAATTAATAAATATAATAAGTAAGAAGCAAGATTTAGTAAAGAAGAAAGTTACGTTAAAGATAGTCTTTGCTTCTCTAGTATTATTAATAATTGTAATTAAAAATACAAAAATTAATAAAACACTAAATACTTTGATACAAACTTTTGAAAATCTTAAAATTAACAATACTTGCAAAATAATAAAGAACAAAATTTACTAAATAGTTTAACAAGCAATAACAACGTAGTTACAAGAAACTTTGCATATTATATGTTCTTAAATTTAGATAACAATTTAGAGTTTATCTTAAGAAACAATTTATATTTATTAAGAACTTATATTTGTTTTTGAATACAATTAATTTTAATTAAAATTAAATAAGTGTTTGTTTTGTTACAATTTGCATAGACAATAAGTTTATTTAAAGTTAATAACTTTAATAACAAATAAAAAGATTTATATAAACAAAAGCAACAAAATTTGTTATAAGTTTAACAATTCTAAAAATAAAAAAATAAAGTTGTCTTTTAATAATGCGAAGATCAAAAAAAAGATTGTAAGAATTTGTCTTTAATAAAGAGCGCAAAATTGTGTTCGAAATTTTGTAATTATAATAATAGCAATAAGATTAAATACTAATTTTTTGTCGAAAAACAAAAAGAATAATAAATCGAATTAAGCAATAATAAAGATTTAAGAAATTTAATTAAAATAAGATTCTTTTAAGTAACAAACGCTCTAAAAGTCTTTAATAAAATAATTAATTAAAATAATTAAAGAAAAAATTAGAAAGAAAAAGAGATTCTTAAAGATTAAAAACGTTAAATCTAGAAATTATCTAAAGATAACAAAAGTCATAAACAAAGGAATATACATAAAAAAAAAAGTAATAAAAATAAAAGTAAAGAACGTTACAATAAAGAACGTTCTTGTAATAATTAACTTTAACTTAAGAATTATTAAATATTAGAAAAGTAAATCTAGAAAGAAGCAAAAGACTTTTGTAAACTATATATAGCAAACAAAATATTTAAAGAGAATGCTACAAATTGTAAAGAATTAAATCGATTTTAAGACTTTAACTTAAAGTATTTTTATCTTAAAAATAGAAATAAAATTAATAAATTTTTTAGATTTTTGTCTTAATTTAAGTTGTTTATTTTTTCGTTCTTTTTTTAATAAAAAGTTTAATATTATAGTAACAAAAAGAAAATCTTAGAAGCTTACAAGAAAAAAGAAAAAAACAATTGTTATTATAAAATCAATTAGTGTTAAATCTATTAAAATTGTTTATTTTAAGAACATTATTGCGAAAGTAAAATCTTTTAGAACTTTGTATTTTGTTGTTTGCTTAATTGTATAAATACAATTAGAAAATATAAAAATTAAAACAATATTTAGATTGATCGTCGGGTCGAGTTTCGGTTCCAACTTTTGGAATCGACCCAACTCGACAGTTCCAATATTAGGAATCGACTCGAATGTCGATTTTTTGAGAATCGAATCGAATCGAATTAATTCGATTTTCGATTTCAACTTTTGGAATCGAATCGACGTCAAGAAATTCTAAAAATTGATTTAAATCGACTAATTTTAATATATTTTGAACTATTTTAGTTATTTATTATAATAACTACTAATATGCATTACATATATGCATTACTTTTGCTAAAATATTGCGTTCTTAAGAAATTACTATTTATATAATTCGGTTTTTGATTTCAATATTAGGAATCGACTCGACTCGACGATTCCAACATTAGGAATCGAATCGACTTTTCGATTTCAACTTTTGGAATCGACTTAACCCGATTCGGGTCGAGTACTCGACTCGAACTCGATGACCCGACCCGACGCGATCAGTCTAACAATATTTAATAATAATGCGAAAATTAATTGTATTAACAAGAGTTTTGCAAATAAAACTAATTTAGTTATTTAACAAGATATTTTTATTTTATTAGTAGAAATTACAAGAGTATATATTTGTTTTAAAGAAGTAATAAAAAATGCAAAAATATCAATTGAAGAAGTAATAATTTATATTTTTATCTTTGTTGTTTTTCGACTTAATTACAAAATTCTATTAAATCGATCTTTTTAGCAAAATGTTTAAATAAATTTTGTAAATATAAACAACAACTCTTTAAAATTAACAATTTATTTTAAGAATAAAGCAAAACGCATTAGCACTTTAAAAATACTTGTTAATTATTTTAGTAACAAAGATAAGAACGTTGTGTTCTTAAAGAAATCTTTAAATCTTTAGATAATTGTTTAGTTAATATAATTGTTCGATTTCGCAAATTTAATTGCAAGAAATCTTCGAAAATAAAGATTAAAATTATTAAAATAACAACATTGCAAAATAAAATCAAAGAAAAAAATTAACAAAATTCTAATTAATTAGGGCAAACAAATAGTATTAGCGTCTACTTGTTTATTAATATAATTAATTAAAATTAAGCAAATATTTAGATTAATACTATATTTTAAATATCTTTAAAATTATTAATAATTTGAACTTTTTAATTATATATTATAAAAGAGACTTTTACTATTTAATTGTTCAAAAAGTTTAATATTCTTTGTTAATCTTTTATTGCGTTGCGTTTATTTGTTCGAATAAATACAATATATAAGCGAAAAATTTAAAAAACAAATTCGATAAATACAAGCAATTTAGATAATTCTATTCTAGACAAGTATCTAAATTAAAAAGAAATGTTCGAATTATTAATTACAAAAGATTTTTAAAAGAAATTTGACAAAAGATATAATCTCTTTTTAATGCTTAAGTTCTTAAGTATTAAATGCGATTCTTGTCTTATTAAGAAACGCATTTAGAAGCTAATTATAAAGTTTAAACTTTTTTTGCAAAAACAAAAACTCTTAATTACAATACTTTTTAATTGTAAGATTGTTTTAATATAGAGCTTTGCTAAAATAGACAAAACTAAACTAGAGATTGTATCTAATTAGAAAATTCGTATTATAAAGTATAAAATATAGCAAATCTTAAGATTTTTAATTTTTCAAGTATTAAATTTTATAGTAATTAAGATGCTAAAGAAACGTCTTTAGACAAGTTTGCTAAAATATTGTTATAACTTCTATCGAAATTCTTGATTTTTAATAGATAAAAAGAAGAAAAACAAGTATCGCATAATCAATGCAACTATAAAAACAAATAAAATAATTATTTAAAATACTAATATATCTTTTAATATTAAAGAGTTTGCAAAAAAGTTTGTTAAAATAATAATTATATTATTGATTAATTTTTTTTTAGAATACAATTAAATAAGTTTTGTGTTAAAGAGTCGCAATCTTATTGCTTTTATAATTTCTTTTAAACTCTTTAAAATAATTTGTTTGTTGCAAAGTGCGACTAATTTAATTGCTTAATTTGTAAAAATTATAATATATATTCTTAAAGATTTTCTTAATAAATATTATTTATTTGTAAATAATATAAATGTAAAAGAATTTAAGTTAAATTATAACAACAAAAAGACAATTCTAGAGATTAAATTATTTGTTTTAAAACACATTTAATAATTAAATACAATATTAATAAACGTAAAATTGTTTAAATATATTATATTTGACAAAAAATCTCAATTTTGCAAGTTAGGAATTAAAATTATTAATTTTGTGTATAATTTTAATAGACGATTTCTTAATAGCATTAAGATTATTAAGATTATTAAATAATTATTATATAGAAATGTTTTTAAAGCTCGAGTCTTTATAGAAGTATGCGTCTATTATTAAATTTAGATACTAAAGTTTGTAATTGTTGCAAAATCGATTTATTGTTTGTTTAAGACAAAATATATTTTTGTTTAAAACTTCGAACAACAAAATGTTATAAACAAATTAAAGATTGTTTTAACAAATATATTAATAATGCGTATCTTAAACTATTTTATTTTAATTAACAAGATTATTTTGATTATAGATTTTAGCTTAAAAGATTAAGAAATTATATTAATACAAATTAATATAATAACAAAAAAAAAACATTTTTTACAATATAAAAGTAAACTCTAGAGCAAACAAGAGTTTTAATACAATGTCGAAAAGCAAAAATATTCAAAGCTTATAAAGATTTTAAAGAAAATGCAATTCTAGTTGTATAAAATACAATTTACAATTAAAATTAATACAAATATTTTAATAATTTAACTTAATTGTTTTGCGACAAACTTGTTCGACACTTTAGTAACTTGCTAATTGATTTAAATTTGTTTTTTCAACTTTAATATATAATATATATTTGATCGAAAATATACAACAATTAACAAACTTTCAAAAAAATTAAGAGAATTGTTCAACAATATTGACAAGATTAATAAGAAAGATATTGATAATTTTATTAATAGTTAGTTGAATTGTATTTGCGTTTGTTTCGCACAAATAACAATATTAAAAAAGAACGAAAACATTTTCGAAAACAAATATTTCGATAAATTTAAGTAAATTGTTCGATATTTAATTTCGTTGCAAAGATTAAATATAAGTTAAAAGAACTTTTGCAAATTTAAGAATTATACTCTTTATTTTTTAATAAAAGAAAGACGTTTGTTTTAAAAAACAAACAAAAATATATCTTTGCGTAAAATAGTAAATTAAATAGAAAACAAAAATCAAATTGTAAAAAGCTTGCATAACAAAAGTAATTATAAAGAAAAAGAGAGTATCGATTGACGCGTTGTAAATTAATATTAATAACAAAATTTATTTAATTTTTGCAAGAAATATATCGCAAATTGCGATAAATATTAGCGAAAAACTTTTAATAAACAAGAGAAGATTATATATTTAACTTACATTTTCAACTCGTAAAAAAAAATTGTTGTAAATTGCATTTATATATTAATTGCAAAAATATCTATTAAAGTAAATCTAGTAGTTGCTTGAAATAATTTGATAAAATAAATAAAAGTTAAGACAATTCTAGATCTTAAAGCATTTGCTATAGTAAAATTTCTATAAAAGAACATTTTTTGTCGACATAAATATGTTAAAAAAATAATTATAAATAATAAATTCAAAAATAAAGTTAATATAACAATTGAACTTCTAAAGAGATATAGCGTCAAAAAAGTAACAACGTCGACTTATTATTTATAAGCAAATAAAATAATAAAAAAAGAACATAAATTTATTGTTAATACTTTGTTTAAATTAATTAAAAAAGTCTTTACGAATTAATTACGACATTTGTACACAATATTGTAAATTAATAAAACAACAATTTAAGAATTTATTAAGAAAATATTGTTTTGTTTTAAGTTTAAGTACAAAGTTGTATTGTTAATCGAAGTAAAGTATTTAATTTAACATATTATAAATTAAGAGAAAGTTTGTTCAACAATAAATCTACTAATGTTGCGAACAAAATAATTAGAAAAAAAAAATAAAAATGTTTAAAAAATAGTTTTGCGTCTTCGTTGTTTTAGAGAAGCAAACAAAAATCTTTTCGATAATAATTATTAGTTGTTAACGCGTTTATTTTAAACTAAAGATTTAATTTTATTATATAACATCAAACTTAATAAAAAATACAATATAAAATTATTTTTTCAATAATTAGATCTTTTTAAAATAAGAAAATAAAATTAAATTAAAAACTTTTATATTTTGAAAGAAGTTAATAACACAAAACTCAAAAATATCTATTTAGAAAATTAGTTAAAAAGATATATAATAAGAAATTAGAATCTTTAGATCTTCGCAAAGTTAAAAGACAAAAATAAGAAAATAAAAAATAATTTTATACAAAAGATAAAGAATTAGTTTAATTAAAACAACAAAAGATTGTTTGCAATTATTATATTATTGTTATCTTATTACAATTATTTAAATTATATAGAAGTATAAGATTTTTTTTAAGAGAGAAAAAAGTTGCAATCTTTATATTTGTTTTACTTGCAAAAGTTTTAATATAAAGTTTATTAATTTATAAGCATTAGAAAGTAATTTAATTACGCAAAGTAATTTACAAGACATTATAATTTCGAATATTTAAAAAAAACAAATAGAAAAACAAGAAGATTAAAAAGTTGAAATATTGACAATTTTGATTAATTAAAAGCAAACAAACAATATTAGCGTTTGTTTATTTACTTTGATTAATTAAAATCAATAATTAAAAAGCGATCTAAAAGTATTAATAGCAAGCTTTAACTCGAAGTTCTAGAATTTTAAGAATTTCTTCAAATTATAGAGAACGAATTTTAATTATCTTTTATGCAACATTTTTTAACAATAAAGATAGCAAAATTACACGTTAATTATATTAGTTTTATACTTGTTTGCAAATTAATATATAAATAAATGCTAACACAATTTTTTTGCGTAATTAATAATGTAAATGTTGCAAACAACAATTAAGTCTATAAATAAAAATTCTTTATATTTGAAGTTTTATATTTGTTAGACATTTAAAACAAGTTATTGCTTTATTTATAAAAATATAGCAACTTAATAATTTGATTCTTTGTTTGCAAAATTCTTTTTTTCGATCTATTATTTTTGCATAAATTTTTTTTTATTAAGTTTGTTTTATAGCAAATCTAAAACAACAATTACGAAATACTAGATATAAACAATCTTTTGCAAAAGAAACTTCTTAATTTTTATTAAAAAATTAAAATTAAAAACGAAAATTATTATTTATGTTAATAGAAAGATCTTGTAAAGAGTAATAGCTTGCATTTGTTAAATAAAGTACGAGTTAAAATATAATAATATTAATATATTTTTTTTGTAATTAAAAATCGACTTCTTTGATTAAATTATTTTAAGTACAAAATTAGCAAGTATTATTGTAGCAATTACAAACGTTGTAGCGTCAAACTTCTTAAACTTAAACTTAAATTAAATTGCAAAAAACAATTATTTAATCTATAAAAGATAATTTAATTATTAAGAATTGCGTCTATATTTAAGTAATTAATATCTTGCTTTAATATAATAAAATTATTAACAATAAAAAAAGAAAATATTTGAAAAATCTTCAAAATATAATTTTAGATATTTTAAAAATAATTAAGAATTACACGCGAGATTTGTAACAAACAATTAATAAGAACGCTTAAATATTAATAAGTAATTTATTATAATAAGAATTAAAAAACGTAGCATAAGAAATTAATTAAAACAAGAAACTACAAATTTAAAATAATTAAGTTTAACTTTGTAAATTATAATTATTAAAGATTGCGAATATGTTATCTAAAAATATAGATTAATTAATTATCGAAACAATATTGCGAATAGCAAAAAAACGCTAAAATTTGCAAAGAATTTTGAAAAAATTAGATCGAATTGTGTGCGATCGACTTAAATATTGTACTATAAGATCGAAATGCGTTGCTAACTATACAATCGACAATTACAATAAAATAAATATTAAAAAATTCAAAAATACAATAGCATTTATCGAACAAAAGCTTTTAAAAGTTGAAATAAAAAATTATTTTTAAAAATATAGTTTAATAAAAAATTTAAATGCGAAGTTGAAAAAAATTTGTTAAACAAAAGTTTAAATAATTTTGTCTTCTTTTATAAAAGATGCAAAGAGAGCGCAAATTTAAGACAACAAATAAAAAGAATCTAAATTGTTAACTTTTTAATCAAAATTAAAATCGAAATTTAAAAATAACAAAATTTACAAAAAACAAAGCAAAAAAAGAGATTAAAATTTAGATTTTTTTAAAGAAACTTTTTCTTTGTTATTACAATTGCAAGATTTAATATTAAGATTATTTTTATTAAATCTTAGATTATTTAAAATTATTAATACAACAAAATTACGTACTTTAATTATTAAAATCGCAAAAATCTTTTTAAAGACAATAATTATTTTTATTTTAACAAACAAAAAGAACAACGCAAAGAACTATTTATATATAAAAGTAAGTATAAATTTGCAATATCGAATCAACTATTATTTAATAATATTGATCAAAATCTTTTAACTAATTAAACTAGCTATATTGATAAAAAAGCAAAAAGAAGATCTAATTACAATTATATTAAAATTAATTGTTTGTATAGCTTATTAAAAAAAGCTAGAATTTTTGTTAAAAATAAATCGAATTTTTAATAATTAAATTAAGAGATAAATATTTTAGTATTATAAGAAACAAAACAATTTTCTAACATTTGTAAAACAAAATAAATTAAATTTTAAATTTAGTGTTTGTTTGTTTGTTTTTAAAGATTCTTTAAAATAATATGTTTATAAAAAGAAAAAGTTAATTTTTCTATCTAATAATTTTTAATAAGTTGATGTTTAACTTTAAGTAATAAATAATATTAATCTAGCAAAATAAAATTAGCATAAAATAATTGTTTGTTAAAATTAATTTGCTTATCTAATTGTTAATTCGAAGTACTAGATATAGTTGCAACTTCAAAGCGAATTGCAAATAATATTATATTATTAACAAAAAAACAACAATTAACAAGAAGAGTAATTTCTTAATTGTTTGTTCTTTATACTACAAATAATAATATAAATAAATCTAGATTCTTATATAATATATATGCTTCTACAAGACAATTACAAGTATAGATTGTTAATAATATCTTATTTGTTAGTCTTTGAAAAGTATAAGAATTAAACGTCGAAACATTATTTTGATCTTAATATAAATTAAAATGTTTATTAAAAGTCTTAGCAATTGCAATTAATTATTTTTTTTATTGTACAAAATAATTTGTTTTGCAAAAAATATTTGCTAAATAATTTTTATAATTAGATTAATATATAATTGCAAAAAGTAATAAAAAAAGAATAACAAAACAAAAAAATATTAAAAATTAAATTAACAAAAAAGAATTTATTAAAATAAAAATTGTATTAAGCAAATATGTTTTGTTAATTTAAAAATATACGAATTACGCAATTCTAAATTTTTTATTGCAAGTTAAAAATCAAAATTAATACAAAAATTAAGATATTTCTTGTCTACGTAACTCTATTAGAAGATAAAAAAACTTTAAAGAATTTTTAAATAAATACAAAAAATAATATTGTTGCAATTTATTAAAATTTAACTTTGTTAAATTTATTTTTAATTGACATATTTTATCGTTTTAAAATTGCTATTAACTTTTCTTTTATATTTGATATTAAAAATGCTATTATAAAACGTGCGCTTTAGAACTCGACAAAAATAATAAAGAAATTAAAAACATTGTTTAAAGATATAAAGAAATTTAATTGCTTAATAGAGCAAACTTAAGAACATGCAACGCATTACGTAAAATTAATATAAAGAGAAATTTAAAAAATAAAGAATAAAGTATTTGAATTTTATTCGTAAATGCAATTTATAATACTTAAGAATTTTAAAATACTTAATATTTATTAATTTAATATCTAGAACAATTTAGATTCTTATTTAATTAACTATAGAAAAAAAATAAAATTTAAATCTTTAATTATTTGTTCTAGCAAAGAAGAAAAAATTTTGTTATTTTAATTCGAAATTAAGAAAAAATGTTATAAATTAGAACTAAGTTAGCAATCTAAATCGAATATTTCGAAACTAAAAATAACTTTTAAAATTATATGTTTATCTCTTGCTTTAAAGAGTTCAACTTAGACACAATAGCAACAATTTACTCTATTATTGTTACTTTTTTCTTAAATTAATCTTTTAAATTTACATTAAAAAAACTTATTATTATCGTTATTATCTTTAAAGAATAAGCAAGATTTACAACAATTAACTTTATCAAATACTTAATTTCGATTAAATAATTTTTTTGATTTTAAGAAAAGCTTTATGCGAATTAATTTATTACATTCTTTACGCAATCGACTTAAATAACAAGAAAAACAAAAGATTTAATTTAACAATTTTGAAAAAATAAGAGCAATTTTCTTATTTTTTTATTACAACTTTTATATAGACAAAAACAAAAATTTCTTAATTTAGTAGTCAAAAAACAATTACTAAAAGAAAGAAGATTGTATATAGTCGAATAACTAAATAATATTAGACTATAAATTTAAGAATGTTTATTATTAGTATTAGCAATCTATTTGCAATATATATGCGATCTCTTCTACTTAAATCTTAGAATCTTAGCTATTTAATATACTATTAAATTGTATAGTGCGATTTAAACACGCATTGCGATAAGTCTTTGTTGTTATAGTTGTCTACTAACTAGAATTCTATTCCTATCTCGTTACAATAGCAACAATAAACTTGTTTTATTTGTACTTATTAAAACATTTTATTTTGTAATGCTTTTTTTTATAATATCTAAAGTATTTAATACGACTTAAATAGTTTGCGTTACTAATTTTATAAATTTGTTTATACAACGTCGACAAATTTTTTAAAGTATAGAACTTTTTACTCTTAATAAACTTGTTAACATTGTTTAAACGTCAATTTTAATAAAATTTATTTAAAGAGATATTAAAACTCTTAATTATTTGCTAATCTTTAAAGTTGTTTGCGTCTACTTTGCGAATACAATTTAATATTTGTTTTTGTATAATAATTATAACTAGAAGTTTATCGCAAATATTTAATATATTATTAATATCTAAAATCTTTATTTTCAAATTTAACTTAAGCTTAGCTAAAAATATATAGATTCTATGTTTTTTTAAAAGCAATGCTAAATAAATCTTTAACTTATTTAAATATTTCTTAAAGATAATTATCTTTTAATTTGACTTTTATTTAGCGATCTCTTATTTTTCGTAAACAAAAAGATAACAATTAGCAAAATTAATTATTAAATTTAATAAAAACTTTTTAAATTCTTCAAAGATCTTGCTTTTCAATTTAGCGCTATTATTTGTTCTTAAATATTACTAGATAGTAATATTGTTTTTTAAAAATAATATGCAATAAAGAATTTTGTTCTTATTTGTAATAAAATACGTCAAAAATCGCATTATATTAATATTAATCTTTTAAAACTAAATAATGTGCTTATTTACGCTTTAACTTTTGTACAATTTCAACTTTTTCAACTTTAAAGACTTAAATATTATTAATAATAATATAATAACAAGTTGTAAAACTTAAGAGTTTGTTTATTCGATTATTATAACTTAAACTTGCTAAATATTTTGTAAATTTTAAATTTTTGTTATTAAGATTTTTATTTATTAATGTAAAGTAAAAGCTTTAATTATAGCTAAATTATCTTCTTTATTATTGTCATATTAGCGAAAATTATTTTTGTTAACGTTTCGTAAACGATTATTGTTTCGAAAAGTATTAAAGTCTTTAAACTCTAATTTAATAATCGAATAATTATTGTAATTTAAGCTATTATAATTCGACATAATGCTATTACGTCTTAAATTTTTTTTTTCGAAAAATAAAACAATTAAAATTGTAAAATGCGAATGCATTTGCTTCTTGTTAACGCACTAAAATATAAAAGATGTAAAATATAATAGATTTGTATTATTATGCCTTAACTATATAAGATAGATAATAGTAAAACTAATTGTTAAAAAATAACGAGAGACGAACTTTCTTTTTATTTAATATTTGTTATAACGTACAAGTCTATTTTTCGCTATCTAATTAAAAAGAGGTGTTGTATTATTTGAGACTTCTATAGACACTTAAGATTACGTACCCTGCTATACCTTGATACGCTAGCGCGTTGGGGGCGCTATGACATTACATGCATCTTCTTGTTTATCTTGTCAATAATTCTTTTGTCTATCTTGCTAACTTTGTGTAGACAATTAACTATTAAATATTTAATTAAAAAATAGATTTAAAATTAACTTAAAATTAAAGAGTTTGCATTAAGTAAAGATTTTAAATCTTTATTAATACTATTGCTATAAAGTTGTTAATTGCAACAATATTGCTTTTGTTTACAAACAATTTTATATTTCTTGTAAACAATCTTTAGTCTTAACAATAATAGACTTTTGAATTTATAAAATTTGTTGCAATAAAAAAGATATGTTTGACAATAGCAACAAAATGTCTCGCATCTCGACGTTTTTATTGTTTTGATAATTGCTTATTATATAATTCTTTTGCTTCTTTATTTGCACTTTAATCGATTAAAACAACTTTGTATAAAATTAATAATAATATATATTTTTTAACTTTAATATTTTATTGCCAATTCTATTGTAAAGTTGCTTCTATATTTTATATATACATAACAAATTTATAATTTTTGTAAAAATAGTTTTGCAAAACTCGATAACAATAAATTGTTTACAAATATATTTATAGTAATTGCAAATCTTTTAAAAAGCAAAAGAAATAACAAAATTGTACAAATTACAAAAAATAAATATATAACAAAGATTTTAAGATATACGAGTTTTGCTTTTTTTAAAATTGTTGTTGTAATTAATATATTAATTGAGCCAAAAAATTGTAGTTTATTTTTTATTGTTAATAGATTATTTGGTAAAATTAGCTAGTAAATTATAGAGCAAATAAAGTATTTATTAATAGAAATATAAAATTCTTGCTTAATTTAATAGTAAGCGCTTTTCGATCGCAAAAAAAAATATTATTAAAAAAAAAGAAAAAAAGTATAGTATTTTGTTTACTTAGTGCGCAAGAGCTAGACATACTCTTTAATATATATAGAAATGCGCACATTAATATTAAAATAAATATAATAGAATATATTGTAATCTTTTTTTAACAAAGTAGAAATTTTTGTTAGACAAAGAGTTTTTTATTGCTTTATAAACTTATTATAGAGCTTATTTATAAAAAATAGCTTTTTGCAATTAATAATAATATTGTTGTTTATATATTATATATATAAAGTATAATTAACACAATATTTAAAATTAAAAAAAATATAACAAAAAGCAAATATTAATATTTTGTTGTTATCGAATAATATAATCTTAAAATACAACAAATTAAAATAATTATAAATTTGCTTTAAAATCTATATTATTTAAATATAGTTATTATAATTCTTATCTTTTATAAAGTGGAAAGCAATATAAAACTTAATATTTAAAACAATAATTTTAATAATAATTAGTAATAGTATCTTGTATTTATTAGTTTTATAAATACAATTTATTAAAATAATTTTATGATAATTTGCAAGTATCTTTTGCAAGATTTTTAATATAAAAAATATATATTTTAATTAATTGTTACTTTTTTGTATTTTATAGTTGACATATTAGATTTTCTAATTTATTAAATTTTGTTTTAAAGTTTAAATAGATATTAAAATATCTAATATTTTTGCTTTAAATTTTGCGAACTTGTTTCAAATATTGCAAAACTTAAATATAGAGTTTTTGTTGTTTTTATCTATATGCAATTCTTTTAATATTAAGCTAATCTTGTTGTTTTTTTAAAATTCTTTTTGAATTTCGCAATATATTGTAGAATCTTTTATAGCAATATTTTGTTATACAATTAAGACAAACAATTTTGTAGATAATTAATTATAATTATTGTTCTCGATTGTTAAAATCTAGTTATTAAAATTGTTTTTGTTCTAGATATTAAATTGTAGCTTTGCAATATATTCGAAAAAGCAATCGACGCACTTGCTAGAGCTATTTTGATATTTATTATTTTTTAAATCTTTCTTATTGTCGCAATTGCATTGTATTTAGATTTTTATAAAAATATCTTTCTTTAATTGTTTGCTTTGTTTGCGCATTATTAAATAGTTTTGTTTCTTTATATACTTATTAATCTTCTTAATCAAATATTTAATATAAATATAATTGTATAGACTTGTTCTAGAAAACAATATAGATATAATAAGATAAATACAAATATAGATAATAAATAGAACAAAGAATTAGAACAACAACAATATAAACAAATTACGCATTAAATCTTAAAAATTACTTGATTAGACTTAGCAAGAAGAATAATATAATAGCAATATAAGAGATAGTATGTCAACAATATAGAATAGTATTTCTGTAGTAATTATCTAAATTTATTATAAACATTAATAGTATAACTTTAAAAATATTAAAAATTATAATAATTTACAATATTACAAAAAGTATATAAGTTTGCTTTTTAAACTTTTAAATCTAAATATCTAAATATTTTTTTCAATAAATAATAATATTAACAATATAATTTTTAGAATTTTTTCTAAATATTAATTGTAAAATTACAAAATTAGATTTAAATTAGACAAACAATTTATATTTAAATTTATATATATTTTATTTAAGAAAAAACTTCAAGTACTTTGCAAATATTTAACAAAAAATAAAAATAAAAATTTATTAAAAAATTTCAATTATAGATAGAATATTCGATTCTCTTTATATTAAAAAAGAATAATTTTTTTTATTTATACATTAATTATTAAAAGCTAAATAATATTACAATTAAGAGAAAATATTTACTATTTAATATTAGCAAACTTTAGAATTAATTATTTAAAACAAAATACTTTATAAAATTAAATCTATAAGAAATATACAATTAGATTAGAGTAAAAATAAAGAAAGAATAAAAAATAGTTTTTTATATACAATATAAATTATACAAATATATAGTAATATTGTAACGAGATAGAGATAGAATTCTAGTTAGTAGACAATTATAACAACAAAGATTTATCGCGACGTATGCATAGATCGCACTATACAATCTAATAATATATTAAATAGCTAAGATTCTAAGATTTAAATAAAAGAGATTGTATATATATTGCAAATAGATCGCTAATATTAATAACAAATATTTTTAAATTTATAGCTTAATATTATTTGATTACTTAACTATATACGATCTTTTTTTTTTAATAATTGTTTTTTAATTATTAAATTAAAAAACTTTTGTTTTTGCTTGTACAAAAGTTATAATAAAAAAATAAAAAAATTGCTTTTA
>JAABUL010003109.1_pt1 | contig 25425 bp, 30 predicted proteins | sample 5559151 | NCBI WGS metagenome assembly JAABUL01 (sample SAMN10711876, study PRJNA513368) | rock metagenome | isolation source: Antarctica rocks | place: Antarctica: Victoria Land, Pudding Butte sud | reverse complement strand
AAGAAGCAGCTCGACCAGCCTACGGGTCTGAAGAACTGATCTGTCGTCTCTAGCTGCGAAACATGTCACCTATCTTACTTCGCCTGTCCTGGACATTTCGGTCACATCGAGCTTCCCATTCCCATATTCCATCCTCTTTTCATGACCGAAGTCTACAAGATCCTTAAATCCACCTGCCTCTTCTGCCACCACTTCAAAATGCCAGAGATCCTGGTAGGTCTGGTCTCCCATGAATGATACTGATTGTATTTAGCTCCGCCAATACATCGCTCGTCTTCATCTGCTAGACGCTGGTCTACTAGAGGAATCTCAAGCCGTCGCCAATGTCTTCCCGAAATCTCGAGATCCGCGTGACGACGGAGGAGATGAGGGGACGGAAAACCGCGAGGCGGACGCTTCAGCGATTCCAGCGCAGACAGCGGCGGAGTACATCTTGATGATCGGCAAGTTCGTCAAGAGTGCTCTACACCGAGCAAAGGAGCGGAAGATTGGAAAGGATGACTACAAGGATGGACTGGTCTACCAAGAGCGGAAAGAGGTCTTGGATGGGGTTCTGAAGACGGGGGGGAGGTCATGGATGCGACGGTGTACGAGATGTCATGCGTGAGTCTCAGTATACCATCCTGTTCTGATGTCCCATCTAGCAATGCTCCGACATTTCGGAAAGAGAGGACAGTGAAACTCATCGAGATTGAGCTCGATGCGAAGAGCAGGCTTCATAACGAGAACGTCGGAGTTCGTCGGCGGCATGTTCTCGGCGATGGGCGAACACTTTCCAGGAAGTCTCGCAAACCGACTGATCCAGCGGACAACGATTCGGGTATCGAGCTGAGCAGTGAAGGGAGCAGTGCGGCAGAGGACAACGAGCTCGGCCCTGATGAATCGGTCAACGAGGAGGATGAAGAGGATGAAGAGGACGAGGAGGATGGGAAAGCGGACGGAGTAGCTCGGGCGGCGAATGGGATGGCCAAAGGAGCGAAGGGGCGGAATGAGCGTGTGATGTCGCCGGCAGAGGTTCGAAATCACCTTCGACTGCTATTTAAGAATGAACCGGAATTCTGCACCCTCCTCTTCGGTCGACATGGTGGCCCATCGCCTTGTAAAACGTCTATTTCTACCGCCGCCCTCGCCGACATGTTCTTCTTGGACGTCATTCCGGTCACTCCAACCCGCTTTCGACCCGCTTCTAAGCTTGGCGACGATCTATTCGAAAACAGCCAGAACTCGCTACTATCGGCAGTCCTCACCACCTGCCAGCGGATACAGGAGCTCAATCTGCGCTTGATAGACCAGGCCAAGGCGGAGCGAGGTGAGCTGGTCCTCGACGCTATCGCCAAGACCGAGGGATCTCGAGTCTTCGAATTACTCCTCGAAGCATTGATAAAGCTGCAGCATGACGTCAACAGCTATATGGACAGTAGCAAGAATCCCACCATGATGCGGCAGGGCAAGTTGCCTCCGCAGGGCGTCAAGCAGCTGCTGGAGAAGAAGGAGGGGTTGTTCAGGAAGCACATGATGGTTGGTGAAGCCCTAGACCTGTCAAATAAGCTGACACTTCGCCAGGGCAAGCGAGTCAACTATGCTGCGCGATCTGTCATCTCCCCGGATGTCAACATCGAGACGAACGAGATCGGGATTCCTCCGGTCTTTGCGAAGAAGCTCACCTATCCCGAGCCGGTCACATCGCAGAACGTGGCAGAGCTCCGTCAGCTCGTCATCAATGGTCCGAGGGTCCATCCTGGTGCTTCATTGGTGCAAAACGAGGACGGGTCGCAGGTTTCTCTAGTGAGTCAGAAGAGATATACGCAGTCCGTACTGACGATCTCACAGGACAGAACAACACTGGAACAGCGAACGGCGATCGCCAATCAGCTGCTAACACCACAAGGGGAAGCCTATGTAGCTGGAAGCATCCTAGGACCACCTTCTCGAAATAAGAAGGTGTACAGACACCTGCGCGACGGCGATATTGTCCTTCTCAATCGGCAGCCCACACTGCACAAGCCGAGTATGATGGCGCATCGGGTCAAGGTTCTGCTGGGCGAGAAGACAATTCGTATGCATTACGCAAATTGGTGAGCCCGATTTGTAGTGCGGTATCAAACAAAGCTCACAAGAGGCCAGCAACTCTTATAACGCCGACTTCGACGGAGACGAGATGAACATCCACTTTCCTCGTGCGCTGCTTCCTATCGACGCCGTATTCTCGCTTATGACATGCAGAAAACGAGGTGGCCCGCGCGGAAGCGCAAATGATAGCCAACACCGACAACCAGTATCTCGTGCCGACATCCGGTAATCCCCTTCGCGGTTTGATTCAAGATCATGTCGTGGCCGGCGTCTGGATGTGCAATAAATCGTCCTTGTTCACTCGCGAAGAGTACTTTCAGCTCATCTACGGAGCTTTGAGGACCGAGGACAACTACAGCGGTGGCGGCCGGATCATATCGCTTCCTCCAGCTGTGTATAAGCCTCGACCAATGTGGACCGGCAAGCAGATCGTGCGTCACTTGAATGGTCCAGTGCTAATCGCGTAGATGTCCACCATCCTCACTAACCTTACCCCGCAGAATGCCAAAGGCCTGAACCTGGTCTCGCGCAACAAGATACAGAATCCACTCTGGGGTCGAGACGATTCGGAAGATCCTGGCTTGTCGGAAGAGAATGTCGTCTTTCTGGATGGACATCTCATATGCGGTGTTCTCGACAAGTCGCAATACGGAGCATCATCATACGGTCTCGTCCACTCGGTACATGAGCTTTACGGTCCATATATCGCAAATCGGCTTCTTGGTGTTCTCAGTCGGCTTCTGACCAAATACCTGCAGCACAAAGCGTTTTCTTGTCGGATGGACGATCTCATCCTTACGGCGGAAGGAGAGAAGATGCGCAGGGATATCCTCGACAAGGCAGCTGGTCATGGAGCACAGGAGGCTATGAAGTTTGTCGGCCTCCCAGACGGATCGAGGATGGAGGATCCGGAGACGGCCAAGAGTCTGGCCATCCGGCTCGAGGAGATTCTGCGGAACGACTCTCTCATGGCGGGTCTCGACGCGGTTATGCAGTCGTCGTTCAACAAGACGACATCAAAGATCAACAACGACGTCCTTCCGGCCCATCTCATTCGGCCCTTCCCGGACAACAACATGCAGATGATGACTCTTTCTGGCGCCAAGGGGTCAAAGGTCAATGCATCGCAAATTTCGACACTGCTCGGCCAGCAAGCTCTTGAAGGCCGACGTGTGCCTACGATGATTTCTGGCAAGACGCTGCCATCATTTAAGCCGTTTGACACGAGCGCGCGAGCAGGTGGATACGTCGCCAATCGGTTCTTGACTGGCATCCGGCCACAGGAATACTATTTCCATTGCATGGCGGGGCGAGAGGGTCTGATCGATACGGCGGTCAAGACCAGTCGTTCCGGCTATCTCCAACGATGTCTCATCAAACATCTTGAAGGCGTTCGGGTACATTACGACCACACAGTCCGGGATAGCGATGCCTCGATCCTGCAATTCCTGTATGGCGAAGATTCGCTGGACGTGACGAAGCAAAAACATCTCCAGCACTTTGACTTTGCCGCAAGAAACCACGACTCCCTCATCAATCGCTTCCGGCCCGGTGACATCGATGGTAAAGCTGTGATGGACGATGCTGTCCATCACATGAAGAAGGCTTTGAAGAAGCCAGGCAAGTACGAGCCGGCTCTGGCGCTGCTATCACCCAGTCGATTCTTCGGGAGCATGTCGGAAGATTATGCGTGTAAGCTGAATCATTACATCGAGGCAAACGAGCTCGGGTACATCAGCAAAAAGGGTCCGCCCAAGTCTTCCCCGTACGCCTCGCAGCGGATCTCGGACAAGGATTTCTTGTCGCTTGCGAGGATGAGGTATATGCGTAGTCTCGTTGAGCCGGGAGAGGCGGTCGGGCTGCTTGCTTCGCAGGGGTGAGTGAGCCCTTCGAGTCTGGACCTAGCTGACAGGGGTAGTGTGGGGGAACCGTCCACTCAAATGACGCTCAATACCTTCCACTTGGCGGGTAAGTCAGTCCGGCTCTTCAGCAACTAGGCTGATCCTTGCAGGTCACGGCGCCGCGAATGTTACCCTCGGGATACCTCGTCTACGAGAAATCGTCATGACCGCTTCAGCGAATCCCAAAACGCCGACGATGAAATTGCCTCTCCGTGAGGGTGTCTCCGTCAGCGACAGTGAGACCTTCATCAAGCAGGTCAGCCGGCTCAACCTTTCTCAAGTCGCTGAGCGTGTCACTGTGACCGAGCGCCTTTCCGGGCGAAGTGCGGAAGAGTCGCGTTTGCGGAGATACACCGTGTTGCTCGAGTTTTATCCGCCAGAAGAGTACCGGTCGGAATACGAGATCACGTCGGATCAGCTTCACGACAGTCTGGCGTTTAGTTTCGCGCTCAAGCTGAAGAAGGAGATCGTGGAGGAGATGCGGACTGCGCAGAAAACGAAAACTCAGGATCTGCAGGTTGGTCAAGGCTTGCGTGTTCGCGGAAACGATCTGGCGGAAGACGAGGACGGTCAGGCTGGACGAAGAGGGAGGGACGATGAGCTGGACGACGATGATGGGGATACATATCAGGCCAAGCGACAAGCTCAGGCTCGACAGCACGAGTACGAGGAAGACGACGGTGCGGATAGTGGCATTGCTGACCTCGAAGACTACGTCGAGCAGCACTTGGCCGAGGATATCGAGGATGCGGCGCCGAAGAGAACTGTCAAGCGAGACGCCGATGAAGAGATGGATGTCGACGCCACGGAGAAGGCGCAAGCAGATGCTCGGGCCGACCTGCTCAGCGAGACATTCAAACTTGCGGTCAAATACGCCACGAGCTTCAGCTTTGATGTGCTTGGTGGCAAGTCGGCGCAATTTGATCTAGAGGTAAGCGAAGTTCGTAGGGCCTGGCTGATCAATAGTTCCCATCAAATGCACCGAAGTTGCTACTCGTCGATATCATCGAGCGGACATGTCGGTCTGCGGTGATCCACGAGGTGCCGCATATCGGACGGTGTATGAAGATCTTTAATGACAAGGGAGAATTTACGGTGTCTCTACCTTGACCTTTCATCAGCAATCCGCTAATTCCTGTTCAGCGCTCCCTGATCACCGAAGGTTCCAATCTCCAAGGGATGTGGTCGCTCGCGGACGAGCTCATCGACCTCGACAACCTAGCTTCCAATGACATCTTCGCTATTCTTACCGTCTATGGAGTCGAGGCCGCTCGACGAGCGATCATCGAGGAGATCTCTAGCGTGTTTGGGGCGTACGGTATCGCTGTAGACTATCGGCATCTCACCGTCATTGCCGACTACATGGTGCGCTCGTTGGTTCATCTCGCCCTAGTCGCTGATATTTCACAGACCCACGCCGGAGGGTACCGACCTTTCAACAGGACCGGCATCTCTAACAAGTCGTCGCCCCTCCTCAAAGCATCCTTCGAGACGACCGTCAATTTCCTCTCTGAAGCGGTACTACGTGGCGATTTCGACGACCTGACCAGTCCGGCGGCTAGGATCGTCATGGGAAGACCGAGCGCGAACGGGACTGGAAGCTTTGACGTCCGGGCACCGAATCGATTGGGAGACTAGAAGCGGGGATTTATGGAATCTTGCATATCTGGCATCGATATATAGCATCGATATCCGGCATTTTTGACAGGTTTGTGCAAAGTTGACATATTCGTGAGGTTACATGATAGTACACTCGTCTCCGAGTCCGGCTCCACCAAGTGCCCCCAGATCCTAGATGATATCAGCCAGTCGTCCGTATTATCTGATCAGCCTGACTACACTCACGAAACCCTCTGGCAACTCCCCCATGATCTCCTTCGGTGGTCCGCCCAGGTCCTGCATCTCCCCTACCAACCTCGCAACCTCCTTCCCATCCTTCTCATCGCTATACCCGGGTCTCCGAAAAGTTTCCAAGATCTGCTGAACCAGGGCGTGCTGTTGTCTATATTTCGCTAACTCGGCTTGCGAGACTGTCGACGGTGGTGCGGCGAGGTATGCCGGGTACTGCTTCCGATTCAGCTGTTTTCAGCAGGAGGAATGGAACGCACCTTTGAGGCGAGTTCCGACATAGGTTCCTCCAGCACCTCCCGCGTCATGAGCTGCGCCATCATCCCATCCAAAAGCCCTCCTAGCTCTCCATCGTCTCCTCCTAGCCCATCCAGCGCCGAAGGGTCCGAGCCAAGCTGCGATAACAACGCCGCGAGGTTAGGCGGTGCTCCGTCCCCTGCCCCTGTCGCTCGTCTTGCTCCAGACGTAGCAGGCTGGTTGAGCGACTCCATCGTCCGTCTGATCGTCTCTTGGAAATCCGGTTTCGCTTCTCCACCTTGAGGTACAACCGCCGCTCGAGATTGATCTCCAACCCCGTTCTTGTCGAGACCGAGCGCTTCGAGACCTTCGCCGGAGAGCATCATCTCCAAAGCCTTTTGCCACGCTTGCTCCTCCTCCTCCGCTGATAATGAAGCTTCGCCCTCCGTCCTTTCCAGACCCGGTACTAGAGGTTGCCCGGTTGGTTTGGACGTCTCGGCGTCCGGCATGGGACCGGGTGGATGGTCACTTGCTAATTGACGGAGGAGGGACTCCATGCCCTCCACTAGGGAGTCTTCGAAGTCCTCGTCCGTCTCTTCGGTTTCTGAAGGTATAGGGGCGGAAGTAGAGGCTGTAGAGGGGAATGTGGCTCTGGTGGTCTGTGGCGAGGATACCTGTGACTGTTTGGAAGTGATCGAGTCGAGCTTGGGAGCATTGAAAGATGCGAGGACATCTGGGACGTTGTCAGATGCAAGACATGTTAATTTGACGAGACTCACCGTCAAGGTCGTCGAGGTCGTCATCGTCGTCCACGTTTGGATCTCGGTAGGATGTTGAGGAAGAAGGTTTGGATGACATGGCGGCGGGAAATCTGAAGGGGAACGGTGAAGCTCGGCTTTACTAGACGCCCGCAAAGCTTAGACTAGCTGACGTCTGGTGTCAAGACTCTAGCTTGAGCCGGGGTACGTATTTGAAACCTCCATTTAAGGCATGAAACGAGGTTTGGGCGTCGCACTTCGCGCGTGGCTGTTTGGAAAGCAACAAGCCAACAAAGCTTGGACGTCGATCCAACCTTTTTCCTTCCGTCCTTCCTCCTTCTTGTATACCCATCTTACACAACTTACGCCCACAGGCATACACAGAGACTGTTCCTCGACGCGAAAAAAGACGTCTGGCGCGACGAGATCAACGGGACCTAATCCGCCATCAACAATTCTCTGAACCGGTGTTTCAGACCTTACACCTACCTTCTCGCCGTGTTGTAGGACTCCGACATCATGTCCCTGTCACCGACTTCACTTCATAGATAGTCTACACGCTCCTTGATCATCCCACCCGTTCAAGTCCCTTTGCTCGGCTTCTATAGACGGCTGGAACGGCATCACGCCGCTTAGCCCGTCGCCCGCCATGTCACGGAAACCGCCATCAGCGCTCCTCCTCACCACCATCTCGCCTTTCATCCTCGCCGCCATAGCCGACACGTCAGCACCGTCGTCTTTGCCTCAGGTCGACTTTTCGCGCATGGGCAGTGTCGGGCTGGGAGGGTCCTTTTCGGGGCTTGATTGGTTCTCGCCTTCAGCATCATCCTCGTCAACACCGTCCCGTTCGTCTGATGGTGACTCCGTCTTCGTGAGATCGTCCGATGGGAGCTCCCAGTTGCTCGGCAGTACCAATGCGGGAGGAAAGGTCAGCGCTTTGTGCTGGTCCAACTCGACAATCTCGTCAACAGACTCGACCGCCCACGGTACCCTCTTCATTGGCGGAGCCTTCACGTCTGTCTCGTCAACGTCCTCACCCAACATCATCGCTTACTCTCTTACCTCTTCCACATTCCACGCCCTCTCTTCCGGTCTCGGTGGACCCGTCAACACTTTGCATTGTGACAATGCTTTAGGCGAAGTCTGGGTGGGCGGGTCATTCTCTCCTCCAGCGGGAAGCGGAGGGAATGTCGCTATCTGGTCTACATCGTCTTCCGCATGGTCACCAGTCGAATTCGGCGGTCTCAATGGTCCTGTCGAGACGATCGCGCCGAGTCCCAATGGGTCGAACCTATACTTTGGCGGTCACTTCACGACCAGCTTCGTCTCCAACTCGTCCTCGCTCCTCAATGCGACTTCCTCTTCCAATAGTACATTGGGCAACATCACCTCCGTCCCCTCCGCACCCCCCAACACCTCGACTACCGGCAACTCTGGCTATCTTACCCCGGTGACCCTGCCATCCTCCTCATCCGCTTCGGGAAACATCACTGTCACAGCAGGACCATCCACGAGCCAGTCTCAATACTCGGATCCGAACGTACTGCTGTGTCCGGGCAAGGGGGTATGGCTGGCGCAGGATAAGACGATATCGAACGTGGACGTGATGAGCTACAATCGGGTCAGGGCGACTGGTGCACGGGTCGCAAACGGACTGGTGAAAGGCAGAGGTGCGACTAGCTTCTGGTGAGTCTGCTTTCGCGAATGGGACGGCTCTTTGGCGGAAACTGAGCTGATATCGAGCAGCTTCACTTCACTGCCCGACGACACACAACTAAACATGACCTACACCGACCCTGCGACAGGGAAGAACGCGACCTGCTGGGACCAGTGCCCTCTATCTACCGACCCGACCATCGCGGCACAAGACTTTATCTTTACCGATGGACCCAGAAACTTGACGGGTCTGCAAATGCAGTTGAAGGCATGGATTGGGAAAGGCGCGGGATTGAGCAGTGTACAGCTACTCTCGGAGGGTACGCATGCTGTGGCTTTCACGATGTCCGCTAATTCTGCCTAGGCGCATACACATCGGCAGTTACCGCTGGGAATCAGGGTGTCTGTTCGGCAGCCAACACCTCCTCCGTGCAGCAGTCTGGCGAGTGGACCACCGGCACCGTCGATACCACTATTCCCGCGACAACGGCTTATTACATCACCTCGAAAGTCCCCACATCCAATCCGACCTATCCGTCCGTCACCTTCTACCCCTACGTCTCCTCGGCTGGGTACTATGACATCTACATCATTATTCCCGGCTGTAGCAGTATTGGTGACTGTGCTGGGCGAAGCAGTGTCGACATCGAGGTGTTCCCGGTTCCGGGAGGATTGGGATGGACGAGCACGATAAGCGAACAGGTACAGGAGGATACCAAGACGCTGGTCTACTCTGGCCCGGTGGATGCGTCGACAGGCAGCTTTACCCCGACAGTCGCGCTCGCGTTGGCCAAGAGTCCGCTGAGCGTGGCTAGCGGCAAGATCTATATTAGTGTGGCGGAGGCTGTCGAATTGGTGTTGACCGGTGTCACTAGAGATGGATCGAGCTCGAAATCCTCGCGAATATCGGGAACGGCTGGAGTGAACGGGACGACCACGATGAACCCGACGCAGATCACCAAGTCCTCGGCTCAAGTCGCTTTCGGGGTCTTTGAATGGTCCACCTCGTCTACATCTACCATAAACGCCGCCACTTCGGACCTCAGCAATTCAACCGAGACCGCATTGTCGCGAATCGGATTCGCCCTCGATGCGGCTTATAACACCTCGTCACTGCCTCCAGCCTGGACCGTCAATGCTGTAGCTATTTACGGGAGCGCTATCTTCGCTGCGGGTGATTTCAGCGCGCCAGGCAACTACTCCAACATCATTTCTGTCGACGCATCGGGACAAGCTGTGCCGCTCGCTTCGCAAGGACTCAACGGGGTTGTACACTCCGCCGCCATCATCGAAAACTACCTTTTCTTTGGCGGAGAATTCACCTCAACGGCTGCGTCTGGAGGAGTCGCCCTCAACTACCTCGCGAGGTACGATCCCAAGGGGAATGCCTGGGCGGCTGTTGGTGGGGGAGTGGACGGCGCCGTTTTCGACCTCATCCCCTCCTCCAGCTCGACATCGCAGCTGATAGTGGTCGGCAACTTCTCGCATGTTGTTGGGACAGACGGCTCGTCGACTCAGACTGGAGGATACGCAATCTGGGACACGTCAAAGTCCGCATGGTCAACTCCCGAAGCGGTATACGGGAACGTCTCCGCTGTCGCGGTCCCGAGCTCGTCATCAGCGGTGAACGCACATATGTTCCTCGCTGGCAGAGTCTTTGGGGTGACTAGTAATCCGGCTAGCGGAGTCGCCATGCTTTCGACCAGCAGTGATGGCTCCGCAACCATCACATCACTCAGCAATGTCGCATTCGGCTCGGCAGGCTCCGCACCCGCTCCATCGTCCTCGGCCAGGCGGCGATCTCTGCATGCCCGACAAGGCTCATACACTCACAACTGGCTCTCTCGATTCACCAGCGCCATCGTGCAGCGGAAAAGTCCCATCCTGTATCCTCGTGCCACGACCGCTCCAACAATTGCGACTCTACCAGCTCCAGCACCTGCGGTCCTCACAGGCGGTTTCTGGACCAACTCTTCCGCCTCGGGCAAGCCCACCGTCACTATACTCGGAGGAAACTTCACCTCCGGGTCCGGCTCGAGCGAGGTCCAGGGTGTCGCTTTCTACAGCTCCAGCAGTCTTACCGGTCCAGATCCTCCCGTACAGGGTGTCGTCCGAGCGCTACAGGTCATCGGCAACGACGTCTACATCGGCGGAACGGGGGTGAACGTCTCGGGTGTAGGTTCAGGTGTCGTCGTGTACCATCTCGCTACCAGCTCATGGTCGACCGGGGGTATCCCTCTGCTCAACCCAGCTGCCGGCGCAAATTTGACCGTCAACGCGATCAAGGCGAGGAGCAATACCGATACCGTCGTGGTTGTCGGCAACTTTGCGACCGCAGGATCGCTTGCCTGCGCTGCGGTCTGCTTGTGGGACACTTCGAAGGGGCAGTGGTCCACACCGGGACCTGGACTATTATCTGGCCAGGTCAGGGCGGTCGACTTTGCAGACGACTCGTATGACGTCCTCGTCGTCGCTGGCTCCTTCGTCCTCTCCGATGGGTCCGTGGCGTACGCCGCCTCGTACAGCTTCACCAACTCCACCTGGACGGCTCTCGGTACTCTGCCTGGGCCGGCCCTAGCCATCACCGTCGACGACAAGAACGGATCGAATGTCTTCGCCGCTGGGTATGCCACGTCCGACGCCTCGCCCTACCTGCAGCAATGGAATGGTCAGGCTTGGACCGCGCAGAACCAGTCCCTCTTGAGCGGGAGTGTGGTACAGCAACTCGCCTTTGTCCCCATGTCGACGGAGCACACTGCAGTGGGATCAATCGAGAACGATCGCATGTTGATGGTCTCCGGTGACCTTTACCTCGAATCGAGCGGCAACGTCACCTCCGCGCTTTACGATGGAGCCCAATGGTACCCTTACCTCATGGCCAGCTCCGGCAATGGTGGCCTCGGATCGGCTAGCCAGCTCTTTTGGTCGTCGTCGAGCTTCAGCTTCCACGTCCGCCATCTCCTTGCGAGAGGCCTGGTCGTGCTAGTAGCCATCGCTATCGCCACCGGCCTGATCCTCCTGCTGATCCTGATTGCATTCATCATCGCCTACCTCACTCGACGGTCGGAACGACGCAATCCTCACATGAGCAAATTTGAACGGGAAGGCAGCGAGATATCCTCCACTCATCAGCATGTCTTCAACAACGTCCAAGCGGCACTGGAGCAGTCTCTGATAGGAGGATCCGCCACGACAGCTATCGCTGCAGCGAGAGAGAGCGCTCCTAGCAATTACGGCACCGCAGAAGGAGCGGCTGGCTCGGATGAAGAGGGCGAGGATGGCAGGGAGAGTACGATGCGCTACGACTTCGAAGGACCTGAATTGCAACCGGGCGAGCTGAGTATGCGCGCGGGACATCGCGTGGTCGTACTGGACGACGTGCAGAGTGACGAATGGTGGTATGCTCGGGATCCAGTGACCGGAAGAGAAGGAGTCATACCTGCAACATACGGTGGGTCATCAATCATGCTCACAGAGTTCAGCTGATAGTTTGCAGTATGGTGACGACTGAGTGACGGCATGACATGACGATAATGACCTCACACGACTGTAGAACAGCCCAGCATCTGCGAATATGCACGATACCCTGCCTGCATCAATTTCCACCTGCATATCATCTGGATTCGGTATAAACTATTGATTTGGACGGCGGCTCTACGGTGCTGGAACCCAACACACAAGCTTATCTAACCCACCCTCGTATGCAAATGTTGGGAGCTCTACGTTCTGCGCTGTTAGGATTCGGTTTTGACCCTTGTGACATTTCTCAACGTCTTCCGACCGGCCGCGAATATTCTTTGAGCTCGCTCCTAAGGCTCCTTTACCATGCCTCGATCCAATGACGATCCTCGGCGACATGTGCAAGTGCTGGCCGAGCAGGTCGGAGCGGTGAGTGAGCTTGGTCCGACTTCTACCTTTGCCAAGCTGGATGTATTCCTCGCTCTGAGGCTTTCAATCTCGTCATTGGGTCCGAGCGAGCTGATCCGAGCTGATCAATCACGATCTCAGGTTGCAGGGTCTGAATTCCCAGGTCATTACCCCGGAGAAGACCATTCATGGAACCTCCAGAAGTTCAAGGAGGTGAGTCGAACTCGTTGCCCTGTCTACTCCGTCATCAGCCATGATTGCAGCCGCTGACCGGTACCTCGCCATCTCAGAACCTCGTCGTCTCCATTCAACGACTTACCCCTTCTACCGTCGAGTTTGACCTCGTTGGCGTGGATGCGTCGATTGCCAACGCTTTGCGACGAGTAATGATCGCTGAGGTGTGTCGTCTTACCCTCATGTGAATCAAGAGCAGTCTGATAGAGGAACGTGAACGACAGATACCGACCGTGGCTATCGAGGAGGTCTACGTATGGAACAACACCTCCATCATGCAAGACGAAGTGCTCTGTCACCGACTCGGTCTCGTCCCCCTCCGTGTCGATCCTCGGTCTCTGTCCTACAAAAGTCCGCTCCGCCTTTCTCGCCCTTCTCTTTCACCTTTCACTGACGAGGATTTGTGGTAGAGAACCCAAACTCCCAACCCCACGAGACCGACACACTCATCTTCGACCTCCGCGTACGATGTGATCGCCGACCGGACGCTGTTCCGGGCGAGACGGACCCGAGGAAGCTGTACTACGACGCGAATGTTTATACTGGGATGCTGGCGTGGCAGCCGTCGGGCGAGCAGTCGCGGCGGTATGGCAAGAAAAAGCCTCGGCCTGTCGATCCTGATATCCTACTGGTCAAGCTTCGCCCAGGACAGGTTAGTCCGCCAAGCTGTCCTCATGAAAGAGGTGTTGATGAGAGAAGATGATCGACTTCCACTGTTTTGCCCGAAAAGGCATCGGCGCAGACCACGCAAAGTTCTCACCCGTAGCCACTGCCTCCTACCGTCTTCTCCCCCACATCATCCTCCGCGGCCCGATCCCTCTAGAACACCAAGAAAAGTTTCAGCAGTGTTTCCCACCAGGAGTGATCGAGATCGAGGATGACGAGGTGGTTGTGAAGAATCCGAGGAAGGATACGGTCTCAAGGGAGGTATTGCGGCATCCGGAGTTTCAGGATTTGGTGCAGCTCACTCGGATACGGGATCACTTTATATGTACGTTTAGCCAAAGCCTCGTGACCGAGCTGACGTGGAGTAGTCAACGTCGAGTCGACAGGTCAGTATGAACCGGAGGAGCTGGTACCTGAAGCCATCAAGATCCTGCTGGGCAAGATCACGGCTGTGGAGGAGGGGCTGGACAAACTCTTGGCGGGAGAAGCGGATGCCTGAGCGAAGTTGACAGAGATGCATGGTCTATATCATATCCCCATCCGTGCAGCTTTAAACCGCGAGACCTTCTTCGCTGGTGCTGGATCTGGTGGAGGGGCGGGTGAAGCAAGTGATGGTGACGGATTTGATTGTGTTGGCTTGTTTGCTTCTCGCACGATAGGGGTGACAGCAGGAGGCAACGTCTCCTCCTCTACATGGCTCTTCGCCTCAGCTGCCCGAATAGGAGGCTCATCCCCTTCCAACCCCAACAACCTCCGCTTCATCTCCCTCTTCCGTCCCCTCCCTTCTCGTTTTTCCGCATCAACCTCTCCATCCCCGTCCCCTTCGTCCTCCGAATCACTCCACCCGACCTGTCCCGGCGCCAAGACCAATTTCCCATTCTCCAGCTTCCCGACCCTCACGAACTTCCTCGGATCATCCGGCGTGGGATTGACGATCCGCTTCCCGTCCGCGATTTGGGGGAGGGCGAGCATCACCCCGCCTTCCTCGTCGGGGTCGTCGGGATTGAAAGATTGGTATCCCCGACGTCGGTGGAATTCTAGTGCGGCTTCGCGCGCGAGGAGGGCGTCATCGAAGTCATACTCGTCCTCGTCGGAGGGGTCGTCGTAGTCGTCCTCTTCATCTTGGTCTGTATCGACGGGATGGGAAGTATTTCCGTTGCGTGCTATAGACGCGTTGGAAGATGATGCAATACTTGTTGTTGTAGTAGTCTCGGGCTCTGATGGACGCGATACTGCCCTCTCGATGACAGCAGGCTTCATCGAGGCCATCTGCTTGCTCTCTGACATCTTCGGCAGATTGACAGTTGGCCGGGTCTCAGCTGACGACATCGAAATCACAGTCGTAGCCGAAGCAGTCGGACTGGGCAGCTCTTCCTCTGGCTGTGCCATGCGCTGAGCAAACAGGCTACTCTTTCGAGGCCCAGTCCGCAAAGCTGCAGTGGTCGTCTTCGGCTTCGATGGTCCCCCAAGGAAACCCCGCTTGAACCCCGCGAAGCCTTTCTCGCCGACCTGGCTCTTCACAGCCGGCTTCGGTTCAGCGATCACCGGTACTGGTCTCGGCTCGAATTCCCCATTCGGCATCGGTAAGACTACTCCACCTATCCGCGCTGACATTCCCGAGTGGTCCGGCGAATCTGGCGGGATGGGTACGGATTCGTCGAAAGAGACGGATTTCTTCCGGGCTGATTGTTTGAGGATCGATTTGGGTTGGCTCGTAGGTGATGGGCGGCAAATTGGCGATGGAGGTCGAATGGGTGTTGAAGGAATGGAAGGCGTTGTGGGATCTGCAAACTCCTCGGGCTCGGCGGAAAGTTGGGGTTGGTCTCCCTCATCATCACCATTATCCCCCTCATGGAAGATCCTCCGGCGGAGAGCGGCACGTCTCGCAACGGCTGCTTCGGACCAGAAGTCGTCTGCTGGCTTCTCAACGTCGAGCGGTGCGAGCGCCTCATCCTGTACGTCTGAGGGCTTCGTGGGGATTGCGCCAAGGGGTCTACCGTCGGTGTCCTCTCGGATTTCGTGGATGGGCAAGCCCTCCTCGTTGATCATCTCCAGCCCTCTCAGCTCGGCCAGTAGTCATGAATAAGAGGGACTTACAGCGGCTTCCTCTTTCGAGACCCTCCCTTTCCGTTTCCCGGTGTCGTTCGCCAAAACCCGCTGAGTCTCGACGAACTCGTCAAGCACATCCGCCAATGACGATTCTGCCTTGCTGGCGGCAACAGGACCACTCCTGGCAAGCGTGTCGGGCTCTGACGATTTCTCCTGGGCACTGCTTTCGATGATTGCAGGGGCTGCGGGATGTCGAGTCGGTCCGGCGACTGCTGATCTACCGAAGAGCGGATTCAGGTGGATCGTTGGAGGGAACGCTGTTCTTGGACTCGGCCCCGCTACCTCATTCTCTGATACTCCGGTAGTCGAGATGTCCCTCCTCGCCCCTTCCTGTAGTCTCGCATGCTCGACCAACAGCGCTTCCCCAATCAGCCCAATCCAACTCCACTCAAAACCCAACTCACCGTTCTTCCTCCGCCTGACATACCCCACCGCCTCCTCAGCCGTCATCTCGACCCAACATTCACCGCCGACAATGACCTTCACGTCGTTTGTATGGATCACAGATCCGGAGAAGGAGGCTTTGGAGTTTAGCGGGATGCGCGCTGGCAAGCGAGTTTGGGAGGTCAGGATGGATAGTCGGGCAGCTAGGAGGTCGAGGGCGGCTATGTGAGATTGGATGGAGGAGTCCGAGGGCTGAATGGGGACTAGTATGTCCAGTAAGTCTTCCTCCATCCCTATGAGGATTGAAGGGGGGAATCAGATAGAGTAGCTGCTTGAGGCATTCTTTTGGAAAAGGGTGCAGCGCAGAGGTGGAGGTTTGTTGATGAAATGTGGCAAATCTCGTATCCCAGATCGGCGTCTGATAAATCGGATTCACCAGACACTACTCCTCGCTCGCCTACTGCATACGGATTTATACGAGGTAAGAGGGAGATCTCAAGCATAGATACGTCCTCCGGAAATGGTACACCTTCCGCTGGCTGACAGACCTCCTAATATCGAACGTCCGCCGCCGTCTCGTTCGTACATAGGTTGGCAACCCTTACAGTCCTCTCGAGACTGCAAGCAGTAATCCGACGGCAATGAATGGCTTCCTCAAAGGTCGTGAGGTGAGCGGGAGCTGCGTAGAATCAGCATCACGATCTTGCAAGCGATAAGATTCGTACCTAGTCTGTGATGGCTAACGTTTAGACCGTCTCGGAGAAGGACATCACACGGGGATCACACCGACGGAGGGCGCTGCTCCAGATCGTCCATGATCCTAGCCATTGCCCACTCGACCGCTTGCGGAGTGAACAGCGGTGTCTCTCCTTCCGCAGCTCCGCTCTTACTCCTCGGGACCCGCACGACTCGGATTCCCATTGCCTATCATCAGCGGGTTCTATTATCCAGCTCACCTCTACGCCATCGTCCATCATCACCTTTGCCCCGTCGAGGTAGACGACATGTGTGATGAGCGCTCGGGGTTCCCATAATGGCATGGAATACAGTGTTCCAGATCGCTTTGGCTTGTCATAGTGCCTCAACGAGTCGAGCATGGCGGCGATATGATCGGAAGCGTTGTACCCAGGTGTTTCTCGGTCGTCCATCGAGTTCACTGAACTCAGCACGGTCAACATGATATGACCCACGAAGAACGATCTTTGCACGGAGACTGCAAGACGTTGCGATGGCTGTGGCGAGACAGCGCAGCGCTAAGCATGGTACAATGCTTGTCCATAAAGATCCGCAAGAATAGACCAGTACGTCGCGTCGGGACAGAGCCTCCAGAAAGTCTGGGTTCGGCTCGGGAAAGACTTCCTAATGCGCCATCAGTGTATTGTTTCCGTCGGCGCGGGATCTCCTACAGAACGCACCTGACCGTAGAGATTAATGTAGAAGATCCGCTCGATTCTCGCTTCCAGCGGTACTTCTTCCAGCCCCTTTCGATATTCAAGATTTACATCTGCCACCGTGTCCACCAGTCCCGTCTCGTCTAGCGAATTCCTTCCTGGTGGAGGTAGCGAGGTGTCCCATGTTCTCGAGTCGCGCCGAAGCCCATGACTGAGAAGAGATCTGACATTGCGAGCTGTTGCGGATGGCAATAACGCAAGAGGAGATGCTGGAGAGGTCGGGTGCGATATGGCACACTGCCCCACCAGCGTTGTCCCATTGGCCAGTTGCGCAGCGATGATGGCCGTTTGATTCGTATTGATCACCGGAATGACTTGCACATCCTGGTTCACCCTGGCTATCGATTTGAAGAGAAAGATGGCGCTGGGCAGGCTACCGAAGAGATCCCTTGCCCCGGTGAGAAAGCCATTGCCGAGGGAAAAGTTGCGGAACGAGAAACGCTTATGCGCTCGGCGAAGGCAGAGGGTTTGGAAATGCACCAGGAAAGCTGTAATCAGCGCGATCAGTTCTCGCCCTCACCTCTGATGCACTCCTTTTTATCCTCTCCGATGCCTACCCAAAGCGCGCTTTGGCCCTCGACTATTTCCATCCACAGGTCCCTTACGACCTTTTCCGGGGCTTCCGCGGGGAAGCGGTACGCCATGAAGTTGTATATCGCCAAGCATTCCGTCTCCTCTTTGGTCGTCGGGTTATCCGGGAGTGGGATGAGGCGGATCAGTCGGGAGCCTATGATTAGCGAGATTACCTATGGGAGCTTACGGATGTCGCCGATAGACGGGCCTCCAAAACATCTCAGAATCTCGGCAGATGACCCGCCGTCATCGGACACGGGCAGGACGAAAGCGGGGGAGGATCTGAAGGCCGAGGAGATGGCGTTGGCGCCGGTCCCGCCGGAGATGATAAGGTAGCTGAGATGGGGGGGAGACGTTGGCAGGTCGACATGTGGGTGAGGTGGTGACGTATCCATGGGGACTGATGTTACTGATGTCCAACAGGTTCCCAGCCATGTTGACGAGAGCGCCTAATTGCGATCTGACATATTGAAGATCACCTCGCTACCGGACCACGTGACGAACCCTAAATTAGTCAGGTCCGGTTCCGGTGAGTTTCGTCAAAACTGCAACACCTTTCATCAATTCTGAGGGGTGTCCTCGAAGCACCGGCGCAATCACCATGCAACGTAAAGCGCTCAAGCAGGTGAGCTTTCTTTGCAATGTGTATTTTATATGCTGATCCTCTCCAGCTGGGCAAGGTCACACAATGGACCAGCGAGAAGGTATCTTTTACGATTCCTGATCAGGCAGCTACTGATGTCTCCAGGTCTTCTCTGGCGAGAAGACTCAACTGTCAGACGACTTCACCGAATTCGAGAGGGACATAGATGTTCGGCGAATCGGCGTGGAAAGGTGCGCTTGAAAATCCTACAAGGCTGATAGCCCAAAGACTTCACGCGACATCCCTCCCTTTCTTCCGTCAGATCACAAAGGTCAAACCATCGGAAGACCCATATCCACCAGCCGGGTCGGGAAAGGACAAAATTCTTCACACCGAGGCGTTGGGATTGGTCATGATTGATCATGGGGGGGATATCGGGGACATATACGGTGTGCAGCTTCAAGCTCCGATCAGACCGAGTTGATGGGAACATTAGGAGACGGTCTGACCAAGTACGGAAGGGCGAGGTGCAAGTTAGCTGTTGTAAGCTGTTCATTCCCTCCATCGCTCTCGCTCACTTTCCAGGCGCAAGAGGAGTTTGGAGCCCGATTGAGTGACAACTATATCGCCGGGATGGGTGGGTGATTATTGCCTACTCCGGCTGATCCTGCAGAGGCCGCTCTAGACGCGGTCAATGACTACAAAGTGTTCCGGAAGAAGCTCGACTCTAGACGGTGGGTCTGAGTCGTGGTGCTTAGCTCATCGAGCAGACTCGCACTAGACTCGGCGATCTCCCGTGCCCAAGGGAGCAAGAAGGACTCGCGAGCGCTCGAGGAGGACGTCAACCTCGCTCAGATGAGATTGTGAGTACGATCCCCCGGTAGAGCTGATGTTCAGCGAGGAGGTGGAGGAAGATACGCAGTCTCGGATGCAGGGGATCCAAATGCAGGAAGGGCGGCAATGGGCCGAGCTGTCGGATCTGCTTGGGGCGGAATTGGAATACTTTTCCAAATGCAAGGATATCCTGGAAGAGCTGCGAGACTCGTGGCCCACTGGGTAGGTGGAGCCCCTCTTCACCGCTGACCCCAGCTCTGTGTCTACACGGCCGCGAGCCAAATCTACCGCTTCAGCGCGGTCCGTCACCCGAGCAGCACCTTCCCGCTCGTATCGTGACGGCGCTGGGTCAGACGAGTCCGACCACATCCCAAATCGCTTGCGGTCGCAGAACGCCTCGTCGACTGGCAAGGCCAAGGAGAAGCGGTCGATGCTCCCTTCGTTCGGCTCATTCGGGAAGAAAGGCGCCTTGACGAGCCTCGGTTCCGGACGAAAGAGCTTTGTCAAAGACAGGTACGGCAATCTCGACGAGGACGACACGCGAGAGGGACTTCCTTCCGACGATGAAGAGGTATCAGTGGTCGGAAGGCACAGATCCCATTCGAACCTCTCCGCTTCTCGTGTCATCCTGGAAGGAGAAGACTACCAGGCAGCGCCGCCTATGCGCCGTATCCACACGACTCCTCCGACGAGGACAAAGCTCGTCAGAGCCATATACAACTTTGACGGCGGCGCATCGGACGAGTTGACATTCCGTGCCGACGATGTCATCGAGGTGAAGAAGGAGGTTTCCGACGACTGGTGGATTGGCGAGATTCATGGCCGTTCTGGCCTCTTCCCCAGCAGCTTTTGCGAGATCGTCGCCTCTCCGATCACTGCGACACCCTCGTTACCGAAACGCTCTGTCCCTCCGCCCCGAGAAATGCCTACATCCCCAATGCTCGACCTTACATCCGACTCTGAGCACTCTCACGGGTTCTCAGACGCAGACGATCGCGTCAAGATACCGCTCTATGCTTCAGCTCAACCCACCGCTACCCGACCGACCAAGAAGCCAGCACCGCCCCCTCCTCCATCGAAACGATCAGCTTCATCCAACAACATAATCACTGCTCATACTGTAAATTCCTCTCCTCCGCCGTCCTTTGCTCGCGCTCGATCCAACACCGCCTCACGTCAGCCCATTCTCGACTCACCGCTAGAAGGCTCACCGTTCGGCGGGTCCGACGACGAGGACGAAAACGATGGCGTCCCGACCCCGGTGGCAGGTGGACTAAGCCATGGTCTTGCGACTGTGCATCTTGCCAATAACGGGACAAGTCACGGGAAGTGCAGCGCTTGCTCTTGCGACGATTTCACCCAGAACGTATTCAAGGCCAAGGGGATGTGTTCATCTTGCTACCACCAGCATTAGAGAGGATACGTTTAGTTAACATCGGTCTTGGGATTTGTGCATATGGACATTGGCGGATCTTGTGGTATCACATGCATGGTTTGTGAAATATGAAAGCCAGGCCATGCCTGCAGGACCCTCGAGTCTCCCTCTCATCCCCCGCGCCTTCGCTTCTCCACCCGCCATCCCGCTCCACCCACCACCTCGACCTCTTCCAATGCTCCGTTCGTCTCTTTCAGTAATTCCATTACTTCATCGAGCATGTACCTTGCGGGAGACGGGACCTTCAGGTTGACGTTTCTTGAGACTTCTTCGGACGAGGTCGGGGGAGAGGAATACTCCCTGCTTCTGCGCGAAGCCAGATCGGTAGTCGCGGTTTCTTGGTGCTCGTCAGTTCGGCTTTGATGTTTTGACGTAGGCCGAGTCGTTTGAGGCGGGACCTGGAATGTTTGTGGCTTCTTCGTCGCGTACTGGTCATCGTAAGAGGGTTTCCGCTTGCTGCTCGCCCGCTCGTCGAAGGGGGTCGGGATCGCGATACTTTCTGCGTCATATTCCGCCGCGAGGTCAGCGATGATGTCCCCAGCCTCCTCGCCGAGAAGGTTGACCGCGGTGTTCTGATCGAAATCGAGGAGTAGCCTCGGCGCTACGATCTGCCTTTGTCGTTTTGACCTCGAAGTGCTTCGTGCTGGAGTCGGCTGGGTCGGGGTGAAGAACGGTTTTTGAAGGCTTGAGCTTCGCTTGTGATTACTGCTTGCATCGCTTTGTCGGCTCGTACATTCTGGATGACGAAGGTGAGATTGCTTTGATGAGGTTTGAGATACCTCATCTTCACCTCGAACGGATACGATCCAGAATCCCAGCTCGACAATCTGCTCCTGCCTGATACACTCGCTCACCCATTCCGCGTCGAAGAGCACGATGGGCCGCTGGGTGAGGTGTGGGATGAGCGAGTCGTCGGGTGTGACGAAAAAGTAGGATACAGGAAGGTCGAGTGGATTCACGAGACGGCTGGAAGGTGACGGAAGGACGTGGCCACCGTGTGCGATGAAGAGGCGGACGAGGTGAGGGGGGACTGAGGGGGAAAAGTATGCGGGTGGAAGGTTAAGGAAGAGGGTCATCGGTGTGCTCGAGAGTGACATCGTCACTTCCGGAGTTGGAGATGTGCCTGATGGAGGCTGAACCCAGCGATCCAAGTCAAAGAGAGATTGCAGAGACCATCCGTATCGTGTCTCCCCGGGCAGCTTATCATTCTTTGTGACCTTTGGTTGAGATGTTCCTCGGGGAATCTCAAGCAGGACGAATGCCGGCTTCACGGCCTTTCATGACGCCGACCGAGCGGAAGTAGATCCCTTATCCACTACCGGTAAGTTAATGGTAACTTGGGTGTAGATCCACTAGCGGGTATAACGGCACATAAGCGAATGGAATGGAAGCCGACAATAATGTTGTCGCGAAAACAAAGGTAATCGTGCCTGAGAAATCGGTTAGTAGTGGATGTACCGGTACGTCTAAATACCAGGACCAGCTAACGGTCAGTGTGCTCTTCCGCCTCGGCATGCAGCTCCTCCTTGTTCAAATACCTCAATCCGCCTGATGCGCTCTCGTCCGGCAGCCTAAACACCTCTATCACCCGCTCAACGATCCCTACCGTCTACTCCTCCTCACAATCGTCTTGCTCCGTCATCCAGCAGACACTTCAGTCCCTCTTTCCTCTCGCGTCTACCCTTACCATTACTCGATCGCTCAATACTTCTCTCGTCCCAGGAAGGGAAGCCACGCTTACCTGCTCGGGACTTACCGGCGGAAACGGAGAAGTATAACCTCAGCTTTGGTACGATGGGACGGAACAGTTCTTCTGCAAGGCCACTGGTTGTGATCAGACCGTGGAAGCCGGTTGCGAAGGTGTGAACGGCTCCGTTTGGACGTGCCCGATTCTCGACTGTACATGTCGGAACGGAACCGATTTTCGCGGGGGCGGGAAATTGGTGAGTTCCTTCACCAGTCAAGAGCTGATGAGTAGTCCGCCTCCCAGAACCTCACATATACCATCAACAACCTCGTCAAGGGCCCTCTTACTGTCGACTGCGCGCCTAGTGGGACGTGCGACTTCAAAGAGTCGTTTCTGCAAGCCCTGTTCCGCCCCAACGGTCTCGAGCTTTCCTCGTGTTCGTTCGGCGAATGCGTCGAGCAGTACGTTGTGGATCAAGCTTTCGGTATCACTGGTGCTGTTCCCACCAGTACCAGCAACTCGCTGAGTGGGGAAGTCATCGCTGGTCTGGCTGTTGTCGGAGTCATTCTGCTCGCGATCATCGGCGTGACGATATGGGGCTTCGTCGTGAGGCGAAGAGCAAGGCGAAGTATGAGAGCAGACGGTACATTGCCCAAATCCGGCCGAGTCGGCATTCGATGGGTTGGAGTGGGGTACGAGGTCAAGCCGAATCAGTCACAGTCGTGGGCGAAGACCGTCGCTTGGATGAAGGGGTCGGGAATGGAACAGGCTGCTCTAGAGGAGAAAGGGCATGCTTTGGGTCCCAACGGCGGCAAGGCGATTTTGCGGGAGTTTAGCGGATCACTGCCTCCGGGTGGTTTCTGCTGTATCCTCGGACCCAGCGGAGCTGGTAAATCAACCCCCGTGGACATCCTGGCCGGGAAGCGGAAAGTGGGGAAGTTCGAGGGGCGAGGCAGCTTTGTGGGGGCCGGCTCCGAGAGGGTAAAGGTTGGGGATCAGGTAGGTTCGATTACCACCAAATGCTGCACTGGCTTCCGATTCTGCTCCAACTGCAAGCGGGAGCGGGTCGAATCCGTCAAACGATGAGTTAAAAGGCTCCTTCGAGAGGAGGGATACCGCAGATCAAAGCGATACTCCGTTCGCCGGGAAAGGGTCATCGAGCTATCCCCCGCAGAGCGTGCTGAAGGAGGGTGGGGCCCGCGTGGTCGATCTGGTCGTTCTGGGAGCATCGGAGAAGACGCCATGGTGGCCGATGAGTTATTGCGCCACGACGTTCCTCACCCAGATCGAGGTGCTCAGCGGGAGAGAATGGCGCAACCTCAAGCGGTGAGTCCGTGTCTGTGAGTCGCACTGACACGGCAGTGATAAGACGCTTTTGATCACACATCTCATCTTCGCCTGCATCCTTGGCGTCTTTGCCGGAGGACTGTACTTCAAGGTCAGCCTCACGATCGCGGGGTTTCAAAATCGCGTGGGAAGTCTATTCTTCCTCGGTTCCCTAATTGCCTTTTCCTCCTTGAGGTGAGCGAAGCAGCATGGGCGAGAGAAGACCCGCTGATGGACACAGTGCACTGTACAACCTGGTGGAGGTGCGAGGGCTGTTCTTGAGGGAACGTGCAGGATCCTTCTACTCGTGAGCGATCCTGAACGAATGGCATACAGCGCTCATGCGAATAGACCTCCGGTCTGGCTACTTTCGAGGGTGCTCTTCGACCTAATCCCCCTTCGATTGATTCCCACCATCATCGTCAAGTGGGCACACTCACAGGAAGATGACACTGAATCGTGTTGATGCGCTACCCCAGGATCATCGTTTACTTCATGGTCGGCCTTTCCCACGAAGCCGCTCGCCTTTTCAAGTTTCTTCTCATCCTCGTCGAGTATTGCCTCGGAATGACTCTATTCGTGCGCTCTACCTATTTCGTCTCCGCGCTTGCGTCTTCCGCAACGGCGGCGTCGCGATCCTCAGCAGCTCGCTTTGCAATCTCTTCCTCATGACCTATGCGGGGCAAGCCGGCGGTATGGTGTTCGGGCTGCAGCTGATCGGGATGACACAGCTTCTTCGTCAACATCAGTCAGATCCCGCCGATACTCCGATGGCTGCGGTACTTCTCGACACTCGGCTACACGTTGGAGGCACTATCCATCAATGAGGTCGGCTCTGGGCTGATGATCATCGTGAGTATGCTTTCAGACGAGACAGCATAGCTGATGGCCTGCAGGACGTGCTCGACGGTGTACCGATCGACATCAGCGCGACGCTCATCATGCAGACGCTCTTCGGATTCGAGCTATTATTACCGGTGAGTAGTATAGGGCCCGGAAATTCTCCGGCAGATATCACAGTTGGCTATTCGCCGATCAATTCCGCATGTGGCATTTTACTCTTCTCTTTCACGCACCCACCCTCTTGCGGTATTAGTCCCATTACTTGTCTTAGAGTAACTCCTAATGCTTCATATCATCACGGAGGCATGTCCACTACCTAGCAAACAATATTCAGTACTTAGTCTCCCCTCCTTGTGCAGCCCGAACCGCCTCCAATCTCGGCATGGAATCCACTAGGGTGTTGATATAACTCATCGGGATGGCCTCCCAAGCACTGTCTGCCTGTCCCCATAGGACGTCCCGGTTTCTGGCATGAACTGGGAAATCCGCAAGCCTCCCCTGGAGCTCGGACCATGCGTTCCTCGATGGGATTGAAGTCAGGAGAGTAAGGTGGGTGAAAGAGCCGCCGGTACCCCAAGTCCCTTCGAGTCAAGTCGCAATATTCGTTGTTATGGACGCGCGAATTGTCCTCCATGACTATAGGCAGTCTCCCCTGGTTGGTGAAGGTCCGCACAGCCTCAATTAGAGGCCCTCGTATGATCCATTCGGCGTACTTGGGGCCATTGATGCCGTTTGCAGGTGTCTCGCGGAAAGGACGCTGGAGGTGGTATCGGAGGGGTGGTGTGCATGCTTCAAGGTCGAAACGGTAGAGGGGACCCTTGTAGTTGTAGCCGATAATTCCCCATGCCATCACTTGCTTCCCTTGCCGCACTGCGGGTATGACAAACCCGTCCTCGTATTCCTCCCTAACTCTGCGTGTGACCCAATGACGTCTTGGATCCTTTCCAATCGTCAATGGTACCT
>JAABUL010003108.1_pt1 | contig 25429 bp, 40 predicted proteins | sample 5559151 | NCBI WGS metagenome assembly JAABUL01 (sample SAMN10711876, study PRJNA513368) | rock metagenome | isolation source: Antarctica rocks | place: Antarctica: Victoria Land, Pudding Butte sud | reverse complement strand
GGCGACGCGGTGCGCTTTCGCACAAAGGCGCACGCGTGTCGCATATACGGGGACCGCGCATGAACTATAGGCTTAAGTACTGGCTAAGTACTGGGAGACTCTCGGTTCGTACTTTTTTCGCTTCCGTGTTTAAGTGTCCTGGGGGCAACGAAATTCTCTGCCCCTTGCCTTTTCACTTTCCAAGATATTTCCGTTCCGCCCCCGTGTGAGTTCTCTAACCCCAGACACTTAGCTTCTGACCAGTTCCGCGTGGTGTTCTGAGTCTTGTTCTGAGTCGACGAAATGCCGAAGCCGACGAAATTAGTGATCATAGTGGCAGGCGAGTCTTGCAAACCAGCTGCAGAATTGCGACTCAATAACGACAGGCGAGCTCAGCCAGCAGTGGAGTGTGGCCGCCAGCAAGGTCTCAGGTGTGGGTTTGGCCGCCTCCCCTCGGTTCGCGGGGTCCCAGCATGGCCGTTTGGTCAGCCAGCACATTGAATCCAGTAGCAAACCATTATCAGATATGGCTGCATGTCAGTAGGTTGCGTCGTGCGGCCCTGGCTTGGCTGCTAGCGGTGGTGTACGGGCTGCTTCTGCGGCCCTCTCTGCGGTGCTGGGGCGAGTTTCATTCGCTTGCATGTAGTGAGCATTGGAGCTGTGGCCTGCCGCGGGCAGTGGAGTCAGGATCCGAGCAGGCAGTCACAAAGTCCGCTTTTCGCAAGTGCACTTTTCGGGGCCTGGCTGTCTGCTGGGGCATCTCAGCTGCCAGGCCGCTTCGTGATCAGAGAGCGCCAGCAAACCCACCAGACACGAGGACGTGTGAGTTTGCTGGCAATCCGGTCGATGTACAGTTGCTGGCGTGGGCGGCGACCGTCTCGTGACACCGGGGCGCAGCTGCTCTACAAGCTGTCGTGGTGGTCTTTTCGAAGGTCAAAATGCGCTTCGACCGGCGCACCATCAGGGACGTGCTCTTGACAAGTCTCAAGTAAACTTGGTCAGTCTCACTGAAGGCAAGGGGCCAGGAGGCACGCCCGGTCCGACTCGGTTGCAGCCATCGGTGTCGCTCTTGTCAACCCTGCTACGCCACTGATCAGAGGCGTCCTGCCGCTGGGCGCTCCTCCAGCGTTGCTTGCGCTGTCCGAAGCAACACATTCAAGTCCAACGGACCTGGCGCCCTGCTGACCCCTCTGTCAAGCCTTTCAGACACCTGTGCCGCATCCTGCCCAGCCACTGTGCTGCCTCGGACTGCAGGAGCACCGTCTCTTATCCATGTTGGGGCCGAATCGGTCGTGGCTCCCAGAATACATCTACCGCCAGTGCCGGTCCCTCAGATGGCTCAGGGTGGCGACCTTGCTCGGGACTGAGTCGCACGGGTTGTGCAGGTATTCCGGTGCGTGCAGGAAGCTTTGACGATCAAGCGCCAGAAGTGGGCGATCGAGGTGGTTTGTTGTAGCAAACAATTATCGTGTCCGCGAAGCATCTGAACGTCTGAACGCCATACGCGCGCAGGTCGTGGCCGCGGCATGCCCCCGCACCATTCGGCGGCAGCAGGCACGCAGTGGTAGACGGCGCTTCCTCGTCCTATGCAGCACATCCAAGGTGTGGCACTCCCTCGTGCGCCCCATCTCCGCATCAAGCTGGCGGCTCATCCGCTGCATCCAATCATGCGCGTTTGCATCAAAAGCTCGCAGGCAGCCACCTCCTGTGGTCATGTTGCCGGTCAGTCTCGATTCCTTCTTGCGCGGTCCTTGCCACCTATCGCTGGCCCCAGCCATTCCGTCAGCACTGACAAGCCGCTTTCCATGCCGGCCTTTGCAGGGCAGGAGCATGCATCAGAGCGGGGGCAAACTAGATCCGGATCCGGCTCGCCATCGGCATCGCCGCCCCATGGCGGCACGCTGCACCTGCCGCCGATGCTCAACCCGCCCGAGTCGGCAGCCATGGCCGCGGCCTCCGCAGACGCCCAGCCCGGCAGCCTGCAGCAGGTCATCGGCGGGGCGCTGCCTCCCAACAGCGGTGGCAGCCGCGGCGGCTCTGCAGGCTCGCTCACGGGCGGCCGCGGCGGCGACGGCAGCGGCAGCCTGCCGGCCATACGAAGCCACAGCGGCGGCGGCGGCCTGTCAGGTCTGGATGACCTCAGCGGGCGCATGTCGCACTTTCAGCTGGCCGAGCACTATGGTGCGCCGTTGTCAGAGCTTTGTCTTTTCAGCAACCTACTTCTGCTCAGCAATGTTTGCTTTGTTCCCGCTGCAGCTGTTTGTTGTCTGGATTGTCTTGTCTCTGTGCAGACGCAGACGTAGGGCCATGATCTGCAGCGGTCTCAGTTGTGTAGCTTACTCACCGGACATTCCATGCGCCCAGCTTGCACTTCCAAGCTTGCAAATCGGCCACTTGTCGCGACATGGTATGTTGGTATTTTGGCCCCTTGGCTGTGCTGCTGTGATCAGTGACGACATCGTGATCAAGTTGCTTTTTCTGGCAGCGATCAGTGCTGCAAGTGCTACTATTGCAGCCCCACAGGCACGTACAAAATCACAGCTGAAGTTCCACGATGCCTGTACTGCATCTCCACTTCTCCCACCATGAACAGCCTCGAAACCGGTCGACGTCCACGATGCCTGTATCAACCACCGACACTGCTCCCAATCTGCTGCGCAGGCGCCCAGCCGGGACAGCACTTGCAGCACATGCAGCAGGTGCAGGCGATGCAGCAGGCACAGCAGCAGCAGCAGGCGCAGCAGCATCAGGCGCAGCAGGCGCAGCACATGGCGGGGGGCGGCGACCCACGGATGGCCATGGCTTCCGCCGCCGCCACCGCCGGTCTGGGCGGCGGCGGCGGCGGCGGCGGTCCATATGCGCTGTCCCCGCTCCCACCGCCGCCGCTGCACGTGGCAGCGAGCATGGGGCCTGCGTTCCAGGAGCAGCTGCGCTACCAGGACGCCCAGATCGCCAAGCTCGCCGGTGGGATTCTCGTTTCTTGCTTGTGCATCGCATTGTAATGCATCGGATCTGCGCCCTTCCTCTTCTTGTCTGCACGCGTCGATCAGGCGGCAGCTCGGTGCTTAACAGGTTCTGCTCAGTTCCCCTGTCTCTGCGTAGAGACGCCACTGGAATGGTGCACAGTGTCCTCTTGCAGGCAGCTCCACCTGCGAACGTCTGACGAGTGTCTGCACTCGTAGGGGGCAGTGCCTTGACCCCCATACGAACACGATTGGGCACCACTGCCGCAGGCACGCTGGCGCACTACAGGGCATGGGCGCAGCAGGTGCAGGCGCGCTACCAGATGTTCAACGCGGAGGCGGCGCGGCCGGCGCGCCGCATCTACGTCGGCGGTCTGCCCGCCGGCACGCAAGAGGTGCGTTCTTCTGTCACACACCCCCCCGTGCTTGACGGCGTGCTGCCGCAGTGTGGCTGCTTGTCCTGGCTACCGTTGGATCAAAAGGGTGTTTGCATGGGCAGACCTGGCCCAGGCAAGGGCTGTCACACAATTCGGGCGTCTCTGAACCACCAGCCTCCTTGTGACTGCAGCTGGAGCTTCGACGCCGACCTGCTGACCAATCGTGACCTGCTGATCAATTGCTTTTAGAGTCTTTGTGCCCGCGCAGCTGGAGCTTCGGCAATATGTCAACGACCTGCTGATCAAGACGGGCGGCGCATCGGCACCCGGCTTTCCGATCAACTCTTGCAAATTGTACCCGGTGAGTGCACTGGCTGCGCCTCTCCTTGATACTGATTCTTCTTCGCCTTCTAGAGACATGGTATCTGCTTCGACCTTCTGGAGAGATTGTGTTTCTGTCGACTTCTAGAGGGTCGATGCTCCTCGACCTTTAGAGAGCTGATTACGGTATCTGGGGACTGATATGCCCCCTGCTGCTGCGGCTGACTCCTGATGGTCAACGCAGCTGTACTTGAGGTCAGATGAGGGTTTTAGGGCCAATTGGGGTCTGAATGTGCTGAAGCCTCCGCAGGAAGCTGCCGGACCCACACGGCAGCTGCGGGGCATGTGTCGTACCGTCTAAGACACTTTTCACATGATATTTGTCATCGGAGATATTTTCGTGTCATTTTTGCTTGCACTTTTGCTGTCTGGTACCTTTTCATCTGAACAACGATCTTTTTCTGATGGCCAGCTTGCACTCGCAAATGGGCCGGCCAGCTGCTGGTTGGTCGGACCCGCCCACGGCTTCGTGCCGCTTCGTGCACGACGGTGGCGGCGCCAGCCGTCGCCTGCTCCCGTTCTTCCCAGTGTCACATCTGATATTTGATTCAACATGTACATTGGCGCTGTGATGCAGGGCTTACGCAGCTGCTGGAGCCGCATGCTCCGATTGCAGGAGCAGCCCAGAGAGCCCGCACCCGTCTGCTGATACTTCCAACTGTCTCGCCCACTGCAGGAGAAGAACTTTGCGTTCCTGGAGTTTCGCAGCGTGGAGGAGTCGTCCAACTGCATGGCCTTTGACGGCATCGCCTTCCGCGACTGCTACCTGAAGGTAGGCTCCCGTCTCGTTCGTTTGGTCAGCAAAGTACTGCACTGCAGGCTGTGGCAACTGGCTCTGCCAAGCCTGGCGCAATCCAGCGAGCGAACATGCGCACGACACATGTACGCCTGTTCGCATGCCGACCTCGGGCCCAGGAAGACTGCCTCTCTTAAGGCACTGGCTGTGATCAGGTCTTCACCACAGTACATGACAGTCGTCAGCGCGTGTGCCGCAGATACGGCGGCCCAACAACTACGAGCCGGACGTGTGCATCATGCTGGGGCCGCCGGAGCCGGACCCCACCATGGACCTGACGGCGCTGGACATCGTCAAGACCGTCGTCATGGACAGCCCCAACAAGCTGTTTGTCGGCGGCCTGCCCTGCGACTGGTCCGAGGAGCAGGTGGGAATCTAGAAATGTCTACATTGGATCTCTGCCACAAGGACCGTCATGACCTACTCATGGCTCGTGGTATGCTCTTCGTCGGCAGCCCGTCCGCCCCAAGCCGTCGGCACAGCACGCCACTCTCTGCCATGTTCGCTGGGTCATCAGGGCCTGTGACCTGGTTGCTGTGACTGGCGCGAGACGTGATGTGGCGCCGCCATTGCCAAGTGCTTCCACGCTTGGGGCTTCCGGCTTCCACTTGTCCTCACTTGGCAAATATGTACATGGTTGCAGGTGAAGGACCTGCTGCTGCCGTTTGGCGTGCTGAAGGCGTTCAACCTGGTCATGGACAAGAACACCGGCAACTCCAAGGTACAACCAATCCCGCCCTGTTGTACTCCATACTCCTGACTTATACTCCTGACCTGCTGTTTACGCTTCCTCCTGCCCTGACGTAAAATCATGCGTGGAAACCTGTGCGGCAGAGCAGGGTTGGGAGATGCTCGCCAACGAGCAATGCTTGCTGCACCAAGAAACAGCTGCCCCGCTTCACACCCGTTGCAGGCTCCGGTCGTCAGCGCTGCCTTTGATGTTAGCTGGAAGAACATTCAAGACCTGTCGATTCAGATCCTCCGGTCTGCGCCGCAGGGCTATGCCTTCTGCGAGTACGCCGACACGGCGCTAACGAATTACGTCATCCAGGCGCTCAATGGCAAGCCCGTCGGCAACAAGTTCCTGACAGTCAAGCGCGCCCTGGCCCCCGCCTCCGGCAGCCCCTTCGACCCGCAGCTCGGATGAGCGGGGTTCCTGCTGGCGGCGGCGGCCTGGGGGCGGCGGCGGCGGCGAGGGGCTGTACGTGCAAAAACCTGTGTTGTCGGCGGGGGGAGTTCCCCTCGACCAGCGCGCGGGCCGCGCGGCGCGGGCGGCTGTCGTGCTGGAAGCGGCGGCGGCGCCAGCATCGGCGCCAAGGTGCGTTTGCCGGCGAGCCGTCTTTGGCGGCGGGGCGATCGCGGCGGTGGCAGACAGCGTCCGGGGGCAGCCTGCGGCACGGCCGGACGCATCACTGATGCAGAGGCACATGAGGCTGCATGCGCCAGGCGCTGCAATCTGGCAGGCCGTGTGGGGTCTGCCGCCGACGCAATCTGCCTGGGGCGTTGAGGGGTCATTGACCAGCCTGGGCGCCTACTCGCCGGACCGGGCTGGCGGGTGCCCTGGATAGAAGTAAACGCCACAGCAGCCGCCTGCCACATGTGGGCCGCACTGTCACGCAGCAAGCGGTCGCAGTGGGTGCGGGGGCTAGGAGTGACAAGCGGCTGCGGGTGTCCGTTGCACGCCGGCACGCACACGTGCCGGCGCGCGCCACAACCCTCAGAATCTCTAGTTCAAGGGTCTTTTTTCCAAGAGGCGTGCGCTTCGCGCGGCCTCGAATCTTGCTTCCAGCAGTCTTCCCTATCAGGGGCGACCAGCGCCCTGCCGACGAACATCTGCTGCAGCGTCGGGGGCGGCGGGAGCGCGCCTTGCAGGGCCCTCCCAACAACAGCTCGCCCTCGTGTTGCAACGTTTGTCGGACCAAAACTCCTCTCGGCAGTTTTCCGCTTTCTGATTCTTTTCCGTGGTGCGTGCGGCGTTGCTGACAGGCCGCACGAGCGCCGCAAGCAGGCGTTCGTGTGTGTTGCCTGCGGCAATCCTGCTCGCCACACCGTTCTTGTATTAATTCTTTCTTTTGAACATGCCTCTTTGGGTTTTGGGTTTCTCGCCGGGAGGGATGCACACGATTCCTCCGGAGGGCGGTACTTCGAATCCCAGTGGATAGTGTGGATACGGACACAGTTTTGACAGATCTGGTGTTCTGATTGTGGAGCTGTGGGAACAGGATTGTCTGCCTTCTGTGTGTCACCATCTGTTGCTGCGGCGGCCTGAACCGAGACTTTTGCATGCTGATCTTGCTGGGCCGACACTGTGTCCGCTGCGCAGTCTGCGTGGAGGCAAATTCGGATTGCCTGCGCCATCAGCTTTTAGGGTTGCCTCATTGGTTGATTATTGCCTTGAACCTGCATGTCATGTGTGGAATCTTCTGCTTCTCACCATTACACATGCGTCCATGCCACGCGCCATGCTGACCTTCACCTTGAGCTTCGAACCTCGCGCATGTCCTCGACTTCGTGAGTGAGCTCTCAGTATCCATATCTGGTGCCGTCAGTACAGAGACCGCAGACTCGGCCGCAAACTCGTCATGCCACGAGTGGCTGTTGATTAGCGTTCACACATCTTACGACCACAAACACATGCAAACGTGAAGGCACCTGCTGTTGCCGCATTTGCGGTTTGTGCTTGATCGTGGCTAGTATCTTTTCGTCGTGTTTGCTCAGCGCCAAAGTTACAAATTGAAGCACCAAATTGAAGCACCGTTGAATCTGGGACTCGATGCCCTCGATCATTGCCGCTACTGCCACCGCCCAGCAGCCGTTCTCCGCTACACTTCCTGCGGCCAGGGTGTCATACGCGGATGTGACCTCAGCCACACTGCCGCTGCTACCGCCACAGCAGGCGCAGGCCCCTCGCGCTGCCACGCAGCATCGCGCCGCCGCCGCCGCTGCCAATGCTGTCGGTCATAACGCCGCCCTGCCCAAAGCCGGTGACCTGTCCGCGCGCGAGCGACGCAGCCGCGATCGGGTCCGAGACGTGGTGCGACGCCGCCTCCACCTGCGCCGGCAGGAAGCAGCATTTCGCAACAGCTGACCAATCCGTTCTGGTTCCCGTGCCTCGCCTGAGTGATGCAGCGGTGATGGGCTTTTAATAGTGCAGAGCCCGCGCCCACCCTGCTGTGTTTTGGGTCATCACTCCAACAGGGACATTCCGAGGATATGGTGTTGTCATGGATGTCCTTGATGTCAGGATCACAGCGCAGATTCGAACACATCAGGCGCCGCGATTTGCTCGCAGCACCCTCCCGACCAGAGGTTTCGCGAGTTTCCACAGGATCTGCCTGGTGTATCTGCCTGGTGTAATCGCAATGCACCTCGTGCACCATGTGGTGCTGCAGCGCGCACAGGCGCTCCGCTGCACTCTGATGGTGCGCCGCCCGCGACAGCAGCGCAAACACCTGCACAGCACACACTTGGCTTGTTGCATTGTTATATATAGATTTATATATAGATATATTATTGCGGCGCAGGAGGCTTGTGTTCCTGACGCCTGGCTGCTCGCGGTGTGATGGTGCCAAAGTGCGAGGAGACAGGCAGGCTCACACACACGCGACGCCTGAGAGCACGCTTGTAGCCGGCAAAGATTGGGGCCAGGTCAGCTGCCTTGGGCGGTCGGGGAGGAAGGAAGGAAGGAAGGAAGGAAGGAAGGAAGGAAGGAAGGAAGGAAGGAAGGAAGGAAGGAAGGAAGGAAGGAAGGAAGGAAGGAAGGAAGGAAGGAAGGAAGGAAGGAGCTCACCAGGAAGTGCAGCAGCAGGGTGTAGATGCAGACGAAGAGGCGCGCCGCCGGGTGCGCCGACACCATCTGCGCCGCCGAGTACAGCAGCCTGCGCGATGGGGAAAGGATGTGCAACTGTGCGTATTAGGGTTGAAAGGGCGTCTGGCTGGGGGTCACTATCCAGTTATGCGCCGACACCATCTGCGCCGCCGAGTAACAGCTTGTGTGCGGATGAGTTTGATTCGAAGAGTCGAAGAGTTGTGAAGGGTGCCGCAGGAGGCATTCGCCTGCACCAGATGCACAGCGAGATGTGCGCAGATCTGAGACACGGCAGTCAGTGCTCGCTCAACTGCCGGCCCCGGCGCAGCTCGCCGGCAGTCGGCATCGCAAGGACCAACATGCCCATATGTTCAGGGTTGCCACCTGTCGTGGACGCCCATGGCGGCGCGCCGCTCGTCTGCCGCGCGGGCACGCCACGCTGCGAAAGGGTCAACTGACGCCGAGTAGCTGGCAGCGTATTTTCCTTCCACGGCACCTGCCTCCACGTTGCCTGTGACACGCAGGATCCGATGTTTGCCCCTTGTGCGTGATCCTGAATGCTTTGCTGCAAAGGGGTCGACTGACGCGGGGTAGGTAGAAGCACACTTCGCTGCCACGGCGCCAGCTTCGGCGTCGCCTGCGGTACACAGGACGTGAAAAGACTCGTACAGGCTTTCCTCAGACTTCGCGGAGGGGCTGGCGGCGCAACTCGCCTCCGCGGCCCCTGCCTCAGAGTCACCTGAGGAATGAGGAGGCATTGACAGGCAGGCTCAGGCATCCTGGAGACGCTACTGACAGGCGGCAGGGGCGCCCGAGGCTGAGCTGCTGCGCTCCCAGCTGGAGTCCTGCAGCAATTCCCTCACGCGCAAGACGGCTTGCCTTTGTTCTGGGGGCGTCTCAGATCAGAAGCTGTGGAGACCCACCTGAGCGGCGGCCGGCAAAGCCCTGCACATACTTGAGGCGCTCTAGCAGGGCCACATTGTCGGTGCGAGCCGCATCCACCTGCGCCCGCGCCTTGGTGAGCTGCTGCCCCAGCGCCGCCGCGCCTGAGCAAGAGGCAGGACGCTTCAATCGCCGAGTTGCTGCCGGTGTGCAGGAATTGACTGATGATAGTGATGAGAACGCCCACCATGTGCGCCGTGCGCATCCACCTGCGCCCGCGCCTTGGTGAGCTGCTGCCCCAGCGCCGCCGCACCTGCCCATGATGAAAGGCAAAAATTTGACGTGGTGCGGTCCTTGATAAGTCCAGACCTCCATCATTGGACAACATGATGATGTCGGCGCAGCTGCGTCGGCGCAGCTGCGTCAACCTGCGCGTGTGCCTTTGTGAGCTGCTGCCCCAGCGCTGCCGCTGTGCATGGAGGCGCAGGACTGCTCTCGGGCATGTTTTGAGCCGACGACCGATGCAAGTACTTGTACAAGTAGTACACGTACAAGTACAAATACTGTCTGCGCTGGTGAACTGGACAGCAACTGCGCCACTGCCGCATCGCCTTGCATCCAGCATCGCCTTGCAGCCAGACAGCGCTGCACGCCACGCCTCAGTGCCCGGGCAAACGACTTCAATTCACGGCCGGCAAGCCATGAGCCCCACTCAACCCTAAACCCTACAACCCGAGACCCTAAACCCGCACCCTCCTCCAGGCGCGCGGCCCGGTCCCGCAGCCGGTCCCGCTGCGCGCACAGCACCTCCACCATGGAGCGCTCGCCCGGCGCTGCGGCGTCGTCACAGCCGCCTTCTCCGCCGCCGCCGCCGCCGCCGCCGCCGTCCTCCGATGCCGCAGCGGCAGCGCTCAGCACGCAGGTGATGTCGCCGCCGACGCTGGCGCCGACGCTGCTGGACCGTTGCGCCTTGGCGCCGCCGCCGCTGCCGCCGCCGGAAGCCGCCGCGAGGTCGTCCTCCAGCTGTGTCGTCAGGTCGTGAAGACGCGCGACCTCCGCTTCAAGCTCTGCCGCTCGCGCGCCGGCCGCCTGCGCCTCGTCTGTGCGATGCCAAGATTGCAGGGTCTGAATTGCAAGCATATCGTGTAAAGAGGCAGAAACCCGCTGGAGCGTGCGTTGGTCAGATGCGAGACACGAGAGAGCAGCCTTCTGTTGGAGGTAAGCTGGCGTCTTGGTTGACCTTCGGCTCCAGTTGCAGCCAGGCGTGCAACAGTCGTCTCCTGCGCGCAGCTGCCTTGCCACCACAGGGCTATCACGGAAAAGGCGAGTTTAGACGCCATTCGCAATTATGGGAAACGCTCCGTACCTTTGGATTCCGCCGCGGCAGGGCGTGTGATTGCTGCCTCGCGCTCGCAGCGGCGCAGTCACAGATATACAGAAACCCTAAACCCTTTTCGCCAATGGAAGCATCGTGGATTGCACCTTTGGCCTCTGCTGCCGCGAGGCGCGCCACAGTCGCCTCGTGCTCGCAGTGGCGCGCCTTGTCGACGAGCATGGCCTCCAGGCCGCCGCCGCCACTTCCAGCTTCCTCGGCGCCCAGGCCGCTCACCACCTGCAGCGCCCGCAGCTGCAGCCGCAGCTCCTCCACCTGTGGACGATTGTAATGCCTCAGCGGTGTGGACGGAAGGACAGGTCTAGCAGGGCTGTACAATACATACTGCATTGCCATGTTGCCCAAGTTATGATGTAGTTGCGTAACACAGATCCACCCAGGAGTGCCGGCTCAGCATGGCGGAATGAAATCACTCGAAGTCTGAGACAGATATGCGGGCGATATACATGCTTCGTGCACAGTCACAACCCTGTTCTTTGACATGATGCGGGTAGAGCCTGCGAGCGGACCCGTTTCGAAGGACACAGGCAGAAACGGTGCAGGTGCACACAGCACTTGCGCCCACAGCATATTGTGTCACAGGCGCGTGAGCGTGCAACTGATTCCACACGCTGTGCTCGATGCTGAGGTGCAGCAGCATCACCAGCTGCGGCGGCTGCTGCATCCTGCCAGCTGATTGGAATGGTGGCGTCTCCGCCTGATCGAGATGGTTTGGTTGCAGCCTTCGGGCTGGAGATTGCAGCCCACCTCGGCATGTGAGGGGCGCGCCGCGAGGGCGGCCTGCAGTGCCGCGACCTCGTCGCCGCGCCTTCCTACTTCCACTTGCCAGTCCCGCTCCGCCTCCGCTGCCGCCTGCGCGTGCTCCTGTGCCGCCTGTTGCAGCATTCCAAGCTCGCAAGGTCAGAGCATCGAACGTAATTGCGTCTCGATTGAGTTGGCAGGTTCACAACAGGCAAAACCACAGAATCAGATCACGGTCGAGATCAGGACCAGGGCAGGCCATCATCACAGATAGCGCTGCAGGCTCGATTCTGATGACACGCCTCTGCCGCAGCCACGGCTTCGGCGCGCAGCGCGTTGACCAGCTGCCTCTGCGACACAAGCTCCGACCGCAGGCGCTGCTCCGCTGCGGCCGAGTCTGTGACAGCGGGTGTTGGCGCTGTGTTGGTGCCCCTGCGCATGCGCTCGACCTGAGAAATGCAGCACCATGCGTCAGCTTTCGAATCCTCAGACGCTGTCAGCATTCGCAGCATCCGGATTTGTCACCAACAGATCATTGAAAAGCTGCAGGTTCAAAGGACGTATGTGCGATGCCTGAGACAGCAGCGACGACTTTTCGGCCTCTAGGCCCGCCAGGCGGCGCTGCGCCGCGTCCACTTCCGCGGCCGCCATGTCCGCCTCCTCGGTGCGGCCCGCCGCCGCTGCCTCCCGGTCGCTTTGCAGCGTGAACAGCTGGTTCTGCGGGGATGCACATTGCAAAGCTTGGTGTGAACACCTAGATCTGCACGACGACACAGATCGGAGTCAAGCGCTGCCGCCGCAGCAGCCGCAGTCTCCCGAACTGAGGTGACCTGCCATTTGCCGGCTACCCTGCTGGCTCATTATCTCGTAACAAAGGCTGTCGTCTGTCTGGCTTTAGACACACACACTTGCACCGGTCGTCACCCTGCAGATGCCGGCTGCTGGATCTGGCAATTTCAGGCGAGTCTGGAGCGGGTGTGCATCTGCGCAGCCAGGCATGTGTGGCGCCCGTTGTGCAGCGCCCGGCGTGCCTCCGTCAGCTCCAATAGACATGTTGGCAGTCTGTCTGGAACTGCAAAGCGCTTCCGTACATAATAGGCCTAGTGCCGGCAGCGCATACTGTCCGGGCCCCGGCGCACATCAAAGCATGCACCAGGAATCACGTCGATGAAAACGTTTCTGAAACTGTGCGTGCGCTTGTGCGTGTTATCCAGCCCGCGGCACGGCTCAACCGTGTATGTAACATTTGTTGGTGACACCCTTTCCAGTGTTGACCAAGCGCTGTTGCGCCTGAGCAGCATGGTGCAGGCGGCGCATGTGTCCAGCCAGTCAATACACGGATCTTGTGTTGACAGGGTCATGTTGCGGGTCTGTATGTGTTGTACCTGTGCGGTGTGGTGCAGGCGGCGCATGTTGTCCAGGCCTTGGCGCGCCTCCGTCAGCGCCGCCTCCATCGCCGCTTCCCGCTCCGCCACCTCCTCAGCGCTCGGCGCGTCAGCCAGCGCCGCCGGCGCCGCAGCAGCCGCTTCCAGCTCCTTACCCTGTGGCACACACAAGTACTGAGATTTGCATTGTACTGCCTGCTGACTCATAAAGGGACCAGGGCGCCAGCGCCGCCTCCGGCACCACATCTCGCACCGCTACCTCCTTCACGGAGGGGGCATCGGCGGGCGCCGCCAGGGTTGATGCTACGGCCTCCAGCTCCTTGTCCTGAGGGGGTTCCGAAGGCGACGCTATACACACTGCTTCACAAAAACAAGAACCTGCATTTGGTGGGCGCCTCCAGCGCCGCCTCCTGCGCCGGCCCCTCCTCTGCAGAAGGGGCATGGGCTGACGCTGCCGGCACCGCAGCCGCTGCTTTCAACTCTTTCTCCTATGCACAAGTGAAGCAAACGCTTCAGTAGCTTGCATGATAGGGTGGGAGAGCGCTCCTCGGCAGTGTCGGCAGTGTGCCCGAAGAGACTGCATTCGGGTGGCAGAGGCTCGGCTTCATGGCCAGCCAGGGAGAAGGAGACCCTCCCATGGGCAACGATCTGAATTTGACTTCGAGAGCTTATTGGTTTTCGAATTTGAATCTCAGTAGGTCATTGAAGTCAAACGATCTCTGTATCCTTATACTTTCAAAATGCAGACTTTCATTTGAATATTTACCTGCCCAGTAGCCCAGCCAGGAGCAATCTATTCTGACTATTGCGCACCTTCTCGACCAGCCGTGCCTCCATTGCCCTGTCCTTGTAATCCAGCCGCCGCAGCGTGAGGATCTCTTCTCGTGTTTAGGTGTTCAGACATGAGACGTTTCAAGCGGCGACTCCAAACCTTGCCTGCAAGCTGCGCCTCCAGCGCCCGGTTCTTCTCCTCCAGCCGCCGCAGCCTGAGGTTCCGATTTCAGGCTCAGCTGCAGCTTTCCATATTTCGACGCAGAAAACAACTGGACTCTTGTCACTTGGCACCTTTTCTGCGAGCTGCGCCTCCAGCGCTCTGTTCTTCTCCTCCATCTTCCGCAGCGTGAGGTCCTGATTGCGCAGCCCGGCGGACTCCGCCTTGAATTCCGCCAGCTCCTTTGCCGTCTTGGCCGCACCCGCCTCCACCTCCGCAACGCGGCCGGCCGCCTCCTGCAAGTATTGGGAGCGTTGGTCTTGCAGAAGTTTGAAAGATATATGGCTTACATTGCAATATGGGTTTGCGCAGCCCGACGGACTCCCCCTCGAATTCTGCCAGCTGCTTTGCGGTTGTGGCCGCGCCCGCCTCCACCTCCGCCACCCGCCCAGCGGCCTCCTTCGGCATTGGGGCCATTCTGCTTACACGGAGCTGGCAGAGGTTTCGCTGATGTCACGACCAATTTCCGCGCAGCCCGGCGAACACTGCCTCGAGGTCTGCCAGCTGTTTTGCAGTGTTCGCCGCGCCCGCCTCTACCTCTGTGACCCGCTTGGCGGCCTCCTGCAGCATCAGGGACAATTGCTGTTGAACGCCAAGCATCCGGGTGCACGCCTATGCCAACTGTGCTTCTGCCAGCTGCCGAGCTGCATTGGCGACCGCTGCCACCTCTGCCGACCGCCCCGGCGTCCTCCTGCGGCATTTGCTGTGCTGTGAGTTGCTGTGAAAATTTCTGGCAGTTGCTTCCGCCCATTGTGCATGTTGCTCCGAGCATGTGGATTCCCGTGCTGCAGATCCTCAAGCTTGCTCAACATGCGCCACTCACCAGACCGGCGGCGAGTGCAGCTGCAGGGTCAGGCGCCTCGTACAAATTCTGGTACACGTCCAGGAACGCCGCCTCGCCCGCTTTAGCGCGCCCCGCCAGCCGGTCGATCTCCTCCTGGTACGCTTTCAGCAGCGGGCCGACGGCCTTGGCCACCTCCAGAGACGCACCCTTGCGGAAGTCTGCAGGGTTTAAATTGATGAAACTCAGTTCAGAACAGCTTGATAGCCTTCCAGTCGTTTGCTCTCCTCCTGTCGAGCCTTTGGCGGCGGCCCCACCGCTTTTAACAGCCTCCGGCAATGCGCTCTTGTGAAAGTGAGCACAGATTGGTGGTTGCAGGGTCATGCGAGGAACATGTGCAGACAGGAGGTTGGCGTCGCGGGCATCTTGTAAAAGGTAAACATGCTCCTTCTCATGGCAGTGATATACACCAGACTGATTCATGGACGCAGATGCTAACGCAAGGTGTGCAGATCTGAGCCACTGTGCACTTTTGGTCAGGTCGGCCAGCTGGCGGCGGCCCCTGAGGCTCGCCTCCTGCGCCGCCGCGATCGCCAGGCCCCGGTCATCCAGGTCCTTGCGATACGTGTCCAGTCCGAAGCCTGCAGTACAACAAGCATCGCTTCTGAACAGCTCGGCATAGATGATGCATGGGAGCTGGTGCCTGATTGCTGCTGGCGCGCTCGTGGCGCAACGCAAAGCCGGCTGGAAGCAGATGAGGGTCCTGCTGTCGCAAGGCGCCTATTCTGCCGTAAGACAGCTTGCAGTGGCGCCACCGCATGATTGCAGGGACGCACTCTTCCAGAAATGTGCGCAGACGCTCGCCGCGGCGGTGGCGTCATGCGGCGTGTCCATGCCGGCAGAAAATCAGTGACCAGTTGGCGACAGTTGCTCGAATATTTAGTCTAGGCTGAAGCCTGCCAGGGCATCGGGCGACCGCTACAGTGCAGCCGCGGCCGCTACTGCCCTGAATAGCCCTCAGATGTGCCTGAGCGTCAGCGGCTTGAGCGATCAGGCCAGATGGTGCTTGCAGCCTGAAGGTTCTGTACGGTTCAAAGTTCAAGTTGCAGTGCAGCTGCAGTCAAAGACACTGCTTGACGTCCGAGGAATCTCGGATCGTGGGCTCGAAAAGTAATCAGTGCCACACCCGCAGGACGGTAGGCTGCCGTGGGACTAACGAGACTCCGAGACTCCTTTGCAAATGCAATTGACAGCAGCTTTGAGCACGGCTTCAAGCAACAAGGGGAGTGAATTCTAAAAGTTCCGACGAGGCCCGCTAGGAATCTTGCCGTACACATGCATGCATGAGATCCAACGGTGTGCCACGCGACGCAGCGCCAGCGCCGCCGCCTGCAGTGCACACTCATCTGAGATGTGCGTTCGGCTGTAGCCGAGTCGCTCGAAGCTCGCTTTCTGCTTGAAGCTCGGTTTCGCTGTCCTGGTGCACACACACAAACCTAGACGGTCTCCTTTGCATCGCATATGCCGCCCTGGGGTTGAGACGAAGATGACGAATGGGACCCACTGAAGCATCCGGAATGGTTCTTGCTTTCATAATGCTGACCAGCGACCAGACGGTCGGCTTCCTGCACAGAGTCGAGAACAGGGCCATCGATGCGCACCCGGCGCAAAAGGTGGGAGCTGTGCATCAGTCACTCATTTCAGGACACCGCGAGACTGCCGTCGTCATTCCGTAGTTGGGGAGGACGTCCTTGACCGCCGGCTGTGGCATCTCCCGGGGGCGCAGCAGCGGCGTTGTGCGCACCGCTGAGCAGAGAGCTACGCCTGGCGATGTGCTGCTCGCCATCGGCCTAGCCACAGCATACGCCGGGGTGCTCTGGTGGATGTTTTGCCGGCACCAGCGGCGGGACCAGATGTGCATGTGCCGCCAGCTGCAGGCGTCCGTCCCGCAGCAGGCAGGACGATCCAGCGGCGGCAGCCAGCCCGGAGGCACAGCCGTTTGAAGGGGGAAGGAATGAAACTTTGATGGGCCAAGGGACTTCTTCTTCAGGATCTTGGGACTGCTCGAGTGTGTCGTCGTTGTGTCAATGCTCGAAGGGTTCAAGTCAAATGGAGCTGCACATGGCGCACGGCAAGCAATGTGCAGCTGCAGCAGGTGCCTGCCGAACACCTAGGCAGCGGCAGAGATGAAACGCAAGGCAGTGGGTTTCGAAGATGTGCTCATTGTCGCATCTTCCACTTGCACCTCCCAACGGTATGACAGCTGCTGTTTCGCTGTACAGATGTGTATTATTCGGCCGGCACAGGTGTTGCTCGCAGGTGTTGCTCACAGGTGTTGCTCACACCTTTCGCATTGAGTGCAGCGCCGCACACGCAGGTTGTGTATTGTATGTAGGAATCACATAGTGTAATATATGACGACGCATGGTACGTCGATGTGAACCGAGGCAAACGTGAAAGTCCTGGCCCATCTCGGTGCTGCTGATGGTAGTGCCGCTGCTGCCGCATCATGCCCTGGGCCCGCAAGCGATGGCCGTCGACGTGCTTCCCGAGACCTAGAATGGAACCGGTGACAGTGCAATGCCGCCAGAGTTTGTTCATTAGTCGACATTGTCAAGTACATAGAGGCCCTTCAGAAGCCTCGAAGCCCAAATAGGTGCAAGGTCTTCCTCCGCCGACGAATCTCTGGCGGGGTCGATCGGTTCGAGGCACAGGACAGCGAGGCATCCGTCAACCTCGCAGTCCGCAGGAAAGAGACCTCGCAGTCCGCAGGAAAGAGATTAGAGACTTTGTCTGTGCTCTTCCTCACGGACATAGTCTCTGCATGCTGCTGCATTCACTTCAAAAGCCGCTCGTGAGCTTGCTGAACGGTCGTGGGACTTATGTCCGAACTGGGGACCTGGTGTGCACTGCGTCCCTCAGTGCAGCGTTGAAGTGCTTAGGCAGTTTCGTTCGTTGGGCGCAGATTCACTGCGTTCAACCCATGTACCTCACGCATGTTGTCATTTGCTCCTTGTGCGCACTAACTGTTCAACCCTGCGCGCATATCCATGGCTAGGAAACCGCTCTATGGCTAGGAAACCTTAGAAAACCGCGGTGGAACCTTGATGTATCGACACTGTGATTGCTGGCCAGTCTCCGCGTTCTCTCAATGTCTTTCCAGATCATGCTACTGCTCGTGCTGGCGCGCTGCGTGCATAGTGCGCCTGCCGTCACGCCGCCATAATGCGCGCCTCGCTGTCAGCGGCACGGCTAGAGTCCATATGTCACGGGCGAAAGTCTCCAGTCGAAACTGCCGCGCCGTTGCCGCACCACTCTGCAGCTGCGCGCTCACTGCCTGCAGGCCTCCTCCCGGTCCGCCGCCTGGGGAATCCATCCGTCATGGTGTCGCAGAACTCATCCTTCCGCTTGCGGCTCCCGGGGCGGTGCCGAATGCAGGCGCGCTGCCGGCGGCGGCGGTATCGCTCCTCCAGCATCCTGTCGACTTCGGCATCGGCTTCTGGCGTCACAGGCAGCTGTGTTTTAGCCGCGCCGCCTTCTGCATCATCGAACAGCCGGGATGAGATGTTGAGCCATGTAGAAGACGGCTCACAATACACAGGATACTCCTCGCATCTGCACGCAAAGGCGCCTCTGTACACATGGCGTGCGCGAGAGTGTGTGCGCCCACTGTGCCTGTATGTGCTGCATATGCATCTGACTGCAGGCGTGACAGCGGTGCTGGAATCAGATATTATTCGTGCACTGGACACTGCATGCGCCACGCAGCTTCCTGCCGAATAGTGCACACCTGATGAAGTGAACCAGCAGGCCCCCAGCCGCCAGGCCGGCCGCGCCGGCAAGCGCCAGCACCGGCGCCTCCTTCACCGTTTCCTTGTGCCACGGGCGGTGGCACCGGCCCTTCTCCGCGCTGCAGGCTTTGGCGGCGTCCTCATCAGACGACGAGCCGGCTGTGGATGCACCCGGTGGCGCACCGCCTGTCCCCGCAGCGTCGTCATCTTTCTCGTCTGAAAACGGCACCTCTTTAGAGCTGGGAGGAAACGCATCGACTGGTGCCGCCTCACCTGGCGGCGCCTTGAACCAGCCCCACATAAGAAGCTTTGGCCGCTTCTGCTCATCCCCCATTGCATAACCTCACCTGGACGATGAAAAGACACCCACTGATAATAATTCGCGAAAAGAGGTGCTGCTGTGTGTGTTCAGCTTGTTCAAGAAGCCTGACGCCAGGCTGGTCAGCTACGATGTTCGGTCCGATCAGTAAAGCGGTGACGCAGATGCGGCTTAAGCCAAGCTTGCTTCCAGCCTGCCGCACCTAGTACATAAATGCAGCCGCCTGCCTTGTTATGGGCATGCGATCATCCTAGAGCCAGTCCTTCACCAGATAAGCAGAGAGGTGTTGGTGCACACCTGTCAGCGATGGAGGCGTCCGGATCTGCAGCCTGCGCCTGGCAATGTGTGCAGCGACGAGCCAGTTAGTGCAGACTGCACGTCTGCTTCGAGTTGGACCTGCCGTGAAATGAGCTGCAGTTACTGGCATCAACCAGCACTCGAAACTGTTGACTGCGAATGGCAGGCGCATTCGATGCACCATCTCAATGCGATCTGCTCGGCAAGATCGAGACATCTGCCTCGGAATTTCCATCCGACATGGACGGATGGACCCTTCAAGGCAGCATCGATCACACAGCGTCCGTTCGCATATATTGTATAGGACAACTACGAGCTCTGCAGCTGGAAGTACAACCCCGCGATGGCAGTGCTTTTGCTCGTGGCTGCTGCCAGTACTGGCACTAGTGCCGCTGCCAATGCTGTGGCCATGCGCCAGTTGACCCACCGCAGGTGAGCCACACATCACTTGTCCGTTGCTGTTTGACGTTTGATCGTGCAAGTTGCTTTCTGAGAACGCAATGTATGTGGGTTCAAGATATACTCGGCTGGAGGCTCCAACGACGTTTTGCAGGAGCACAGCCGAAGGCAATGAGGTGCCCTGCGGGGACGACCAAGACAACGCCGGCGGCAAAGCGCAACAGCGGAGTGCATACGCACTGCCGGAGGTTATCGATGTCTACCACTTCCTAGGCAGACTTCCCGTGCGCTGCATCAGTCTTCCATGCATTGATGCCCATATGCCGCACGCTCCGCTGGCTCCCGCCAGACCGTACATACGGATCGATAACCTTCCAAAGCGCCCCATCAGTACTGAAGATCCGCGATTCACCGCATTCGACTGCAATGCAGGTGGCGCTGGCGGCTCCGGCAACGGCGCTGCCGATGCCGGCGCCATTCAGGGTTGTCCCCAAGGCGGCGCCGCAGAACCAGGGCCCCAACGACAACCTGTGGAACTGGCAGCAGCAGTTTGTCGAAGCAAGGGCTGGGAGCTTTAATCGGGACGCCAATGCAGTGGCTTTCGCAGCAGCATACAGGATGCGCCGCTGCGGCTACCAGTGACGGCGTCCAGCCAATGCTATGTGCACCCTGTGTTCTTGGCGCAGACGACGCTGGCTGTGTGTTCTGTCAGATTGTTGAAATCGATTAATGTCTGAAACGCGACGCACAACGGAGGACTGCAGCAGCTGTCTTTGCTGTGCATCACCACCACTGAACCATCACCATGGACACGACTACTTATTGGAGGGCAAGTTCAGCTTCAAGCCAGTAGGGTGCCACGGCGCCAACTTGGCCGCAGTTGAACTGCGGATCGATGGCTCACCACCAGCAGCATCGCAGAACGACGTTCTTTGGCACACGCCGAATGAAAACAACAGGTCGCTCATATCAATGTACACCAGTTTATTACCACGGCTTCACATTTCCTGACCGCAAATGTCCGCGCCGCCATATACTGCACTGCCACTCGTGCCTGGGCGTCCTGTCAGCTTGATGCTTGTCAAATGGCAAGTCTTATTTTGCAGTGGCTCATGGCGGATGAGTTGGAGCTGAATGGTTGGTCCGATTTCCTGGTGTGGGGCTGGTGTGGGGCTGGTTTAAGGCGCCGGCAGATGAGGCGGCATCAGTCACCCAGCTTCAGTGACTCCGATGCGGTGTCGTCCTCGGACGAAAAGGATGAAGACGTCGCAATAGCAGGTGATGCTGGCTGCAGGTTGCTCGTCGTCTGATGATGATGCTCAAGACAGTGACACGGCAACAGGCTGCCACCGCCGCGCTTGGCGCGGCAGGAAGGGCATGCCGGCGCTTGCGCTGGTCGCCGTGGGCCTGGCAGCCAGGGGTCTAGGGTTGTTGCAGTAAGTCATAATCTGTGACACATGCATTCGTAGCATCGCATTTCATCGACATACTGTGAAACCAGCACCGCTGTCACATCTGAGCGCAGTCAGATGCATATGCTGCATAGCCCAGGATGATGCCTTTCAATCAGGTGTCCAGCAGAGGCAGCTTCCCTGCCCAAACGTAATAACATCGTGGTCTCCTCTGCCGCATGACTAAATATCGGTGATGTAGGAAGCGGCGCGGTAACAATGCGGCAGCTGGCATCGGCGCCAATGCCTTTCAAAGTCGGCAAGTTGATGCCGACGCCGAATTCGACTTCTTACGCTGAGGTTACGCTCATACGCTTCACATGCGCTCTCACTGAAAGAATGCTGGAGGAGCGCTACCGCCACCAACAACAGGGAGAGCGCGGCCGCAGAGTGGTGCGGCAACGGCGCGGCAGTTTCGACTGGAGAATTTCGCCCGTGACATATGGACTTTAGCCGTGCCGCTGACAGCCAGGCGCGCATTATGGCGGCGTGACGGCAGGCGCACTATGCACGCAGCGCGCCAGCACGAGCAGTAGCATGATCTGGAAAGACATTGAGAGAACGCAGAGACTGGCCAGCAATCACAGTGTCGATACATCAAGGTTCCACCGCGGTTTTCTAGCTACAGAGAGTTTCCTAGCCATAGCGCGGTTTCCTAGCCTTAGAGAGAAAATTGGACATGCGCGCAGGGTTGAACAGTTGGTGCGCACAAGGAGCAAATGACAACATGCGTGAGGTACATGGGTTGAACGCAGTGAATCTGCGCCCAACAAAAGAAACTGCCTACGCACTTCAACGCTGCACTGAGGGACGCAGTGCACATCAGGTCCCCAGTTTGGACACGAGGGTCCATCCGTCCATGTCGCCCAGCGGAATTTCCGAGGCAGATGTCTCGATCTTGCCGAGGAGATCGCATTGAGATGGTGCATCGAACACTGCGCCTGCCATTCGCAGTCAATCCATTCGCAGTCAACAGTTTCGAGTGCTGGTTGATGCCAGTAACTGCAACTCATTTCATGGCAGTCCAACTCGAAGCAGACGAGCAGTCTGCACTAACTGGCTCGTCGCTGCAAACATTGCCAGGCGCAGGCTGCAGATCCGGACGCCTCCGTCGTTGACAGGTGTGCACCAACACCTCTCTGCTTGTTTGGTGAAGGACTGGCTCTAGGATGATCGCATGCCCATAACAAGGCAGGCGACTGCCTTTAGGTACTAGGTGCGGCAGCTGGATGCAAGTCGCATCTGCGTCACCGCTTTACTGATCAGACTGGACAATTTAGCTGACCACCCTGGCGTCAGGCTGCTTGAACGTGCTGAAGACACACAGCAGCACCTCTTTTTGCGAATTATTATCAGTGGGTGTCAGTTTGTCGTCCAGGTGAGGTTCTGCAATGGGGGATGAGCAGAAGCGGCCAACGCTTCTTATGTGGGGCTGGTTCAAGGCGCCGCCAGGTGAGGCGGCACCAGTCGATGCATTTCCTCCCAGCTTCGAAGAGGTGCCGTTTTCGGACGAGGAAGACGACGACGCCGCGGGGACAGGCGGTGCGTCACCGGGTGCATCCACAGACGGCTCGTCGTCTGATGAGGACGCCGCCAAAGCCTGCAGCGCGGCGAAGGGCCGGTACCACCGCCCGTGGCACAATGAAAAGGTGAAGTGTGTGCCGGTGTTGGCGCTGGCCGGCGCGGCCGGCCTGGTGGCTGGAGGCCTGCTGGTTCACTTCATCAGGTGCGTGCACTCCTCGGCAGGAAGCTACGTGGCGCATGCAGTGTCCAGTGCACGAATAATATTTGACTGCAGCACTGCCGTCACGCCTGCAGTCAGATGCACATGCAGCACATGTGCCTAATGTACATTAGGCATAGTGGGCGCACGCACTCTCGCACACGCCATGTGTCCAGAGGCAACTTCGCGTGCAGATGCGAGGAGTATCCTGGGTATTGTGAGCTGTCTTCTATATGGCTCAACATCTCATCCCGGCTGTTCGATGATGCAGGAGGCGGCGCAGACAGAACACAGCTGCCTATGACGCCTTGGACGAAGCCGATGCCGAAGTCGACAGGATGCTGGAGGAGCGCTACCGCCGCCGCCGGCAGCGCGCCTGCATGCGGTACCGCCACAGGAGCCGCGACTGGAAGGATGAGTTCTGCGACACCATGACGATGGATTCCACCGGGCGGCGGACCGGAAGGAGGCCAAGGTGGCGTGGCGGCGGGCGCGCCGCCGCCGCCAGCAGATGGACACAGCGAGTCGATACTAAAGCGTGATTGGAAAGGGTGGATGGGACTGCAGCGGCTGCACTGGCCAGCAATCACAGCCGTGAACACAGGGGTGATCACAGCCGTGATCACAGCGGGGCCACTGGCAGAAGACTTTGCTAGGTCCAAGGGACGCAGTTGAGGATGCTTTAAAGCAAATTTGTGAATGCTTTTGCGCGTGACACTTTATCGACACGTTCACAGCTGGCTGCTGCCGCACGGAAATCTTAAAACTCGTCGAGTTGAACCCATACTTAACGCCTGTAATGTATGTCAGCCGTCTGCTGTGATGCAAGTGGTGCACCAGGCTGCTCTGACGCAGCCAAGGTCAGAGAAGCCGTTTCCGCCAGGCAGCGCCAACACCGCCCAGGGCTGCCCCCCAAGGGGGCGTCGCCGAAGAAGATGCCCAAAGACAACTTGTGGGCAGCAGCATTTCCTCGACGAAAGGCCTAGACACTGTAAATCGAGACGCCAACGCAGTAGTGGCTTCCTCGGCAACATACAAACTACGCCGCTGCGGCTACTCATGCCGGGGCCTGCCACCCATGTCTGGAATGCTGTGCGCCAGCGCAGATGCCGCCCGCTGTATGCACATCTTCAGGCGGACAATGAAATATAGGTTTTGAAGAACTGCCATGCACGATGTAGACTGCACAGGGTATCTCTTTTCTGAATGCAGCTGTGCACCATCATCATGCAAAAAGCCTGCTTTCGAAACGCAAGGCGAGCTGCAAGCCGGCGGGGCATAGCTGCCGCATCACTGCTGGTGTGGCGCCGGCGGCAGATCGATGATCACCACACATCAGCCAGTAGCTGTGTGGAATCATGTCGCTCTCTGGCAACCTACATATATAACCTGAAATCAGGGACGCTGGAATCAGGGACGCAGTGCACATCAGCAGGTCCCCCACTGCTTCGAAATTGAGCGCCGTCCATGTCCCCCAGCGGGGATTCCGAGGCAGATCCTCGAGTTTGCCGAGGAGATCTCATTGAACCGATGGCAGCAAACGCTACGCACTGTCACTCGCATTCACCGTGGCTGCTGCCGGCACCTGCAACTCGGTTTGACGGCAGTTCAAGCCGAAGCAGTGCAGACTTTCTACACCGACACGTTGCTGCCCAATTCAGACGAGATTTCTTTCGAAGAGATTCGACGAGATTTCGTCACCGCCAGGTGTGCCCTCGCACCCTTCACCATCACCTCGCTGCTGATTCAACCAAACACCACCTGTAGGTTGGGGCCAAAGCAGATATGCTCTAGCCGCCTCGCATGCTCGTCGCATATGCGCAAGCGACTGACATTTGCGCATTGCATTTGCACCGCGCCCCGCCCATCTGGTTAGACGCAGCGTCATGTGCTGCCTTGCCAGGCTATTTGCACGTTTTGAATGTAATGTAGGAGCCCCTCGTTTCGCGACTTTCCACCAATACTTCTGCTTCTGTCGTCCAGGTGAGGTTCCGCAACGGGGGACGAGCAGAAGCGGCCGACACTTCTTATGTGGGGCTGGTTCAAAATGCCACCACTAAATGAGGCGGCACCAGTCAAGGCGCCACAAGATGAGGCAGCGCCAGCGAAGGCAGCACCAGCAGTCGCGGAGCTTCCTCTCAGCTTTAAAGAGGTGCCGTTTTCGGACGAAGAAGATGACGACGCGGCGGGCATGGGACACGCAGCGCCGGCCGCAGACGGCTCGTCGTCTGGTGATGGCGCCATCAAAGCCATCGGCCCGGCGAAGGACCGCCGCAGCGGCCCATGGCACAAGGAAAATGTGAAGGGTGTGCCGGTGCTGGCGCTGGCCGGCGCGGGCTTGGCGGCTGGGGGCCTGCTGATTCACTTCATCAGGTGTGTGCCCTACCACTTGGCAGAAGCTTTGTGGCACATGTTCAGTGCACAAGTATTGCTTCCAGCACGACACCTCCTGCCAAACCTACAGTCAGACGCGAGCACTTCACAGCCCCAGCAGTCAGGCGCTTTCACTGTGCGACAAACATCATGCAGATCTGCCTCTAGGGAGGCTCTATTCTGCCGCACGGCGGTAGGTCTAAGCCCGCTGCCCGATGCTTTCAGGCGGCGGCAGCGGGGTCGCAACACAGCTGGAGACGATGCTGACGCCTTGGACGAAGCCGATGCCGAAGTCGACAGGATGCTGGAGGAACGCTACCGCCGCCGCCGGCAGCGCGCCTGCATGCGGTATCGCGACGGAAGCCGAGACTGGACGGACGATTTCATCGAGTCCATGACGAAGGGATTTCACAAAGCGACAGCCAGGGAGGAAGACAAGGCACCGCGGCGGCTATAACGGCGCTGCCAGCAACCTCTACACGGGAAAAACCCACTTTACCACGGCGATAAACCATGGGCTACCACGGTATACCCTGGTTTTGTGGTGAACCACAGAGTGCAGCCTGGTGCACCATGGGCTGGCACCATGGTGCGGACTA
>JAABUL010003106.1_pt1 | contig 25437 bp, 3 predicted proteins | sample 5559151 | NCBI WGS metagenome assembly JAABUL01 (sample SAMN10711876, study PRJNA513368) | rock metagenome | isolation source: Antarctica rocks | place: Antarctica: Victoria Land, Pudding Butte sud | reverse complement strand
TTTTAGATTATGGCAGAATCACTATAGTGTCTGTCAATTGACCAAAAGAATATGTTATAATATGCGTTCTGATCAAGTCGTGAATATCAAAGTTTAGGGTTATATTTAGGGTTGTAATCAGATTGTACGAACCCTAGAATAAACCCTAAGAATATATCTTGTAAACATAGGAAATTTGATACAATCTCTCGGTCAATTGATAGACACTATAGTGATTCTGCTATAATCTAAAATTTAATCTTATTCGATTGTAAAAAGCAACTTTAATATAATAATAAAAATACGAAAATAAATTAATACACTTTTTGATCTATAATATGCTATAAACTTAATATCTTTAACTCTTTAACAACTTAACAACTTAACAACTTAATAACTTGACAACTTAACAACTTAATTAAAGATTAGTTTGTATCTATTAATTTTAATACTCTTTTGTATTAAAGCGTTGTATTATATACTAGTTATACTTCTTCTTATCTAGTAATGCAACACACCTAGTAATATAACACGCTAGCAGGAGGGTTTTAGGGTTCAATTCTTTAGGGTTAGCAGATTTTGAAATCTTTAAAACCAAACATTCTGTATTATTAATTGTGCTATTAAACTATCTATATTATCTATATAGCTCTAAAATTTATATTTAAGATAGAATTAATTATACTTGATTTACTTAATTAAGACTAATATATAAATAAAGTTATTGCAATATTTCGAATACTTTAAAATTAATACAAAGCTTGTCTATATATTAATAATTCTTTTAAATTACTTGTATCTAGAATTGTTATAGTCTTCTATTATATTCTTTCTAGTATCTTTTTAAGATATCTATATAAAATTACAAAGTTTATAAAGCTAATCTATATTTAAAAGCAACATATTACTAAAGAGAAAAAAGAGTTGTTAATTATATAGATCGAATTAATACAAATTTAAGAATAGTTATTATATATTTGTTAAGTTTGATTAATAACAACAAAGTTCTTAATTAGAAAAGATATTGATATTATTAAGTATTTTTTAGATATTAATTAAATACAAAAGTTTCTATTATATTATATTTGTATCTTAATAGTAATTAATTTTAATTTATCGAATACAATTGTCTTTGCTTTAATTGTTACAAAAATATACAAAACTAATTTTGTTCTTTTAACAAGTAGTAGATTGCTATAATCTTCTCTTTTCGAATATCTACAATATAGATAAAAAGAACTTTGCTTAAGAGTTATTAGAAACTCTTAAAGTTATCTATAATAAATATCTTAAAAATATCGACAAATTTCTATATAAGTATTGCAATTCTCGCAAATAGATATTAATAATTAAGTATATTTATGTTAACAAAACAACTATATTATTGTATCTAATCTTTGTTAAAAAAGAGTATCTATATATCTAATTAGATACTTTTATTGTATACAATTTACAAGATATATCTATATCTATTATAAAAAATAAATAGACAAATAACAAAATAGATATAGAATAACTTTAATAGTTATTTAAATTGTAGACTTATTATTGTTGATAAAATTAATATTGTTGTTTGCTTCTTAATAGATATAAATTTTATCTAATAATTGCAACTATCTAGTTCTATATTAATAACAATATTATAATAATCTACTTATTATTATATTCTACGTATCTTTTGCAACTATTAGATATAAGTATCTTTAATTTAATAGCAATCTATTACAAAGATAAATTAGAAACTATGCTAAATAACAAATTTAACTTTGTTATTAACAAACTCAAATTTATATAGATCTTTTGCAAAACTTGTGCTAAAACAATATTAAAAAGCAATATACTAAGTTTCTAAAAAGCTATTGAGTTGTTTTTTTATTATTTTAAAGTAGTATTACAGAAGATTAATTGCAGAAACAAAAGATTGTTAATATTTAAAGAAAACTCTGTTACTATTATTGTCTTTAATAGAGTCTTTGTAACTATAATAATATTGTTAAACAAAACAAAAATAATTAATAATTGTATTTATCGACAATTCCGGAATTCTTGTTAATAGTACTATTAGTAACTAATAGTTAAAGTAGCAGATTAGTTGATAAGCTTGTTCTATATAATTAATCGCAGAGTTTAGTTGCAAATATTTAAGCATTGCAATATTAATAGTTTTAGCAAAAATAGCAGATTTAGCAAATTTAGCACAAATTGTATTTATCTTACAATTTCTACTAAAACAACGCAATCTACATATTGTTTAAAATCTTCTTACAATAGTATCGATAGTATTGAAATTTTCTGTACTATAGATATAGATTGAAATATTCTTTTAATTATTTATATTAGTTCTACTATAATTATAACTAATATATTCGATAATTTAACTTTAATTAATTTTATTATTGCAAAATTGTTAATAGAGCAAAGCTTTAAATATCTTGATAATTAAATTTAGTCTAAGATTATAGAGATTTGTATATATTTTTTTTACTATATATAGAAATCTTTAATACAAATTGTATTAGAGATTGCGTCTTTATATAAATCTAAAATCTATTATATTTATTTGTATTATTTACAATATTATTTGTCTTGTTTATTTTATATTATATTGTATATTTTTTTCTTATTTTTAGTTTTTTCTTTTAAGCAGTTTAATTAATTGTTAACTTTAATATTATAATCTTTATTTAACTTTTAAATTCTATTTAAGTTTTATATTTATTTTAGTTTAAATTCTTTTAATCGACAATTTTTGTTGTACTAATTAATTTGTTTACAATTTATATTAGTCTTAATAATATTAAAAAAATATTAAATACAATTTATAATATTTATACTTCTCTTTTTTAATATTGTTTGTTTATTGAATATTTTTCAATTAATACTATTTAGAAGTTAAGTATAGCAAATAATCTCTATATATCTCATCTATCTATTTATCTATTAAATTAGTTGCTAAGTTATAATTATTATACTAAAGTTAAAACATTAATATTTCTAATATACTTTCGACAAAATATTTGTTTAGTTTAATTTTTTAAAAAAAATCTATTTTAATATTGTTATTAAATTTAATTGTTTTCTATATATAAGTTGTAGTTAGTTAATTATATTTTAAATTAAGTTAGATTAAATTAGATTAAATTAGATTAAATTAGATTAAATTAAATTAAATTATTTTTAAAAATCTTGTTTATCTTTGTACTAATCTTATTCTTAGAATCTTTTTAAAAGCGGTAAAATAGTTAGTTAGTATATTATATTAATCTTAAATAACTAACAAACAACTTATTTTTTTTGTATAAGATATTTATTTTTAAATTGCTTTTTATCTTATTGTTTTACAAATATTATTGTAGTTAGTTAATACAATATATAGATATTAGATTATATTAAAGTAGCTTAAACTAAAATAGATTTTTTTAAAGAAAATAATTTATTTTTGCAATATTATTTCTTCTACTATCTTTTTATAAGATATATTATAGTTAGTTAATATATTTTATAGATCTTAGATTAGATTAGATTAAATTAAATTATAATTTCTCTAAAATTTAAATTTATATTTTAAAAAGAATTTTTTCTTAGATTGTAATTAGTATTTTGCGACAATTGTTAATTTCTAATATTAGCAAATTTAATTTTATTTACTTTATTTTCTATTAAATATTTTAATATAGATTTGCTAATTCTATTGTTAATAAATATATTTTTATTGTTTAATTTTCTATATTGTTGTAATACTATCTTAAATTTAGACTTAAAATTATTTAAATTAAATAGAAAATCTTTTAAAAAAAAGTATATTTTTGTTTTAAATTTTAGATTGCAATTTGCTTTTTTATTGTAGAATTTTTTTTTTTTTGCAATTTGCGCAATTTTAATTCGATTTTTGTTGTACTTTAATTATTTTATAGTCTTTGTATAATATTTTAGATTTCTAATATTATTAGTTTAGTATATATAATTATATAATTTGTATTATAGACTATTTATTGTTAATTTAATTTTTTTCAAATTTAATTGTAATATATATTTTGTAACAAAATTTCTCTATATAGTAACAAATTATAGTATATACTATTTTAATTATCTTTAGACTTAGTTTTGTAAATAAATATTTAATTAAAAAATTTGTTTTAAAGTTTTTTCAATTATTGTTAAAGAACAATAATATAAAGATCTTAATAATTATTAAGATTTAAAATATTTTAAATAGTATATTTGTTTGTTAATAATTTATATTTAAGAAAATACAATTTTGCAACAATACTATAATATAGTTATATAATTTCTTGTTATTGCTAAAATTGTAATAATTTTTAATTATCTTGCGTACTTATTTTATTATATATAATCGAATATTGTTTATTAAATTAAGCAATTATAACAAATTAGTTTTAAATTAATATTAACAAGTTAAAATAGCTATCTTTTTTATCTCTTTTAATACTAAAATATCGACAATATTTTTATTTTGTTAATATTTAAAACTATTTATTTAAATAACTATTTTTCTTTATAGCTTTTCTATTTATTTAAATAGTCTTACTTTTTGTCTAAACTTTGCTCAAAAATTGCAATTTTTAAATTTAGTATTGTTACAAACAATTGTAATTTACAAAAGAAAAATTATATTTTATATAATTTGTTTATATTCTAATATTAAATAATATTTTAAATATTGTTTAATACTCTTTTATAGTACAAGTATATTAGCAAGTATTGTTTGAATTTTTTGCAAAAATAATAATTTGTTTTGTTAATTGTTAAATACAAAGAACTAAAAAATAAAATTTAAATAACTAATTGTTAAAAATATAGAATTATAAGTATTAGAAAGAAATTAAGATAATTGTAATTTATATATTTTTAACTTTCTAATTATATTTTCAGAAAATAAGATAGCAAATAAGAGCTATAATTAATTAAGAAAAAACTAAAAAAAAAAAAAAAATTTACTTTATTTTGTATTTGCAAAAACAATATTTCTATTATATTGTTTTTTTTGTTAATAATAAAAGCTCTTCTATATTTGTTTAAGAAATATAAGAATTTGTTTAATTTAAAGTCTAAATTGTTTCTTTTATTTGTCGAACTATTATTCTATACAAATATAGATTAGTAAATATCTTTTAATTTGACTAACAATAATTGCGTTTATTAAAAATATTGCAACTTTTAGTCTTTTAAATATAGTTAACAAAGTTATATATACAAATATTGTTAAATAAATATAAAACAAAATATAAGAGAATACTTGTTACAAAGTAAAAAACTTAAAACAAGAAAAAATACTTGCTTAAAAAAAAGTATTAAAAAAAAACAAAAATAATAAAAAACTAATATAATATATTAATATATATTTGTTTATAGTTTAAATTAGATTTAATTTAGATTTAATTTAGTATAGCTTAGTATAACTTAGATTAGTCTAATTTGCTTTAAAAAAATTTTGTTTAAAATATTCTATATTATTTGTTTCTTTACTATATTATTTATATTATAGTAAATATCTTAATAGATTAAGACAAATATTATTGTATTGTTTATTATAAAAAAATAATAATTTTAGTTATTATTTTTTATACTTTAATTTATTAAAAAATTAAAATTGTATAATTCTTTTAATTATTGTCGATTACTCTTAAATATTTAATTTTTAACAAATTATTTAAATTGTTTTATTAGAGTAAAAACAAATTTTGCAAAATTGCAAATACTAAAAAAAAGTTAAACAATCTTTCTACTATAGATTTATGTCTATTTATTTAATTAATATTTATATAATATATCAACTCTTATTATATATTTAATCGATATAAAACAATGTAATAGAATATATTACTATATACAAGAATATAGAAAAGATTTTGTACTATATATACTTTGCTATCTAATAAAATTAATAAAATAGCTAGCAACAATACTGCTTAAGTAAAATTTTTGCTTCTATTATTTACAATATTAGATAGCAAATTTAAAATATTATTTGCAAGATTTATAAATTGTATCTTAATATTATTGTCTTTTTTATTAAAAGATTTTGTATTAGAGTTTATCGAAAACAATCTATTTGTTAAATAGTTATTTTATTTAATAATAGTATTCTAATTTTCTTTCTTATATTTAAAGCAAAAAGTACAAACAAAATTATTACTATCTTTTTTATTAATTTAAAATAGATTTTTTTTTTGTTGTATTAAAGTATATATTATTTAAGTTTGTTATTATTGTCTTTTTTATTATTGTTGTTTTTGTTTCTATTAAATTTATAAAAATAGCGCAATTCTAATATATAATTAGACTATATAAAAAAATAAAATAACAAAAAACAAATAATTAGTTAACTATTATTTAATAATTTAATAAATAAAAATTTAGTAAAATTATTTGTTTGAAATTTTTAGAGTATTGATATATTGTTAAATAATACAAATTAAAATTATATTTTAATTAATAATAATAGTACAAACAATAATATTTCAATTTGTTTTAGTAAATTTAGAGAGAACAATATTTAGAAAAAAAATCTATTATATATTGATTTAAGTACTAGTATAGTCTTTAACAATAACAAAAACAATAATTTAAGAAAATCTAATTTAAAATGTTTATATTTTATATTAATTAATTTATTTTCTCTTATAAAGTAAAAGATATATTTGTTAACTTTTTTATTAATTTTATTTTGTTTTATATTATTAATATCTATCTAATTTTAGAACAATTGTAAAAATTGTTTCTATTATAAGTTGCAAACTTAATTAAAATATAAGAGTCTATATATTAGAATATATTTAAAAAAAAAATATAAGTTTTAACAATAATATTTTATATACTTATTAAAAGATTGTTTGTTCTATATATTGTTTTAGATTTAATAATTCTTTATTAAATTAATTAAAATTAAAATTAAATTATTTTAAATTTAATATATTAGAAAGTATATTAATATAAGAAGTTTGTTGCAATATATATATATTAATATTATTAATTTTAAATATATTTTTGTACTTTTGTTAAGAATACTATTGTTGCAAAGAACAATATTATAAAGTTTTTAAATATATTTTAAAAATATTTCTATTAAATAAAATTTAATAACAATTTATATTTTTAATTAATTTAAAATTAAATAAAGTTTTTAAAAAATTAGAATTTATTTAAGATCTTTAATATTATAATATAGTTTTTTTATAATTTAATTAATAATAATTTTATTTTTTATTAGCAATATACTTAGAAATTGTTTAATACTTATTTATTAAGAAATCGAGTTTAAAAATTGTATTTAGTTTAACAATAAATTTCTTTAGATTTTATAATTTTAAAAAGAACTATATTTTTAAAAATTTTGTCTATTATATTAACGCTAATAATTTTGTTAAAAGTTAATAATAATCTTTATAGTTTTGTTTAATTTATAACAATATTTACAACAAAATAGAGACAAATATTTGCAACAAATCTAATAAGAATATTTTCTTAATTGTTGTTAAAAGCAATAACTACAATAATATTAATAAAAATAATATAATTTAGTATCTTTTAGCGCAATTAGAATATAGTTGTTGCAATTAAATTAATTTAATTTTAAACAATCTAATTTAATTTTAAATAAATTAATTTAAAATTTAAACAATTTAATTTAGTTATTAATTAATCTAAGTTTTAAAATAGATTTGCTCTTTTTACTAATAGCAAATTTTTTAACAATTGCTATATTCTCTTTATATCTTATATTTTTTTAATATATTAGCTATACTTTTTGCAATTTCGAGTCTTAAAATAATAGTAAAAAGAATATATATTATATAAAAGCTTATATATTGCGCAATCTAATTAACTTGTTTAATATATTATTGTAATTTAAACAATATAGAATAAAAATATTATTATTTATTGTTAAAATAAATATTTAAATAGTAAAAAAAATATATAAATTAAAAGTTTTTTTATAATTTTAATAATATAGATTTTGTTAATTTAACTTAGCTATTGTATTTTTAATTTTTTTTTTTTTTTTTAATATTCTTTAGTTTATATATTTGCAAATCGAATTTTGTTAGTTTTAAAATTAAAATTATATATAGTATTATATTAATCTTAATTAATAAAGTTGTTAATATAATATTTTATATATTTTTAATTTATTAATACAAGATATATATTGCAAATAATATATAACAAATTATAAAATTATTAAAAGTATAAATATATAGAATTTTTGTTTGTATTAATAGAAAAGTCGATTATTTTATATATTCTATATATTGTATTAGTAGTTTTTTAATTAATTTATTGTTTTACTTTAATTAGTACTTCTATATATTTTTGTAAATACTTAGTATAATTTAATTGCTAATAGTTAAGTATAATAATTATAAGTTATATATTTTTTATACATTTATTGTTGTTCTTTGCTAATTTGTTGTTCTAATAGATATTTTTCAATTTATATTTTTGTACTTATATATAATCTCTTTGTTAGTTAATTTTATTGCGTTAATAAGAAATATATTAAATTATATTTTTTTGTAGTCTTTTTAAATTTGTATAATTCTTTTTATTTTGTTTTTAATAAATTAAGAATTTGTAAATTTTAATAAAGTAATTTTTTGTTTAAGATAAATTTTGTTTTTAAGTATCTAATTTTAATTAATTATAAATTAATTTTTGTACTTTTTTGTATTTTTTTTAAATAAATATTGTTAGTATATTTATAAAATTCAAATACTTAAACTCTTTTTTTATAGCAACTTTTTTAATTTTTTGTTAATATTTGTAATTTATATATTATTTGTTTAGCAATATTTAATTGTAAGAATTAAGTTATATTAATAAATCTATTAACTCTTGTATTAATTTGTTAATTTCTTTCTTTGTTTTTTATTTAATAACAAGTATTAAACTAATTTGCAAATAGAAGATTATATTGCTTATAATACTAATATTAATATATTAAATATTGTAATTTAATATCTATATTTTTTATCTTTTTGTTTTGTTTATTTTTAAAAAGAATTGCTTTAATAGAATTTTATATATTACTTTATTGTAGAAAATATTGTAGTTCTAAGTATTATTAAACAATTAAATAAAATTTATATAATAAGTAAGAATATAAAGTTTAAAAATATTAAAATATATTTTATTTTTATTGTTTTTATTATATATTATATTCTATAATTAATATTTAATAAAGATTGTTTTTAAGTTGTTAATTTAATATAATATATACTCTATATAACTTAGTATATTTTTGTTATAAAAAATATATTAAGCAAGTATAACAAAGTTTGTAATTACTTAAATACAATATATTGTTATATTTTGTTTTTCTATTAGCAAAAATATTATTGCAAAAATAAGTTAATATACTATTGTCTTCTATTTAACTCTATTTTATTGTTTAATTTTATTAAATAATTTAAATATCTTTAAGTTTGTTATATTAGAAATCTAACAAAAATATTTATTTAATTAAATAGATTTTGCTATTTTAATAATATTTTTATTTTTTTTCTTTTGCTTTGTAAATTGTTTAAAATATATTTTTGCAATAATATTGTTAATTAAGACAACAATTTAGTTAATTAATTGTATAATTATATCTTTTAATAACTAATAAAAAATATTAAGATTTATTAATTTATAAATATTGCAATATTTGTATTTTTATATTTAATTATATATCGAATATATATATTTTTTTTTTTTGTCTTTCTTTAAATTTGTTTTTTGTCTAACAAGTTTGTTTTAAATATATTTAGAAATATAATATTTCTATTTTTTTATAAGATACTCTTGCTTGTTTGAAGAAATTCTACAAATATTGCAATATTTGTTCTTCTTAATATTAGTAATAAGAATCTATTTTTTATAATCTATTATTATTTCTTTAATAATTAAATAATATTTTTTTATAAAATTGTTAGTACAAAGTATATTTATATTAAATTTATCAAGTATTTTAAATACTATATTTAATTAGTTTGTAAAACAAAATTATTATAGATTAAAAATATATATTAAAAGATTTTTTCTATAATTTAATAATATACTTTTGTTTATAGATATTGTAAATACTTTTTTTTAATTTTTACAATTAATATTAAGTTTATTAGTATTAGATCTAATTAAATTTGATTTTGTCTTATAATTTAATTTAGATTATTAATAGTTATATATATTAATTATAAATTTTAATTTTTATAATATTTTATTATTTAAGTTTTGTTTGTAGCTATTAAAATTAAAATAATTGTAATTTCTTCTAACAATTAATTTTTTATATTCTATTATTAATTTTTTGTATATATTTTAATATAGATACAAATATTGTTTGTTGTACTAATTTAAATCGATATATATATTAGATTGTTTTAAAAAGATTTGTAATTAAACAAAAAATATATTATATTCTTAATATTTCGATAGTATATAATATACTTAATAGAGATAAAATTACTAATTGTATTTTTGATTATAAATTCTATCTTGTACTATTTATTGTTTTTAATTTTGTATAAGATAATTTTTATTTGTGCGCATTATTTATTGTTGTTGCAAAAGTTATAATATTTTTGTATATTTTTATTATTTTTATTTTAAAACAATGCGTTAATAGTATTTTTTGTAAACTTATAATCTAATATTTATTTTACAAACTTATAATTTTAGATATTTTAAAAAAAACTATATATTGCTAAGAAAATAAAGAACAATTTTTGTGTAATTTTTTTTATTTAACAAATATAGTTATTCTTTTAAGCTATATTGTTAATAATTTTTTTTGTTCTTTTCTTCTAATTGTATTGCTTAATTATTATAGTTAATATAGTAGACTATAAATTTGTTAATATACAATTTTCTACTTTGTTATTAAATATTTGTATAATATACTTAGAATTAGCAGAATTTTTTATTTGTAAAATCGAAAAATAATACTCTTTAATCTTTATAATATATATATTCGAAGACTTATAATTATTCTAATTTAGTTTAGATAATTGTAGAGTTTTGTTAAATATTATTTTATTAAATATATCTAATATATTAATCTTTTCTAGATATTACTTTATTTCGAAAAGACAATTGCGCAACTAATATAAATTATTTTTTTTTAAATTTTTTTTTAAATTCTCTTCTATTTCTTTTTTAGATTTAAATTCTTTTTAATATTTTGTTTCTTAAATTATTTAATATCTAACTAGATAACGTATTAGCTTATTGTTGTTCTTTAATATTAAATTATATATATTGCAAAAACAAGATATAGTACTTTGTTTTCTCTTTTTAATAACTTTGTTTGCTATATATATATAATATAATAAGACAATAGATATTTAAAGATTTGTTAAAATATATAATTTATAGAATATAATTAATATATTGCGCTACAAAGTTATTAATATTATTATATTAAATTGATTTTAAAAAAGTATTTTAAATTTTGTCTTTTACTATTATAGATATTTTAGAGAGATTAATATTATTACTAAATAGAAATATAGTTAAAGAAATAGATCTCTAGACTATATTAATATATACTAATATTATAATAGAGAATTAGAGTTTTAATTGTTTATCAAATATCGAGTACAATTGTAATAAGAGACTATTTAATTAATTATATTTATAAGTTTTAATTATAAAATAATTTATCGATTAATTATTATATATAATATAAACAAACTATATAGAATTCAAATATTAGTATATTTCTTTTTTTATTTTGCGAAAATTTATAACAACTCTATTTTGAATTATTTTTTTATATATAAATTAATATATTAGTATTATTTAAAGAATCTATTTAGTTAAATATTAATATTATAGTTAATTCTAGATAAATTCTTTTTATTAAGAGTATAATATTAATATTAGATAATACAAACTATTGTTGTTAAATAATTGCAAACTTAATAAAAAGTTTGTGCTATTTTGTATCAATTTGCGTTAACTTAGATAAATATAGTAAAAATAGTATCTAAAAAAAAGATATTAGCTTTATATATAATTGTATTTATTAAAGAGATAATTCTTTTAATTAATTTAAATTAATCTATATTAACTTAAGCAAATATAGCAAAAATTGTATTTAAAAAGAAGATATTAGCTTTATATACAATTGTATTTATTAAAAAGATAATTCTCTTAATTAATTTAAATTAGTCTTTGTTAACTTAAGTAAATATAATAGAAATTATATTTAAGAAGAAAATATTAGCTTTATATACAATTGTATTTATCGAAAAAATAATTTTTTTAATTAATCTAAATTAGTTTGCGTTAACTTAAACAAGTATAATAAAAATAATATTTAAGAAAGAAATATTAGCTTTATATACAATTGTATTTATCGAAAAGATAATTCTTTTAATTAATTTAAATTAGTCTATATTAACTTAAACAAATATAATAGAAACTATAATAAGAGAAGAAATATATAAGAATATAGTCTTATATCTAATTATAGTTACTAAAAATATTGTTTTTAATTAATTTAAGTTAGTTTGTATTAATTTAAGCAAGTATAATAAGAACTATTATTGCAAAAATATTCTTTTTTGATTAATATAGACTAGTCTACGTTAATCTAAACAAGTATAGTAGAAAAGATATTAAAAGAAGAGATATATAGAATTACAACTTTATATTCGATTAAAGTTACTAAAAATACAATTTTATTAATTAATTTAAATTAATTTGTATTAATCTAAATAAATATAGCAAGAACTACTATTGCAAAGATACTCTTTTTTAATTAATATAGACTAGTTTGCATTAATTTAAGCAAATATAACAAAAAAGATATTAAAAAAAGAGATATATAGAATTACAATTTTATATTCAATTAAAGTTATTAAAAATACAATTTTGTTAATTAATTTAAATTAGTTTGTATTAATTTAGACAAATATAATAAAAACTATTATTACAAAGATATTCTTTTTTAACAAATATAGATTAGTTTGCGTTAAACTAAATAAGTATAATAAAAACTACAATAAAAGAAGAAATATATAGAATTATAGTTTTATATTTAATTAAAGTTACTAAAAATACAATTTTGTTAATTAATCTAGATTAGTTTGTATTAATTTAAACAAATATAACAAGAACTACTATTATAAAAATACTTTTTTTTAACAAATATAAACTAGTCTGTATTAAATTGAACAAATATAGCAAAAATTACAATAAGAGAAGAGATATATATAATTATAGTTTTATATTTGATTAAAGTTATTAAAGATATAATTTTTTTAATTAATTTAAGTTAGTTTGCGTTAATCTAAGCAAAAATAGCAAGAGCTATATTAAGAAAAGAGAGTTATAGTATTATAACTTTATATACAACTATAACTATTGCAGAAATATTCTTTTTTAATTAATATAAGTTAGTCTGTATTAAATTAAATAAATATAGCAGAAACTATATTAAGAAAAGAGATATATAGAATTATAACTTTATATTTAATTAAAATTACTAGAGATATAATTTTGTTAATTAATCTAAATCAATTTGCGTTAATTTAAACAAGTATAACAAGAACTATATTAAGAGAAGAGAGATATAGAATTATAGCTTTATATTTAATTATAGTTACTAAAGATATTGTCTTTTAATTAAGATAAGCTAATATATATTAATTTAAACAAAAATAATAGTATTTATATTAAGAAAAGAATTATATTAAATAACAACTTTATATATAATTTTAAATTAATAAAGATATAATATTCTTAATTAATTTAAGTTAATCTAACAATTATATTAAGAATTTAATTGTACTTTTGTAATTAAATATTATAAGATTTTTTAAAATATTCTTTTTATTTATCTTTATATTTATTATAATTATAAGTAAGTCTTAAAAGCTTAATATAGAAAATACTAAATTCTTGCTTTTAACAAACAAAATTTTATTAGTATTTTTTCTTGTTTAAATTTTTTTTTTTTAATAGCAAGTTAAGTTTTGTTCTTAATTTAATATATATTGCAATAGTTAAAAAGTAATTAGAAATTGTATTATATAGCTAATATCTTAAAAAAAAAAGAGTTATATATAAACAAAATAGCAAAAAGAATAAAGATAAAAAAGTAGAATAAAGACAATAACAATAGATTAAATTAATTAAAATCTAAATTAAATTAATTAAAATTAAAGTTATAAATTTAAGATAAAATATAGAAATAAATATAAAAATAATTTTCTAAATTATTAATTTTTTTAATAATATCTATATAGCAACTATTTAGATTGCAAAAAAATTTATAATTTTAAAAATTTTAATTATAAATTTAACTATTGTAAACGAATTGTTTAGTACAATATTCTTAATTCTTATACTTGTATATAATATATAGTATAAAACTTTTAACTTATTATTCTAATATTAGATATAAGCAAAAATTTAAACAATTTAAAATATATTATATACAAGCTTGTATATAATAATTATTATAATATATTAAAGATTCTAATTTTTCTTTAGTATTTTAACAATTTTAATTAATATATTTAATTTGTTTTGCTACAAGAACTTGTTTATTATTTATTTTTTTAACAAATTTAAAAATATTAATTGTTGTTTGTTGTTTCGAATTTTTTAAATTTTTGAAATATATTTAAAAATACTTTTTCTAGAATTAAATACTTTTGCAAGAACTATAAAGAGAAGTTAGTATATAATATTTATAAAATAGAATAAATATTAGAATCTATAATAGAAATAGCAGAAATAACAATTATAATAAAGCAAAAACTAAAATAAAGATAAAATTTATATACTTTATTATTAATATTATTTTAGAAAAACTTAATATAATTAAAATAAATATTTCGAAATATTTTAGAAAAACTTATTTAATAATAAACAATTTTAAACAATTTTTTATTAATATAAAATAGAAGATAATTAAGAATTAATTCTTTTTAATATAATTAATATTTAAGTTTATATAAACTTTAAATATATAGTTTTTAATCTAGTATATTTGCTATTGCAAAATTGTTAATATTATAAATATTAAATATAATAGAGTTATTGCAAACTTACAATAAATATATTTTGTTAAAAATTTGTTTAATTTTTTAAATTGTTATATTTATAAAATATTTTTAAATATAAATTAATTTGTGTTGCTATTAATTTTAGACTATATATATTTGCTTAAATTATTCTTTAATATTTTTTTTTTAATTAATAATTATATTTTTTAGATTGTTTTAATATTTTTTAAAGAAAGTATTTTTTAATAGATTTGTATTAGAGTTTAAGAAAATATAGTAGTTATTTATTGTATAATTTGTTTTAATTATAGCAACAAATTATAATTTTAAAAATTAAAATTTTAAAGATTTGTACAATTTCGAAAGCTAATATTTTAATTTTTAAAATATTTTTTTTTTGTTATTATTAATATTCTATTTTTTATTTAATAGAAAGATTCTATTATAAGATTAGAATAAAAATAATCTAAATTATTCTATAAGTTTAAATTTGCTAAATTAAGAGAAACAACAATATTTATAAAATCTACTATAATTATAAATTCGAATACTATTATTAATTAAAAACAATATTTAAATTTTTTAATCTTTATATTATTTATTATTTTTTAGAGTTTTAGTTCTAATATTTTAACAATATAATATTTATTAATAATAGCAAATTCTATATAAATACAATAAATATTTTTTTATTTTATATAAGACTATTTATAAGATTTAGTAAACTTAAGTATAATATACAATTTTTAGTTGTAATATATAGTTAAAAACTATACAATAAATAAAATTAAGTTTAAAAGATTGTAATATTTTAAACAATTTTTTCTTATATTTATAAGAAGCTATATAATAAGATTATAATAGATTTAAAGTTAATTAAAAATAACAATTGTTAATATCTATTTATTCTTAGATAATTAATAAAGATTAAAAAAGATAATATTAAGATTCTTTATATTATTAAATCTATAGATTTTCTTGTTCCAATTGTCGAGATTTGTATTCGAAAAAAAAAATATAACAAAAATACTATATATAAAATAAAGATCAAATTAATATAAATAGATATTTAGCTATTGATTAAATTAACAAAAAAACAAACAATATTAATAAATATATTTTTAGAACAATATTTGCAAATAATAGATTTGTCTTTTTATTTAATTTAAATACTTTACTATTATTTTTATAATTATAAATAAAAGATAGCAACTACAAAAATAATAATAATCTATAAATATATATTATTAGTAACTAAGTAATTAAAGAAAATAAATATATTTTATTTTTTTAAAATTTATTTTGTTTGCAAATAATATACTATAAAGATTATTTAATATAATATTAGAGATAACAACAAAAAATCTAACTAATTATTATAAAGAAATTTTTTTTACTTTATATCTAATAATATATATTTTTTTTTAAATTTTTTTTTTTAAGAATAATATATACAAAAGTTGCAATATATTTCTTAATTTTGTTTAAAAAATATTTATATAGTTAACTAATTTAAAAGACTTTAAAACTAGATATTAATTTAGTAAAGTATTTAAGTAAAAGAAGTAATTACAAATATCTTAATTATATTTTTATTTATATTTTTTTTATTTATATTTTTTTTATTTTGTAAATTTATTTCGATTAATATATCTATTTTCTTCTTTATAATATATATAATTACTATCGAATTAAAGTCTCTTTTATTATTAAGTTTAATTTTAAATTTTTATATATTCTAATTTCTTAAATTGTTATTAATCTTGTATTGTTTGCTTAAATACTTTTATTTAAAAAAAATAAAAAAAAATTTAACTTATTGTAGCAAAATAATTTAGCAAATAGAAATACTATATATTTTGAATCTAATAAAATATATTGTTAATTTAAAAGCAATATAGTAAAAAAAATAGATTTATATACTAATTTGTATAAAATAACTTTTTAATTGTATTTTTTGTTAATTAAATTAAGAGAATTTTAAAGTAATTAAAGAGATTTGTAATAAAAAAAAAACTAATAAAATTAAATTATAAAAAAAGAATTAATACAATTTGTTAAAGATTATTTGTTTGTTTATTAGAGTATATTTTAAAAATATAAAGATAAATTTATCTATATTGTTCTAATTTTGTATTTAAATTTAAAAGAAATTCTTAAGCTTTTATTAAGTTAAAAAAACACAATATTAAATATTGTTATTATTAATTAAATTATAAGTTATTTTTAAATATTTAGTATATTATAACTTAATTAATCGAATTTGAGAAACAATTGTACTAAACAAATTAAACTTAAAAAAACTTAAAACTAAAATTAAAGATTTATAAAAAACTATCGAATAAAAAAAAATAGAATTGCGCTAATTAAAGTTTTAGAAAAAGTATATTAAAAATTATAAATAAAAAATAATAATTAAATTTAAAATTAGTTAACAATAGTACTTTAATAATATAAACAATATACAAGCTTACTAAGAAACTTAAAAAGATAAAAAAGAAAAATATTAATAGAGTAGATTGTTTAAAATTAGTATAATTGTTTTTTTTGCTATTTATCTTTTAATATTTTTTTCTTATTGCAACTTCGAAAACAATCTTAATGTTATAGATAATAATATTTTTGCAAAAACTTATTAAATAGAAAGAATAATTTTTAATTTCTAATATTTGTTTGTATTTGTTATAGAGAATTTTAGTCTATTTTATACAATTTGTTTTAAAATCGAGTTTTAAATACTAATAATTTTTAAAGATTTAATTAATAAAATTATATTACTAAATTAAGATACTTATATAACAAATAAATATTTTAACAAAAATATAATAAAATAAAGAATAAGTTAACAAAATATTTTTTTGTATTTATATCTTTAGATTTGCAGTATAATTATATATTTTCTAAGATAATAAAGTTAAAACTATAAGTAAACTTATATAAAGATAATATTTGTAAATAAAAATAAAAGTAAAAAAATAAAACAAGTTATAGAATTAAAGATTATTAGTAAATTAATATTGTTATTATTATTAGACTTTAGAATTGAGAATTTTGTAAACAAATTATATTATATAAATTACAATTACTAGAGATTAGACTATATTGTAAATATAGTTCTTTATATTTATAATTAAAACAAATAATTAGATACTAATTAAATAAAAGATTTGTAAAATAAGTTTGCAAAATAATTGTAGAAAAGAATATTAGAAATAACAATATAGTAATACTCTAGATATATAGATTAGACTATAAAAATACAATTAAAATATAAAGAAATAAAATATATTTTTTGCAATTAACTTCGAAGTTCTAGAGATTTGCTAAAAGAAATAATATAATATTTAATTTGTTAAAATTTTAATTTTATTATTAATTTTAAGATTTAAGTAATACTTAATAGTAGCAATTTTAAATTTAAAATTAAAATTAATATATTAAGTAACTTAAAGAAGAAACTTGTAATAAGAGTATAAAAAATATAATTATAAAAATAGAACAACTATATTAAACAATATAAATTTAATATTTTGAAAAAATTTAATTAATATTTATTCTAATTATATTAAGTTATATTAAGTTATATTAGCGCAAATATTAGCGTAAATACAGAGCAAACAAATTAAAGTTTAAGAAAAGACAAAAATACTAGAAAAAAATATAATTAATAAAAATCTTTGTTATTGCGCAAGCTAATAAGTTTGTTTAATTAACTTTATTTTTAAATACTAAATAGAAGATTATATTTATTAAATTTCTATTTTTTTTTAAACTTTTAATAGCTATTGTTGTATTTGCTACTATATTAGATTTAGTAGTATCGATATTTTTTTCTACTATTGTAGAAACTTTTTAAAAGATCTTAATTATAAATTTAATTTTTATTAGTTATTTATTTAGTACAATTTTTTTAATTTTTGTTTTAATATATAATATATAATAGAATACTTTCGAATTATTGTTTTAATATTAGATATAAGCAAGAACTTAAATAATTATAATTAAACTATATATTAATTTGCAAAAAATTATAATTATAATATATTAAAAATTTAGATTTATACTTATAATATCGACAATATTAATTAATATATTAGACTTATTTTTATATAGAAGTTTGTTATTATTTGAATTTTTAGCAAATATAAAGATATTAATTATTGTTTGTTGTTTTATATTTCTTAAATTTTTAAAATATATACAAAAATATTTGTTTAAAATTAAATACTTTTGCAAAAATTATAGAAAAAAGTTAGTATATAATATTTATAGAACAAAATAAATATTAGAATTTGCAATAAAAATAGTAGAAATATTAATTATAATAAGATAAAAGCTAAAACAAAGATAAAATTTATATATTTAACTATTAATATTATTTTTAAAAAGTTTAATATAATTAAGATCGATACTTTAGAATATTTTTTAAAAATTTGTTTTATAATTATAATTTTTAAACAATTTTTTACAAATTAAGAATAAAATATAATTAGAAAACAATCTTTTTTTATACAATTAATTGTTAACTTTATATAGATTTTAATAATTTTATTGTTAGTTTAATATATTTGTTGTTACAAAATTGTCAATATTGCAAATATTAAATACAAAAGATTACTATATATTTTTAATAAATATATTTTGTTAAAAATCTATTTGAATTTTAAGATTGTTAATTTTTCGAAATATTTTTAAAAATAAATTGTATTGTATTGTTGTTAATCTTAGAATTATTATTTATACTTAAATATTTTATTAATTTGCTTTTATTAATTAACAATTATTGTTTTTAGATTTTCTTAATATTTCTTAAAAAAGATAGTTTTAATAGATTTGTATTAAAGTTTTAATATATTTAATAATTGTTTATTAAACTATTTGCTTTTATTATAGCGACAAATTATAATTTTAAAAATTAGAGATTTAAAGATTTGTATAGCTTTTAATATTAGTTTTTTGATTTTTAAATTATTTTTCTTTTTATTGTTGTCGATAGTTTTTTTTATTTAATTAAACAATTCTATAATAAAATTGTAATAAAAATATTTTAAAGAATTTTAAGTTTGCAATTTTGTTGAATTAAGAAAGACAATAATATCTATAGAGTTTGCTATAATTATAGTTTTTAATATTAATATTAATTAAAAGCAATATATAGATCTCTTTGTCTTTATACTATCTAATATTTTTTAAAAACTTAAATTAGAAATTTTAACAATATAGTATTTATTTATAATGTCGAATTTAATATAGATACAATTAATTGTTTGCTCTTTAATTACTATTTTATTTCTTTTTACTTTGCAAATTTATTTATAAAATTTAGCAAACTTCAATTTAATATAAGACTTTTAGATTAATTATATTGTTAACAATTAAACAAATATTAAAAATAAGAGCAAACAATTAAAGTATTTTGAACAATTAATTTTTATATTTTTAAAAAATAATATAGTAGACTTGCAAACAATTATAAGTCTTCTAATAATATTAAGCGTTAATATATATTTATTGTTAAATAATAAATAAATATTAAGAAAGATAATATTAAGAGTCTTTAAATTAACAAAATAAAAGATTTTTTTTTTATAATTATTAAGATTAATTTCTAAAACAAAAAATAAACTAGATTTGTTAATAGATTAATATTTATAAAACTTTAAACTAAATTAATACAAACAATTATCTAATTATTTATTAGATATATTAGCAAAAGAATAGACAATATTTATAAATATATTTTTAAAACAATATTTGCAAATAATAGATTTGTCTTTTTATTTAATTTAAATACTTTGCTATTGTTTTTATAACTATAAACAAAAGATAGCAATTATAAGAATAATAATAATCTATAGATATATATTATTAGTAATTAAGTAATTAAAAAGAATAAATATATTTTATTTTTTTAAGATTTATTTTGTTTGTAAGCAATATATTATAGAGACTATTTAATTTAATATTAGAGATAGCAATAAAAAATACAACAAATTATTGTTAGTAATATATTTTCTATTTTATATTTAAAAGATTTTTTTTTTTTTTGCAATACTATTTTTTAATATAATTTGTACAAACTTAATTGTATATTTTCAGATTTTGTTTACTATATATTTATATAGCTAACTTTTTTATATAATTTTAAAACTAAATATTAAGTTAGTAAAGTATTTAAATAAAGAAACTAAATACTAATATTGCAATTATATTTTTCTTAACTTTTTTTTTCTTTTTTTTTTCTTTTTTTTTTTTTTTGTTTTTACTATTATATATTTTTTCTTTTTTGAAGTATTTATAATCTTAATTATATTTTAATTTATTTTGTTTTTAAATTTGAGTTTAATTAATTAAATATTATTAATTTTTAAGTTATTTTCAATTATTTTTTGTATATCTTTTCGACTTTTCTTAAAAAAAAAGAAATTAAGAGATAGATTATTATTATCGAAAAAACTAAAATACAAAAATATTGTTTATTTAAAGTCTAACAAGATATACAATTAGTTTAAAAACAATATAGTAATAAAAAAAGACTTGTATACTAACTTATATAAAATATTTTTATTTTTTTATTTTTAATAGATTAATATAAGAGAGTTTAAAAAAAATTAAGCAAATTTGTAATAAAAAAAGAACTAATTAAGAAAATCTATAATAAAAGAGCTAATATATTTTGTTAAAAGTTATCTATTTAAAAATTAGAATATATATTAAAAGTACAAAGATAAATCTATCTATATTATCTTGTTTTTGTATCTAAATTTAAAGAAAATTTCTATAATAATAATAAGTAAAAAGAATATTATTCTGAAAATTGTTATTATTAATTAAATTTAAATTGTTTTTTAATATCTAATATATTACAATCTAATTAATTAAATTTGAAAATAAATTGCGCTAAATTAAATAATCTTAAAAAGAATTAAAATTAAAGTCTAAGATTTGTAAAAAATTATTAAGTAAAAAAAAATAGAGTTGTATTGTTCGAAATTTTAAAGAAAATATATTAAAAGCTATATATAAAGAATAGCAATTAAATTTAAAATTAATTAATAATAATATTTTAATAGTAGAAACAATATATAAACTTGCTAAAAAACTTAAAGAAACAAAAAAAAAAAATTGCAAAGTAAATTGTTTAAGATTAATATAATTGTTATTTTTGCTATTTATTTTTAAATATTTTTTTATTGTAATTTTAACAACAAATATAGTATTATAAACAATTATATTTTTGCAAAGATTAATTAGATATTAAAAATAATTCTAAATTTTTAAAATTTGTCTATATTTTTTATATAGAATTTTAATTTATTTTATATATATTGTTTTTAGTTTAATCTTTAAATATTAATAAGTTTTATAAATTTTACTAGTAAGCTTATATTTCTAAATTAAAATAGTTATACAATAAAAGAGTATCTTAATATTAATATAGTAAAATTTATAATAAGCTAACAAAATATATTTTTAAATTTATATTTTTAAGTTCTTATTATAGTTATACTCTTGTTAAGATAAAAGAGCTAATATTATAAATTAACTTATAACAAAATAATATTTATAAAAGAAAAATTAAGTAAGTAAATAGAGCAAACTATAAAATTAGATATTATTAATAAGTTAATATATTTACTAACTTAATATATACGCGTTAAATATAAAATAAATATAACTAAAAATTATATAAATTTACTGCGCGCAATTATATAAATAGTATTTTTGAACAAAATTAAATTAATATAAGTTAGACTAATCGAGTAATTATAGACGCAATTAAAAAATAGATCTATTGTAAGACTATTTATTAATTAACTTGTTAATAATTTTTAGAAATATACGCAAAAGTAAATTTAAATTATATTGAGCAATCTCGAGCTATTTAATATTAAAAATCAAAATATAAGTATTTTTAATTAATATAAAGAAGACAAAATATATAAAGCTTCGAAATTTATATAAAATTAAAATATATTAATACAATTTAAACAAAATAAAGTATTTAAATACTAAGATATCTAAAATATTAACTAAAATCTTAGACTATATATATTTAGAAATTAAAAGATTAATATTTATTTAAAATCTAAGTTAGTATAATACAATTTAAGTTAAAACTAACAATAATAGAAGTATATATAATTTAAATATATAGTTTGTAATATTAAATTTAAAATTTGCAAAAATATTCTAATATATTCTTTAAATTAAGATTAATTTAATAGAACTATTATAAATAAAAAGTAGCAAATATAACTTTTTGTTAACAATTAGCTAACAAAAAGCTATTTTAGCAGTATACGCAACTAGCACTTTCTAAGCAGAGATTTCGGAATTGCTAATATTTCTTGCTATAAGAAGAAGTTAACTAATTGCGAAGTTATACTTACTTGCATAACTATAACTATATAAGCAATAACAAATATATATATTTACAAGCAAACAAATATTACTCTTATTAAAGTTGTCAAACTTAAAAAGAAAAGCAAAAGTCGACAAAAGAAACAAAATAATAAGACAAAAATATTAAACAAATAAATACAAAGTTAAGAGTATATAGAGACTCTAATAAAGAAAGAAATTAAAATATTAAGCAATATATATCTTAATATTTTTCGATATTTAACAATAAGTTAATTAATTATCGATCGAATTAATTAACAAGTTGCAAAAAAGACAAAACAAATAGCAAAGAAAATAACAAAGACAATTGCAAAGCAACTAATTATACTAAAGAGATAAATAACAAAAAATAAAAACAATTTTTGCAAAGCTTTTAGAAGTATAGTTAATACTAATATTTTTAAGCTTTAAAGCTTTCGATCTAGCTCGAAAAAGAATTCTTAAAAGAGTTTTTAAAAATCTACTATCTATATACTAGATATCTCTTATTTATCTTCTTTAATTGCGTTATATATTGTTTCTATTATATTGTCTATATTGTCTTTGCTATTGTCTTTATTATTGTCTTTGTTATTGTCTCTATTATTGTCTATATCGAGATTAAAGAGACAAAGAAAAACGTTGTTGCAAAAAACAACAAAAAAAAATTCTAAGCACAAAGAGATAACAACTTCTATTGTATTACAAGTTAGTCGAAAAGAACAAGTAATAAAGTCTTTACAACAATAATATTTGCAGAATTTCTATCAAATTATGCGTGCAAACTTTATTGTTGTTGTTTTAAACAAAATCTTAATAAGATAGAAATCGATTATATATTATTTTATAGCTTTAAAAGCAATAAAGAAAATAATACTAATTTGTAAAAGTAATTTAAACAAGAAAAAGATTGCTATTTATATATACAATATTTAATTGTTTGTTAATATTACTAATACGCAACTTAAAGTCGATAATCTTATTAATTTAAGATTGTCGATAACTAGTAGAATAGTTATTTGGGCAATATAAACAATAATTAGTATAAAATTTGCAAAAAGAATAGTAATTGACGTATCTATAGACATAGTTCAATTAAAGTGCTATTTAGATTTTATTCTAAATACTTAAAAAGATATGTTTTAGATTTACTTCTTAAACAAATAGTACAAAGATTGTCTACAAGATCAGAATCTTTCTTGACTTATTTTGGTAATAGGAAAGCATATTTGATAAGAATTCTCGTGGTAATAATAATGTTCTCTGCGTACCCTAAATACTTAACCCTAGATTCTCTGCTAACGTGCTGTATTACTAGGTGTGTTGCATTACTAGATAAGAAGAAGTATATGTTCAAGCAGACGATGCGCTTTTCTACTTGGAAATCTATCTTTAAGATAACAATACAACAATACAACAACAATATTACGCAATATCGATACTACTACTTCTTCTATATTATAACTTGCTTCGAGAGCAACAAGAGCAAACAATTAACAAGTTGTTATTGCGTTGTTGTATATTAAAATTTGACTAAAATTAAGATATTTTTAATTTGATATTAATAAAACTACATAGTATACTACTATTATATATTTTGCTTATTTATATATAAAGTATATTAAAATCTAGCAACAAATATAGTTTAATTTAAAAAAAAATTGTGATTAAATTGTTGTTGCGTAATAAATGTGCAAGTTGTAACTTTTTGAATTACTTGCAAAAACTTGTATAAGATTTACACTAAACAGTTGCGCGTTCGACAATATTACGGGGTTTCGCCCTCAGACCTGATGGCGAAAAAAAATCATATAGCCCTAAAATCATATAGACCCTAGATTTTTCTTGGCATCAGGTCTGAGGGCTGAGGCAAGGGATTTGTTCGTCTGGCTGGAACGCGCACTCTGGTCGAGATCGAGGATATCCAAATCCTAGATAGTTCCCTGGAATGAGGTATAGCAGGCAGGCGAGGACCTCGGTATGTATAACCTAGAGTAGAAGGGAGAGTGATATGGATTCTGCCCACAGGGTACGTCAACTGGGAAAGCCT